>MDSZ01153303.1_pt1 | contig 12502 bp, 11 predicted proteins | sample 811201 | NCBI WGS metagenome assembly MDSZ01 (sample SAMN05326647, study PRJNA326480) | marine metagenome | isolation source: seawater | place: Indian Ocean: North | collected 2010
CTATCCCACCCATGGCTTCTCATCATAAGAAGCATATGGTATAATTCTTCATCGTTTGTATTAATAAATCCTCCCTCTATTGTACTTAAATGGTGGCCAAAATACATAGAAAAAAATGAAGCTTTACCAAATGTGCCTAAATATTCACCTTTATACTTAGAACCCATACTTTCACATACATCTTCTAGTAAAAGCACTTCATATTTTTTACACAATTCTAAAACAGAGTTCATTTTGGGTACTAATCCCAGGGGAGAAACTAAAATTAAAGCCCCTGGATTATGTTCTTTAAATAATTGTTCTAAATGGTCTAAATCACAAGATAAATCATTTAAATTACAATCACACATAATAGGCGTTAATCCTAATAACATAGGAGAACTTACATCTGTAGCCCAACTAAGAGAAGGAACTATAATTTTATCATTTTTTAATCGATTTAGCTGTTTAAGAGCAGCTAAGGTTAAAAGTATAGATGAGGATCCTGAATTAACAAATACTGAATATTTAGTGCCTAATTTAGAGGCCCATTTATCTTCTAGTTTTTGGGTTAATTCTCCTTTAGTTAAACGAGGGATAGGGTCTTGTTGTAGCCATTCTATTAAAGAATCTACATCTGCCCTATTTATGGTGTCACTTACTAATTTTATCATAAACTGTTTTTATACCTTGTTTAAAGGGGGTAAATTCAAATTTTGGTAATAAGGATTTAAGTTTTTCTGAACTAACATCTTTCCTAAATTGACCATTTAAATTAGGGTTAGTGTAAATAATTTTTAAATCTAATCCTAATTCTTTTAAAGCTATTTTTGCCATTTCATCTATAGAATAATTTTCATAGGTTGCTACATTAAAACTTTCAGTAATTTCTTTATCTATTACTTCTTTTATTACTCTTGCTAAATCATTAGCATGCATAAATTGTCTAAGAGGAGTTCCATTACCTAATAATTCTATAGACCCATTAGATTTTTTTATTTTATGTAGTAAAGCTGTAATGAAGTGCATTTTACTTTCATCAGAAAAATTATCAAACTCACTATATAAATTGCACGGGATTAAATAATTATATTTAGTTCCATATTGTTGATTATAAGCATCTATTTGTACTGCTAGTGCTCTTTTAGCATAACCATAACTAAAATTAGTAGGAGTGGGGGGTCCTAAAAATAAATCTTCTTCAGTCATAGGGTATTTTACAGCTTTATCAGGGTAGATACAAGTACTAAGTACGCCAATGAATTGTTTTACCCCGTATTGGTGGGAGTATTTTAATACATTAGTATTAATTAAAATATTATCATCAAAAAATTCAGCGGGTTTTTTAATATTTTCTTGTATACCTCCTACTTTTGCAGCTAGATGAACAACAACATCAGGTGTGTAAGAAGACATTAGCCATTTAACATAACCTGGATCTCTTAAATCACCCCCGTGTTCATGTGAGCGCCCTAAAAAAATGCCCCCCGGAATTAGTTTTTGAAGGTGTTTTCCTACAGTCCCGGTTCCTCCAGTAATTAAAATTTTATTTTTCATTAGTATATTCTATTATAAGATTAAGGACCTCAGAATAGGATAGTTGATGGAGAAACATACTTCCTGGGCCTTTAGTTAAAACACATGTTAATTTAGTTGTGGTATTTTTTTTATCTTTTTTTAAGAAAGGAATCATTTCAATTGGAGAAGGGGTTTTATAGTTTTTATATATTTCTTTTAAAGTTTTCTTAATATCTAAGTAATCTTTACCCGAAAGGTATCCTAATTTCCATGAAATAAAATTAGCAATATCCATACCCAAACTAACGGCAATACCATGGGGTATATTATAGTTAGTAACTCCTTCTATAGCATGACCAAATGTATGTCCATAATTTAAAAGTAATCTTTCACCAGTATCAAATTCATCAATTTCTATAAAATGCTTTTTTATTTTTAAACACCTTTTTATTAAAAGTTCTAAATTATTTTTATTATCTAAAAAATACTTATAATCTTTTCGACTTGAGGTTAAATAAAAATGTAACATTTCCCCTAATCCAGAAGTAATATCTTTAGAAGGTAAAGTATTTATAAAACTAGGATCAATAAATATTTGGTCAGGGGGGTAAAATCCTCCTAATTGATTTTTAGAATTTTTATAGTTAATAGAAGTTTTTCCTCCTATACAACTATCCCCCTGTGAAAGCAATGTAGTTGGAAAAAATACCCACTTTATTCCCCTAAATAACATAGAAGAAACAAATGATACAGCATCCTGGGTTATACCACCACCAATAGCTATTAATTTATTTTTTTTATTAAACCCTTCTGGGAGGGCATCTAAAATAATAGGAAGATTTTCGAAACTTTTAGTATGTTCTGAAACGTCTAAACCAATTACCTTTACATCGGGGGGTAAAGAAATTTTTACATTCTTATCTAAAAAGATAACATCCCCCCTATTATATATTGATAATATAGCATCTTTAGTATTATTTATAAAAGATACTTTATATTGTTTAATATTTGATTTAATAATCATTGTATTGTAAATCCTCCATCTATTAATATATCCTGACCAGTAATATAAGTATTTTGAGAACTACCCATAAAATACGTTATATTGGCTATTTCATCAGGAGTAGCCATTCTTTTTAAAGGGATATTTTTTGTTAAATGTGATAACTCAGTTGGGGTCAAACTATTTTTAGTTAACTCTGTATCTGTAAATCCTGGTGATATACTATTTACTAATATGTTATGGGGAGCTAATTCTAGGGCTAAGGTTTTAGTAAGACCAATAATACCCGCTTTAGAAGTACTATAGGGGCTCCTTCCGGGTTTGCTTTTATGACCCCAAATAGAAGCTATGTTTACTATCCTTCCCCATTTTTGCTTTTTCATATTTTCAGAAACTGCTTTAGCAATAAGGAAAGGGGCTCTTAGATTTATGTTCAAAACCTTATTATAATCTTCTATACTTAAATTTTCAATAGGTTTAATAATATTAATACCAGCACAGTTTACACATATATCAATAGGAGGAAGTTTATAAAAATACGAAAGCAAATCATCACTGTTTAAATCAATATCTTGGCTATTTAAAGATAGCACATTATAATTATTTGATTTAAATTTGTTAGAAATAGCTAAACCTATCCCCCGAGTCCCCCCTGTAACTAAAACTGTTAAGTTATCCTCCATTTAATGGATTCCTAGCTAATGGTTGTGTGGTTCCTTTTCTTACAACTTCATCCTTGATAGAGGGACATTCAGCACCACAAGCATGGATTAAATCATAAAATAAAATCAAAGTAAGTACTTCTACAGTATGAAAATACTTGCAGTTTAAAACCACATTATTAATAGTATCACTGAGTACGTTTCTATCTTGTCCAGCTATCATAGCTGTTTTATAACCGTATTTTTCGGCCCAATGACAACATGATACTACATTTTTAGAACCACCAGAACATGATAAAGCCACTATCATAGCATCATCCTTCATTTTACCTGTTTTTCGAGCTAGTTCTAGCCATCTTATAAAGAGATTATTATAACCATAATCATTAGCTATACTAGTCATTAAACATTGGCTTTCAATAGTACTAATATGTTTTTGGATGCCTGCCTTAGCAAATAATCTAGTACAGTCATCCGCGGCGTGGTTACCTACTGCCCATAAACCACCATTAGCCACAATATAGATATCACTGCTGCTTTTAAAGTCTTTAACAAATTGTTGCCACTCTGGAGTAGCTAATACTTCATCGAATTTTTCTTCGATATTTTCAAAATCAATATGTCTCATTTTATTAGTTTTATTTAGTTGAATGTAAAAAATCTATGTAGCATATCCTAATTATTTTAGAGATGCTTTTATTTTTTCTAAAGAAATTTTTATTTCTTCATCAGTTACACATAAATTAGGTCTCATCCTAATACTTTTTTCCCCCGTAGGATTACAAATCATTTGGTTTAAATATAAATTTTGATAAAAAATATTTCGTTTTTCGGAGGTTTCAAAATCAAACGCTATTAGGAGCCCAGTCTGTCTTAAGTTTTTTAATTGGGGAAGTTTTTTAAGTCCTTTATATAACTTTTTACCTTGTTTATTAACATTTTTTATAATATTATTATTAGCTAAGTAATCCATAATATATTTACTCCTCACCATATCTACTAAATCACCATCATAAGTAACTGATAATCTTTTTTGGTTTTCAAATACTTTAGAGTGTGATTCTTTAACCATAATCCCTGAAACTTGGGTTTTTTTACCAAAAACTACTATATCAGGAAAAATATTTAACTGTTCAAAATACCAAGTGGTTCCTGAAGTTAAAAACCCTGTTTGTACTTCATCAAATATTAAAGGTATATCGTTTTTAGAACAAACTTTAGCTAATTTTTTAAGAAGGGATTTATTTAGGTAATTATCCCCAAAAGTAGCTTGAATAGGTTCTATTATTACTCCTTGTAAATTATACGGGTTAGAATTTACATGGTCAATAGCTTGTTGTAAATTATCTGCTACAGGCCAAGTATATTCCCCGGGAAGTGAACCTTGTCTAACTTGAACATTAGGAAATCTACTAGTAATAATATTCCCAAAAGAATTAATACCATGAAAACTGTTTTTAATAGATAATATATACCCATCGGGGCGGGGACCCTTATACCACATAGCGGTTTTAATGGCGGCTTCATTAGCTAAAGCACCCGTACATGTAAAATGGTAATTACTGTATTTGTTTAGGGAAGTAAAGGATTTGAAAGTGTTATAAAAATCGTTAAATTCATCACTTAGGATTTCACAGTTAACTAATTTTAAGGGGGAAATCTTTTCAATGTCTTTTTTAAAAGAAGGATTTTTAAATAGAGAATGATTATACCCTACAGGTAAAGAAGAATACATACCCATAAAATCTAAATAGGATTTATTAGTAGTTTTATCAAAAATAAAACTACCATAACTTTTATCAAAGTCTATTTTTATATTAAAAACACTTGTATTATTCATTTTCGTATATGTGGTCTATATCATCTCTACTAACTGCTAATCTTATTGCTTGTTGGTTACCAGCAGCTGTAATTTTATGTCGTTTATTTCGTTCAATAAAAACTATATCCCCCTCTTTTACTCTCATTGTTTTACCTTCAACAAACCAATCCCATTCTCCCTTAATAATATACCACCATTCATCCCAGTCATTATGGTAATGTAATCTGTTTCCTTCACCAGGCATCTGACCAATTAGTGTTGATCTAGTAGATTTAGAATTTATTACTGTATGTGACCATGATTCATTATTAGGATTTGAATCTATAATGTCTTGAACTTTAGTTACTTCCTTATTAAAATCATATAAATTATTATTAATAACCCCGTCCTGTGCTAAAACTCTCTCTACATTATGGTCAAATACTTTGCCTGGTTTGTAGTATTGGGGGTCTTTTGGTTTAGATGCTAGTATGGATTCAGCTAACATAAAATCATCTTCTTCATCTATATCAACCGTTGCGTATCCGGTTAATTCAAAAAATCCTATATCCCCATCTCCTCCATGATACCCACATTGGTATTTATTCATATTCATTGTATAGTTATCATATTTCCATGCCATCAAAGAACAGGCATAAGCATATACAGGTTCTAATAACTGGCTGGGAGGTGATTGTCTTTTTTGGTTGAAATTTATAGGTTGATTTTTAAATATAGATTCAATTTTTACTTTACTAGTAGATATTAGAGTATCATATTTTATAGATTTATCTACAAATTCCTTTATTTGTGTACTAGTTACAAAGGGAGATGTTGCTAATAATTGAATTAGTATATCTCCTTTTATATTATTCATAAAATCTAACGTAAAGTCATCATTAGTAGCTTTATCTGTAGAAAGATGTTTAGGTCTTTTGTAAAATTTAACATTATACTCATCAGCTATTTCTTTAAAAATGTCTGATTCTGAATTTATGTATATTTCATCAAATGCACCTGATTCTTTCGCAGATTCTATTATATGAGCTACTAGGGGTTTATTACCCAATAGTCTTAAATTTTTATTAGGCACCCTTTTACTACCTAACCTAACAGGAATCATTGCTATTTTTTTCATATTTTATCTTTTTCCATTTAAAAAGTCTTCAAAATCTATATAAGGGTACCATTGATTCAAAGCCGAGTCTTTGGTACAAGAGTATACAGAAAAATCATGCATATTTTGTATAATAGAAGCCCCACCACTCCAAATACCTAAAATTTGTTTGGGATTGGGAATGCCAAATCTCATACCTTTACCAAAGTATTTATGGCTAAAATGATTTACATCCCAATCTTCATGGGAGACATATTCTCCATCACCTATTTGGGTAATAGATCTGTTTGATTCCTCGTCAATTCTATATTTTGAATCACACCCAACAAATGCTACTTCAGTATAACCTAAAGCTTTTAAAGCTAATACTCCCATAAAACCCGCATTTGGTTGGACAAGAGTATTAAATATTTTATTTTTTTCATCTATATAACAATTAGATATACCTCTAGTTCCTCCTACTGAATATATTTTATTACTTTTTATGTCTGTAAAGAAAATATCTTTTATATCACCGTCTTGATAATGTTCAGGGGAGGGGTGGTTGGCGTTGTCTTCACAAAAGGTTAGAAAAAACTTTTGTATATTACTTTTCTCAATAAGAGAATAAATATCTTTATACATAGCCCTTACATCATTACTATCAATAGCCATATAATAGGTAGGATCAAAACCCCAATCATCATATGCTATGTAGGATCTATTAAATGATATAGTAGGGTAATCTTTTAATTTAGTTATATCTATATTATTCAGGGAGGGGCCAGTACCTATTACAAAGGCAGTTTTATTAGGCTTATTATCCTTAAACCAAGTATTCATAATTTATTGATTAAAATTTTTTTCAAGGAAATCATCTAATGTAAGTAATCCATAGTGTTTATCTACTATTTTTCTAAAATAGTCAATTTGAGGTTGTTGATGGTGTATATCCATTCTCATTTCTCTTGTACACGGTATTTTATTTTCAGTTAAACTAAAGTTACCTGCTTTAGCTGCGGCATCATGATATGTGTCGTCATATACTTTGCCAAAAGTATTCATATTAAAAAAGGTCATACCAGTAACAAATAGTTCTTTTATATCGTAATTTAATAATGTCATTAACCCCATTAATCCAGTATTTGCGGTGGTTCCTATTTCATTAAAACATTTAAATAAATACCCATCACAAACATTATGCCACGGAACTTTTGTTGTATCCAGAAAATCATGGACTCTTTGAATATCCCACATTGATACCATAGGACACACGATGTATTTTAAAGAGTTTGTAAAATCCATATTTTCTTTTAAAGCATTTATTTTAATATGATTTAAACAATTCATTAAGAGATCTGTTCTTTTTCCATAATCTTCCCAATCAGATTCTTTCATATGGTATGCTTGATTGATTCTTACTACAATATCATATGAATCGATTAATTTTCCTAATTTTTTCCCTCTAAGGTGTGGGGAAGGGCAAACATATGCTATTCTTTTACCTTTTAAGTAATCCGCTAAATTTTTATCTCTATTATAGTCGCGAAAACTATTAACAAAGGGGCCCCTATTACCTAAATCAATTAATTGATCAGTAGGAGTTGGTGTTGAAGATTGCCACGCAGGTGGGTTTTTTGATAAAGGTATTCCTATAATATCATCTTTTGTATTACCCCACCACTTATTTGATAATGATATGGTTTTTCTCGATTCTATAATATTTTTATGATATTTTGGTGGTATTTCCCAAGGAAAAATAGGAAACCTACCTATATCTTCCCCATTGAACCATCTCATATCAACCTCAAACGTTTTAATATCAAACTGGCTAATATCGACTACCTCATCATTTAAAATAAAGTTGTTTAAGGTTTCAATATCATATACTTGTTTATAACGATTTAAGGAATTATTAGTATGTATTTGTTTTACTACTTCGGTTTTATTATATAAATTAGTTGAATATTTATTAAATACTTTAGATGTAGACCCTTTTATTTCTAATTCAATGGGGGTATTTACCTTTTCACTTGCTAATAACAGTAATAAATCTTTTTTTCGATGTATTGCACTACTAGCATTAAACGGATAATTTAACACTAATTTAATTAATTCCCTGTCATATGTGTTTGACCTATTAACAGATAAGTGAGTATTATGGTCAGTAAAACATGAATTGTTAAAAATCTTATAATCAAGACCAAATCCATATTTTCCGGCATCTGGGGTTTGGTTTAAAATATTATTACATTTTTTTAAATCTAAATTTTTGTAATATATAGTATCATCTACTTCTAACATTACATTTTCAGACTGTATTTCACTATCTAACAATGCATACATTGTATTTTGAAACCCATGAATAGTTTCATCAATAAAATTTACATCATTAAATATTTTATTTAATTTTATATACCCATCTAAATATTCTTGGTTTGAATATGCAAATTGCACATATATATTACTTATATTAGACACATGTTTCTGTATGGTTTCCAATGAAGTATAGAGTTGGAAAGCTCTGTCTTTAGAAAAAATTATAATATCCATTATATGTGCTCTTTTAAATATTTTTCAAATAATCTATCATTATCTTCCCACCATGTTAATGCTGTTTTATAATTTGTTTGTATGGATTCTACTCTAGATTCATAATCGTCCTCAGATAAGTTATTTAAAATATCTATAAGTTCATTAACGGTTTTAAATGTTATTATACCATTTATATCAAAGTATTTTTCAACATTTTTACACCCATAATATATTGGTATAGTTCCTGATAACATACAGTCTAATAATTTTTCAGTAAAGTAATTATTTGAATAATCATTTTCCATTGCTATACAAAACCTATAATCTTTTAGTCCTTGTAATTTTGAATCTATTTCATTAATACCTCTTCCAAATAAATCTACACTAAGGTTTTGGGTTTTTATTTCATTTAAACAATCTAATCTAAACTGGTGGCCCGGGCACATATTTTTATTAGAAGTTATAAAAGAAACTTGTTTAGTTTTAGCATAAATTTGAAATTGTTTAGTATCAAGTTCAGCAGGTAATATACTCCATTGTGATATTTCTGTTATTGGTTTAAATGTAAAATTAGGTAAGTTTATTAAAGATTCATGCCATCCAAGTATTTGGGTAAATTTCGAATGGTTTTGTTGAACTTTATTATATACTTCTTTTTGATTAAATAAATGTGGGCCTTCAGCTAATATAGCTATAATTGGTTTATTAACATTTATTTTTATTTTACCTTCTAAAAATTTTAAAATATTATCATCTTGGAGTATAGTTAAATCAAATTCTCCATCAGATAAATTATAAGTGTATGAAAATTTTTGTGGGATAGTATGTCTTTCACGGTAATCACCAAAAGTATTAATTTGAGGTAATTTTTGGCTAGGTGTATTTTTATTTTCCAATTCTTTATATTTTTTCCTATTTCTTATTTCAGTTTCATACACCTGGTTATTTGAATTTTCTCTTTCAGCTGTTCTTGTTTGGTTAGATGGGGTTTGATTATATACATGAGTATAAAAATCAACTACCCCTATTTTATGTTGGGGACACATCTCTAAACAAGGAAACTGATGTGCCAAATCAGCTGCGTGCCAATAATATTCTTTATTAATTAATGATCTTAAGTCCTTATTATTTACCTTTTTTATAAGAAAACTTTTAAAAGTCCTTAAGTGTGAAGCTCTCCATTGATCTTTTCTATATAATTTGTATTTGTGGACAAAATCCGGGTATGGGGTGCTTTGGGGGTGAGGTAATTTTGGAATCCCTTGTTCATTACCATCATAGCAAACAAACCCTCCATAGGTCATCCAACACTTTTTAGAATTATAAAAATTATTTAATTTATTTAAAACATTTTCATCATATAACCAATCATCACCATCTAAATGTATTAATATATCTTCATCGTTAGATAAAAAACTATTTAAGTGTTCAAAATAATTATACTGAGCACCTTTATTAGTTTTATTATCTATTAGAGTCCAATTATTTAAATTATATGTAGTTTTTAATTTTTCAATAATATTAAAAGTATTATCTGTAGAAGCGTCATTAATATATAAAACATCATAATTAGTATATGTTTGGTTTAAAATACTAGCTACATTAGATTCTATCCATTGTTCATTATTGTATGATGGGATAATTATTTTAAATTTATTTTGCTTCTCCATTGTTCAATATCATAAAACTTTCTATAATTCCGTTGAGCAGTTTCACTACATTCTTTGTAAAAATCTGGATCTTTTAAAAACATAGCTAATTTTCGGGCTGTTTCTACATCTTCTACATCTACACTTAGTTCGGGGTGACATAAACGTTGGGTATCTACTTTTTCATTTCCTATACATGGTATACCAAAATAAGCACAATTTAAACTAAAAGTTCCAGCGGCTATAGTAGGCATTAAATGTACTGCGTATTTAAACGTAGATAATGCATTCATCCATTCAATCCACGATAACCGTGGCAAATGATTTAAATCATGTATATCGCTTTCATTTTCACGTTTAGCATGAGAAGATTGCCCCCACTTTTCTACTCCTATTTCATCTGCTACTAAATAACTTTGAAAACCCCCATACCACCTAGCAAAATTACCTCCTATAATAACTTTTTCTTCAGGTTGGGGGGTAATAGTTTGTATTAATTCTTCTATTAGAAGTGTAGGAATAACTTTAACAGGTTTATGGGGGAATAAACCTCTATAAAATTTACAATCATAATCATTATGAGCAAATATACCATCTACTTCAGATAATAAATTATAAAAGTTAAATTGATCTATAATTTCATAATCGTTAAAAAGCCAAGAAGGACCTTCTTGTATATAATAAACTTTTTTATTATTTGATTTTAAGGTAGGAATAATGGGGTGTGTAAGTAAAGAAGAACATGGGTTAGGTTGATCAGATATTTTAGCACCTACTGCATTTAAGTTAAAAGATCCTTTTGGAAAAATTAAAAATACGTGATCATAATCTTTTACTTCTTTGTAATTTAAAATAAATTTATTATCTGCATTTAAAGCATGCATCCAAGCATACTCAGTTCTCATATTCCCATTGCTAGCAGGGACTTTGCCCTCAAAATCTAGTTCTGATAAAAACGCTACATTCATCCTTTCTTAAAAAATTCTTTAATTTTATCACAAACATGATCTACATCTTCAATAGTCATTCCGTGGTGGGCACCTAATAAGAAACCATTTTTCATAATAGTATCTGAGTTAGGGAATTCTTGAAGATATTCTCTATAAACAGGGTGGCGAGTTACGTTACCTGCAAAAGTAACTCTAGTTTGGATATTATTATCTTCTAAAAAGTGAAGAAGTTCGAATCTTTTTTCTGACTGAAGGGGGATAGCTAACCAATTAGGTTTAATACTATCATCGGGTAAAATTAAATCACCTACACCTTGAAGATTTTCAATATAACGTTCAGCATTGTTTCTTCTAGTCTTAAAAAATTTCTGGAATCTTTCAAGTTGTACTAAACCAAATGCTGCTTGCATTTCAGTTGATTTCATATTATAACCTAATACTCCATATAAGAATTTATAATCATAAGGAATACCATCAACTTTATGATTAAACCTATCTGACATATCCTCGGAATTATCACCTATTCTACCCCAATCTCTAAATTGAAGACAAACATTGCGAAGTTTTTCATCGTTAAACATTACCATACCCCCGGCTCCACCAGCTGTAATAACGTGTGAGGCATAAAAACTAGTCGTTGCAATATCAGTTTCTGGGGTATGAGTAACTGTGTCTGCTGAGTCCTCAATCATAATAATATCTCCTCTTCCCATATTAAGTAATCCTGTTTGAATGGCTTTCCAATCAGGTTTATTTCCAATAAGATTAGGGATCATAAGAACTTTAACATCTTTATCGATTGCTGCTAAAATTTGTTCTGTGTTAGCACAGTATGTTGTTAAATCTACATCAACAAATACAGGAATCAGACCTAATTGAATAATAGGAGCTAATGTAGTAGAAAAAGTACAAGCAGGTGTAATTACTTTAGTACCTTTAGGTAATTGTAAACTAGCTAGAGCTAATAAACATGCTGCTGACCCCGAGTTTACAAATACTCCATACTTTTTACCAAATTGTTTGGCTATTTTTTCTTCAAATTCTACTGTGCGGGGTCCAAACCCTGCTAACCAACCATCTCTAAGACAAGCTTCTACGGCTTTAATTTCTTCTTCCCCATATGCTTCAAATTTATTGGGGGCATACCATACTTTCTTCATATTGTATTATAAAATTCGTTTTGTTTTTCTTGGCGTTCTATATTTTTTAAATGGTAAATACAGAATTCTTTATTAGCAGGTAATTGGGATTCAATTTTATGGCCTGTAAGAACTTCGTGTACTTTATTTTTCCATTTAATACGTTTTAC
>MDSZ01165100.1_pt1 | contig 12502 bp, 6 predicted proteins | sample 811201 | NCBI WGS metagenome assembly MDSZ01 (sample SAMN05326647, study PRJNA326480) | marine metagenome | isolation source: seawater | place: Indian Ocean: North | collected 2010
CATCCAAGACGTCGACGGGGAGGCTCAACTCGCGCTCCTGACCGTCGATGATCCGGGTCTCGTCACGGTATTCTGTTCCGTCGTTGATGTCCATCAAGGCGGCGTATTGGGCGTCGCTGAGGTGGTCAACCAGCACCGCGTCAAAAGGCGGGGTGAACGTCGAATCATGGCCGCGGTCGGCCGCGTACATGCGGTCACCTTCGGCAAGTTGCCAGAACCACATCGCCGCCAAGTCGGCTTCGCCGCGTGCCAGCAACATGTTCCCAGTGGCCGGGATACCCGACTGGAAGTTGTCCGAAACGGAGGGGTGGTCGCCCGAGGTGAGGGCCTGGAAACCGTAGTCCCACCAGGAGACGAAGGCCGGCTTCTCGGAGTATGAATCGTTCACGTCCTGTGCTGCGAGCCAAGCATAAGCGTCGTTCCAACCCTGCTGGTTGAAACTGCTGCCGAAGGCACCGAGGTAGCGCATGCCACCGTCCTCGTAGCCGGTGGGGTTCAGGAAGGAGAATCCAGCGACGTCCCAACGCAGGATGTCGGGGACGATGTTGTAGATCGTCTCGTCGATGTCGTCTTCTGAAGGCGAGGTGCCAGGAATACCGGCGTCAAGGCCGTAGGTCATGTGCTGACCGCCGAGCATGATCATGACCAGCATGATGGCACTGAACTGCGGCGTGCGCCACACGGCCTTGCGCGCCGAAGCGATGCGGTCGGCCGGGGTACGGACACCGAGCCGACGCATCTTGCGCGACATTTCCTTGGTGCCGGACCAGCCCCAAAGTCCCACAGCGCCCCAAGCGCCGAGCACGGCCATGGCCGGTGTGGCGTTGAAGATGAAACGCGCTGCGGTCCAGGACATGAAGATGGCCAAAAGGATCCACGTGGCCATGAAGATGTGCTCATGGCGGCGCTGTCGGGTGCCGCGCCACAACGCGATGATGCCCATGCTCAGAGCGAGGATGAACACAACGGGGCCGAACGAGGCGAACAACATCCCACGGTCGGGGGCGTTGGCCTCAGCAACCGTGCCGAAAATCTTGGTCTTGGTGAAGTAGCCCGCACCGGTGAACAAGACGTTGAAGGCGTTGGATTGCTCAAAGAACTGGAGCAACCAGATGATGCCCACGAAGGCCACGGCAGCGACGGTCAACGAGCCGAGGACGAGCAGCCATGGCTTGTCGCGGAATCCGGTCGTCACGTAGGCGATGGCCGTCGTGAAACCGAGCACGAACAAGAGCGGTTGGAGGCCCGTACCGCTAAAGACGAGGTCCATGCCGGGGTAGGCATAGAAGGGCATGGCGAGGATCAACGTCGTTCCAAGCATGGTCAGCATCAGCATGTTGAGCGTCGTGCTGTCCTTGTTGCGGAACATGTTGGTCGCGACGATGTACACGTAACCGATGAACAGGATCGAAGGCGCGACGACGAAACCCTTCCAACCAAGCGCAACCACGCCGAAGGCCACACCGGCCAAAGCAGCGTTGACCACCGCAAAGCGGCGGTGCGTGGCCACGTCGCCAAAGGCGCGAAGCACCGTGGACGGGCGAGCATCGGTGGACCGCGTGAGGCGCTCGTCCCCACCTGCGGCCATGGCCCGAAGGAACCACATGAAACCGAGCGCCATGAAGAACATCACAAACGCGTCGTGGTCAGCGTTGGCCCACGTTGAGCGCGAAATGTGACCCGGCATCATGGCGATCAGCCATGCAGCAATGACGCCAGCGGGCTTGCTGACGTGGTCCCGTGCAATGGCCGCCACAGGGAACACCGTCAGGGCACCGAAGATGGCGGGGATGGAGACCATCGCCCACCACACGGCGTCCTCGGGAGTGGCGAGGAAGGGTTCGAGGATCATCGCCAACAGGGCAATGGACCAGACAAACAAGGGCGGACGCGGGTTGATGCCGCCCAACGGATAGAAGCGATCTGCGTCAAAGACAAGGTGAGCGTTCTGCATCATGATGTAGTCCACAACGCGCTTCATGTACCAGGGGTCGGAACCGCCGGTCAGGTCCCAATCGCCGGTCCCATAGCCGTTCATGGCAGGAATCACGTACCATTGGCTGCGGACGACGAAGGCCATGAGGAAGGCCGTGGCGATCATCACCTGCGACCAGTGGGCAGACCAGAACGAGCGGGCACCGCTTGGATCATCCTCTGAGCGGTTGCTCCAACCGCCCCACGACTTGTTCGTGGAAATGGAATAAATGGCCAAACCGATGAAGAAGGTGACACCGAACCAGACCACGGGGGCCATCGAACTCTCGTTCTCAACGTCACCCCACATGCCCATTTCGTAGGCGGCGGCAACGAGGTAGTAGACCCACATCGAGCCGAGGGTCATGGCACGTGTGTACCATCGCTCGGCGACCATGCTGGCCACCGCAAGGGCGACGAAACCGGTCAAGACCGCAGCCCAGACCGAGAAGTGGCCGTGGTAACCATCAACGCCGGTCAAGGCCAACCGGTCGTAGAGTTCCACCTGCTGGAACTGAGCCAAAGTCAGGGCGTGTGCGACGACCCAGGTGAGCAATCCGAGCTGAAGCGGAAGGCTGCTGCGGTCCCATGGACCGTCAAACTCCGGGAGGTGCCCAAACCAACCCTTGCCGGGGTTGTCCAGCACGCCGCGGGCCAGAACTGCGACCAGCGCGCCGAGCACGCTGAACATGATCCAGACGTTGAAGAACACAAAGCCGAGCGCTTCGCGGTATTCGTTGAGCGTCGGGGCTGTTTGGCCTTCGAAGGTGTACTCCTTGGTCACAAGACCGCTGTCGCCGGCCGTCGCCGCTGCGACGAGGCCGAAGAGCAGACCCATGCTGGAAAAGGTGAGGACGGTCGCCCATTCCGAGCGCTCGCCGCTCATCAGCACATGCGTACCGATGAGGTTGATCGCAAACAGCAGGCCGACGAGGGCGCTGCCGCCAACGGCAGGGATGGCGATGAAGCCGAGGGCCGCACCGGCGAGGATCGTCCCGAGAGAGAGGGTGGACGTCGACGCAGGAAGGACCTCGCGCTCGGCGAGGAGGCTTGGCACGCGGCCAAGCATCGCACCCGCGGCCACAAAGAGCAGCGGGGTCAGGTCATTCTCGAATCCGAGGCCGAAGCCTCCGATTTGGTCGGTAAGCATCGCCAAAAGCACAGCGATCGGCGCAAGAAGCAGGCCAATCATCGCCTTTGACGACACGGTCGTCTCGTTCGTGGTGGTCATGGGGTATCCCTCTCTAGGTGCAACAGCATGGCTGAAGCAACTTCGCGACCTATGGTGTCGTTATAACCGGTTCGGCCCAACACGGGGCCGCAGTCACCCGAGCATGTGTTCAATTCATGTCCGGATGCTGAACACCCGCTCGTGCACCGATGTCGCGGCGGAAGTGGGCGCCCTCCAAAGCAAGGCCTGAAAGGCGTGCATAGGCCAAGTCAGCCGCCCCTTGGAGGCTGTCGCTCATGCCCGTCACGCTGAGGACCCGCCCCCCGCTTGAGATGGGCGTGCCGTCTGCATCCTGCTTCACACCGGCGACGTTCACCCACGCAAGACCACGTCCAGTCGTCACGTCTTCACCAAGATCCAAACCGTCGATGGAGCGACCCGTGACCGCGCTCGACGGGTAGCCTTCGCTCGCGAGCACCACCGTCAACAGGGCGCTCTCATCGATGGCATGCGTCACGCTGGAAAGATTGTCGTGAGCGACGGCGGTGAACCAGTCCAACGCGTGATCGCCGAGCAGCGGCATGGTCACCTGACACTCCGGATCGCCGAATCGGACGTTGAATTCAACCACGTAGGGGTCTCCCTTCTGATCGATCATCAGGCCAACGTACAGCACGCCGCGGTAGGGCGCCTCTTGCGCGCAAAGGTGGGCGTGCATGGGTCCAACAATGCGCGCCTCGACCTTGGCCTGAACGGCAGACGTGACCACCGGAGCAGGACAGTACGCGCCCATGCCTCCCGTGTTCGGACCTGCATCGCCTTCACCCACGCGCTTGTGGTCTTGGCTTGCGGGAAGGCAACGGTACCCGGAGGCGTCCATCAAGACAAGCATGCTGGCTTCTTCACCGGGCAGGAAGGCCTCGATGACGACAGATCCCGCCGTTGCAATGGCGCTGAGGGCAAAGGCCTCGGCTTGGTCCCTGTCCTCGGTGACCAGCACGCCTTTCCCGCCAGCAAGCCCGTCTTGTTTGATGACCCACGGCGCACCGGAAAAACGGTCCAGCGCTTCACCAAGCGCCCCTGCTCTCCGGACGATGACGTGCTCAGCGGTGGGCACGCCGGCAGCCTCCATCGCTTCTTTCGCGAAGGACTTCGAGCCTTCCAAAGCAGCATGAGCGGCGACGGGGCCGAAGCATGCACGGTCCCCAAGCGCATCGGCCAAGCCGTCGCACAAAGGCGCCTCTGGGCCGACGACAACAAGGTCGGCGTCAAGTTCCTCCACCAAAGCGAGCAATCCGTTCACGTCGGCAGCCCCCACGGGATGGTTGGTGCCGAGTCGAGCGGTGCCCGGATTCCCAGGGGCGGTGTGGAGCTCCACACGCGGGTCCCGGGTCAACGCCATGGCAAGGGCGTGCTCACGGCCACCAGAGCCGACAAGGAGGACGCGGCGCTTCTCCATGACCATAGGTCGGGACCTGCGGACCATAATCCAACCGTCGAACGCGGGCAGGTTCATGGGCCATGCCGAGATGTGACGCCATGGAAGGTATGGCCTGGGGGACGTGCGAAGAAAGCCTCGGACTGGCGGGCATGAGCCTGCTGGTGCTGTGGATTTTCCTTCCGGGATTCCTTGTCAACACCTTTGCCATGATGTGGGGCAAGTGGCTGCCAAAGACCGGCTACGGTCCGTGGCCAATCGACGGAGGGCGGACCGCATGGGACGGAAACCGCCTGCTCGGGGACGGCAAGACCTGGAACGGGCTCGTGGGCGGTAGCCTGACCTCTGGACTGCTCATGGCGCTGATGGCCAGCGCCGTGAACGCCGGCGAGGCATGCGGCATTTTCGTGGACCCGCTCCTCGATCATGACCCCTCGATGTCGCGCGGCCTTTGGGCCTTCATCGTCGGGAGTTTGCTCGGTTTCTTTTCCCTCCTCGGTGACATGACGGGCTCCTTCTTCAAGCGCCGACGTGGCCTCAAGCGTGAGGGTGACGTGTCGTCAAAGGCCCCCCTGTTGGACACCCTCCCCTTTGCCATGATGGTCTTCGTGCTGGGTTGGTTGCTGCTGCCTGGCCTTCACGGTGAACAAGCCCTGCTTGCACCGATGCTCGTGCTTCTTGTGGCCACGCCGGTCCTGCATCGGTCGTTCAACATGCTTGGATACGCCATCGGATGGAAGGACGTCCCATACTGAACCGTTCGGCGGGAACTTGATGGCCCTCACGATGCAGCGCAAAGCATGTCCCGCACACTGACCGCTCTGGTTCTGATGGCCCTCCTGCTTGGCGCACCCCTTGCATCAGCCGTTGACGCACGGGAAGCCGATGTCATCGACACCAGCCAAACCCTCACCGAGGACGCCACCTACGACGAGGGATTCACCGTCACCAATGGAGCAACCTTCACCGTGCAAGCGAACATTTCGCTTGGTGAGGACGCCGTGATTCGTGTTGAGGAGGGCGCCACCCTGAACCTGCAAGGGGCGAACCTCACGGGCACAGAAATCGAGGCGTACATGGCCTTCTCCGGCGGTGCCTCCACCATCGTCCTTCCAGTGGATGGGCTGACCGGGTCAACGACGGTTCGCTTGATGATGTCGAACACATTGAACGGCACCGAATCACTGACGATCACCTCATCGACGGGAGAAAGCATCAGTGATCCGAGTGGCGACGATGTCAGCCTTCAGGTCGATCTTGGCGACGGAATGGAGACCTTGACCCTCGACGTGACCCACAACCACCCCTTCCCCTTCGGACCGACGGCCGTGGAGGTGGTCGATGCGTCGGCCAACATGCACCGCCACGAAGCGTGGAACCTCGAGGGGACCAGCCTTGTGCTGACGTGGGGTGATGCAGCCTTCAGCATCGACGTCCAGGGCACCCTGATGATCGCCGATTCCCACGTGAGGGGCGCTGATCTGCGATGCGTGGGCACGTGCTCCATCGACCGTTCGACCATGGAAGGGAGTGCCCCGATCATCGCTGAAGACGGCGCCTCCTTGAGCATCAGAAGTTCGTTGATCCTTGGGAGCCGCACCGATGAGGACGTCGTCGCAGTTGACGATGCGGACTTGGTGTACGAGGACAGCACCGGCACGGGCGGCTGGACCGACGCATGGATTCGTCGCCTCAGCGGCAGGACGGTCACCACCAACATGCCCGGCGCCTTGGTCAGCGGCAGTGACTTGGGATACAAGGGCACCAAATCACCCAACGCCTTTGCTGAACCCATGGGCGACGAGGTTGGTGTTGACCTTGGCTCGAGCGAGATGACCCGCATCGTCGAATGGCTGACCGGCGACGGCGTCTACGGGAAGGAAGAGGGGACGATGACCGTCACGGCCACCACCGGTTGGGGCACCTTCGTCACCACCGTTCCTGCCGAATGGGCGCCCACCAGCGTGGTGAACCTCGAACTCCCGATGATCGAGGTCGTGGCCATCGAGGTCGAGGAGCGCACCGCGACGGTCAACGAAAGCCTCGGCGTGATGCTCACCGTGCGCAACAGCGGTTCCGCCGATGCTGCATCGCCCGTGCTCGAATGCACCGTGGACGGCGAAGCGGCCGACACCTCCCCGAGTTACATTCAGCTCTCGACCTACGGGGGCCTGGCCGCAGGCAGCGAGATGGACATCCCACTGACGTGGAGGATGGCCAGCGACGGTGCCCACGTCCTTTCATGTGGCATCATCGACCTGAGCGGCACACCGCTCGAAGCGGTCGAAGACCTCGTCACCAGCGACACGGGCGTGACCGGTTCCGAAGTGTCCTGGACCTACGCGGAAGAAGTCGAAGAAACGCCCTTGGTGACCATCGTCATCGCGCTGGTCGTCTTCCTCCTCGGCGTGGCGGGCATCGCCCGCGTGGCCGCTGCACGAACGGAAGAGAACGAGGAGGCCTTGGACGAGGCGGAGGACGCCGTTGAAGAGGACGCAAAGGTGTACCCGGAAACGACGGATGAGGCATCAACCGAGGAAGAGCAGGCCTCAGAAGAGCCTGAATCTGACGAGGAGTCCACCGACGTGGCGCCATGGGACGAAGCCTGATCCTGCTCAACAGGTGGGCGCGTCCCAGTTCGAGTTGTACTCGTCACCGTCCTCAAAGTCAAGGTCCCAGCACACGTCATTGTGCGTGATGACCGTCCCGCCGCTGCTGGTGCCGACGTCGAGCACGACCTCAAACGTGTACTTCCCGTTCTCGTAATCGATGGCCGACTTTGAGACGTATTCTCGGAAGTTCTCCTCTGTGTTGCCGCTCAAGGCAAGCCATCCGTTCATGTCGCCGCTTTGACCCCCTCGAACGCTTGAGGACCAAGTGGCGTCAAGACCGTCCACGGTGATCAGTGGATGCGTCCACACCGTGGAACTGCCCTTCTTGACGTTCACCGTGATGGTGTAATCGCCCTGCACGGTGCGCAAGTCACCTGAGGTGGAATGGTCCGCGCCGTCGAGGTGTTGGTGGCTGTCGGGCAACAATCCGGCCATGACTTCGATGGTGATGCCCTCGAAGGTGGTCTTGCTGGGTTCTTGTGCGGTTCCAGTGGACGTGTCGAACACCGGCGCGATGCGCACGCCGCTCTCCAGCGGGGTTCGGGTCATCTCGCTGGAGTCCAGTTCGAAGGACGCGGAGAGGTCGCCACCGTCGGTCGCGGACACGGTGTAGGTGCGGATGACGTTGTTGACCTCGTCGTAGGCGTTGCCGCAGAAGAAGTCGGACAGCATGGGTTGGACACGCACGAAGTCACGGTCCAATTGGAGCGTGTCTTCCCAAACGGTTTCGGGCGTATCGCCCACCGTTCCGTCGCAGTCGGGCGAGGTGGTGATGGTGACCGTGGTCTCAGCAAAGCTTCCACGGACCTTGAATTCCAAACGGTCGTTGGCCTCGTCAAGCGAAACTTCGGAGATCACGAGGGTCTCACCGTCAGGCGCAACGACGCCCGCGGTGTAGGGAACAATGGCAATGATCACGGCCAAGAAGACGGCTCCACCGGTCTTCACGACGTTGAGTTCCTTGCCCTGAACCTGGTCGGCGAGGACGATGGCGCCAACGGCCACAAGCAAGACGGCCCCGGTGACGAAGAAGGGAATGAAACCGCCCTGCAAGCTGAGAAGAAGGCCAACAAAGAGACCGATACCACCGACCGAGGAGAGGATGGCCGGAAGCGGGAGACCCTCATCCGCACCCGCAACAGCGGCCTTTGCAGCAGCAGGGGTCGGTGAAGGTGCTTCGGCCTTGACCGGTGCAGGAGTGGCGGCTGTGGCCGCTTCTTCTTCGTTGGCGGCTTGGGCGGCGGTGTTGGCTTTGTCGAGAAGTCCACTCATGGGATAACCTCGCTCTTTCCCTCACGCTCGTGGGCATATGAAGGCGACGGCAAACATGCGTCACTCGGACGCGGTTGCAGCACGTGCGTCAAAGACCCGGGGCGGCTTCCCTGAGCACAGGGACACCTTCCTCTTCTTCGGTCCGAATCAGGCTTCTGCCTGCCATGGCTGCGGCCAAGGCGACCATGGAGAGGGTCGGAACGACCTCGAAGCCTGGGAGGTACACACCGCGGACGTAGATGGTGATCATCTGGGACTCGCGCTCACAGCCACCGTTCTTGCAGGAGAACTCCGACTCGGCGTAGAAGTTCATGGTGAAGTACTGGTCGGTCCAGCCCCAGTCCTTGGGGGTGCGCACGAGCACGCGAACCTTCTGACCGGCGGGGTTGTTCTCGATCTGGGACTTGACGGCGGGGAGGTTGATGGTGAAGCCTTCTTCTTCCAAGGTCTCACGGGAATCGTCGGTGATGCCGATGCGCATGAAGTCAATTTGGTTCCCGAGGTTGGTGACCTTGAATTCGAAGGGCTTGTCCGTCTTCGGCATGAGTTGCACGAAGGGTTCGACGGCCTCGACCTGAACCAGCGAGAACTGCATGATGTTGACCATCACGTTGGTCTGGGAGCTGGCCACGTTCACCGGTGGAACGCTGTTGATCTCGGTGACCGTTCCGGTCACGGAAAGCTGGCGGCTCTGCATCGCCATGTAGGGGTCAGCGCGAACGACGACCTGGAAGTCGACGTCTTGGCCGGCACCGACGTAGACGTCACCGGCGTGGGCGACGGCAAGGCCGTCGGAGGTGACCTGAATGTTCACCTTCTCGATGTAGGTGGTGGGGTTGGTCACCGTACAGGTGGTGTAACCGGAGTACGAGGAACCGGGCTTCACTTCGACACGGACCTCACCGGGAGAACAGTTCATGGAAACGGCTGCAGCAGGAATCTGTGCTTGAGCAGGAGCGGCCACGATGAGCACGGAACAGAGGTACAGGCCAACGAGGAACGCGACACGATGGAAGGACTTCATGCGGACACCTACACATGTCCGTCCATCCGGACCCTCATAACCATGTCGTCTTACTGCGGGGAAATGGACCCGAAGGGCATCGAACCCCTGACCTCCCGGTTATGAGCCGGGTGCTCCACCCGTCTGAGCTACGGGTCCAACCTTTCCTGAAGGCCCGGAACCATGAGGTTGCCGCTCACATGAAGCGGTCCAACGAGGCCTGCTCGGGCTTGACGCGTTCACGCACCAGCGCCTCGGCGGCGTCACGAACACCTTCTGGAACAAACACGAGCACGCGGTCCGCCGCCTCACTCAAAGCACGGACGATCGGCGAGTGCTCGGCCACGTCACGCCCGTCTTCCAGCAAGATGCCCTGCATGTACGGGAGGTAACCTCGCTTGCGGACGGCGGCCACGATGAGGTCCTGTTCGGGGTCCGCGCCGGCCTCGGCCAAGAGGGCCGCAAGGTCCTCCTTGACCGTGTCAACGTTCTCACGCGTCAGGTCACGGATGCGCAGGGACTTGTGGTACCCACGACGCGAAAGCAGCCGGGTGGCGTCCGCGGAGAGCGCTGGGTCGTCGTGAGCGGCCCAGGCGGGCAACTCCACCAAGACGTGAGCGTCGTGCAGCGAAGCGTAGGTGGAGGCATCGAGTTCCTGGTCCAAGAGCATGGAGGTCAAGGCGGGCGAAAGGTCCAGCGCGCCCTGCTGGGCAAGGCTTCGAGCCCGGGACAGCATGCGGACCAAGTAGGTCTGCGTCAGCATGTTCACCTTGTGGAAGTACACCTGAAGGTACATGTGGTAGCGGGTCACCAGGTAGGCTTCGATGGCGGGCAAACCCCAGCGCTTGACGTGCAAGCCGCCTCCGGGAGCGATTCGAAGGGCACGCATCACACGGTCGATGTCGAAGCCGCCGATTTGGGCGCCGGTGTTGGCTTGGTCACGAACGAGGTAATCCATGCGATCCACGTCGAGCTGACTGGACACGATTTCCTTGAGCACCTTCGGGATGGGCTCGCCGTCGTGCTCCTCTGCACCGTCAAACAACGCAAGCAAGCGCTCGAAGCGCCGCGTTCCAAGCACCGCCCGAACCGCCGCACCGATCTCGGTGGACTCGGAGGTGAGCATCTCCCTGCCCCATGATTCGTGGTGGCGGAAGGTCGCAAAGACCTCGGGGGTTTCGAGCAGATGCGAGAACGGCGGGTGGCCAATGTCGTGAAGCAAGGCCGCCAGTTGAACCAGTTCCCCGTCCTCAGCATCGATGCGTCCAGGATGCGCCTCATCCAAGGCGTTCAGCAAGCGGCCCGCGAGGTGGTAGGCGCCGAGCGAATGGGCGAAGCGGTTGTGCGTGGCGCTTGGGAAGACGAATTCACACGTGGCCAGTTGCTTCACGTAGCGCAAGCGCTGGAATTCTCGTGTGTCAATGATGGAAGCATGGGCCGCCGGCACGAGAACGTCCCGATGAACTTCGTCTCGGATGACCCGGTCGGGAGGCCCCGTCATCGTGTGTTGGGACCCGCCAGCACTCATCAACCCCCCACCTGACTTGGAGGGAAACGGGAGGAACGCTCATCCGCTGTCCGCGAAAGGGGTGGTCATGGTGGAACCCAGTCCGACCCCCGACCTCGTGATGGGTCAGCGCTTGTGGGCGATGTTTGGCGTCGCAATTTTGCTCGTGGCAGGCATGAACGCTTACGCCGTCATGCGTGAACCTGACGTGGTGGACGTGGGCAACCTGTACGAGCACACCAACGAAGTCGTTCGCGTCGAAGGCACCCTTACGACCTGGATGAAGGACCCATACGGAACGGGAGAGAACCGTGTCGACCTCATCATCGAGGACGACACTGGCGTGGTCGAATTGCGCTGGTACCGTGCCACTGACCTTCCTCCAATCGGCACCAAAGTCACCGCCACAGGCGACGTCATCGAATGGGACGGTCGCATCTACATGCAAGCCCTCGGCTCTGGGGCCGTCAGTTGGACACAAGCCGATCTACCCGACGTGGTGCTGACCTCCTTGGCCGATGTGGCCGCCGATCCAGTGAACCACAGCGACCAGGTGCTTCGCCTGACGGGATACATCGGCGAGGCGGTACCCCCCGACGCCAGTTGGACCTCGGCCATGCTCAACGATCACCCGACGTACAGCAACGCTGAGCATCACATGAAACTCATCATCACCTCTGCTCCCGGAGAATGGATTGAGAACGGCGCTCGAATCCAGGTCGACGGCCTCTTGCAGTACGACGCTTCGGACCTGGTGTGGGCCTTCCACGTCACCGGACCAGAAGTGCGGGTGGACAAGAGCCACACGCCTGCGGTCGACACCCTCGATTGGGACGACCCGGGGTCATGGTCCTACAGGAGCGGCTCCATCGTCCGCCTCTCGGGCGAGTTGATCGAGGAAGGCGACGACCTGTACTTGACCCACGACGGAGCCAAGGTCTGCTTCGTTCCCGGAGAAGGCGATGAAGAAGCAGCAAAGGCGCTGGTCAACACAACCACGACCGCTGCAGGACGCTTGGTGTGGTCGACGTCCAAAGGAGGATGGTGCCTTGACGCCAGCACCTCGGACGACCTCGACCTCATCGTTCCCACCGAGATGGCCGATCTCCTCGGCCTGCTGGAGGTCGCTCCAAACGACCTGATCGACAGCGGAGAGCGGTTCACCGTCCGCCTTTACGCCCGCTATGCGATTGCCCCGGGCGTGGAAGACTCAAGCACCTCCTTCGCCGATTCTGCCTCCTACCGACCGGGCTGGCGCACGGTCAGCGCGACGGTTCCTGGCCCACGCTCAGATTGGATCGAAGCCGGCCAGGCCATCGTCGCCAACGTCAGCGTGGCGTGGGACGGTGCGGCCATGCGCGCACGGCTGATGGTGCACGAGATGACCCTCGACGGGGACGCCCCCGACCCGGTTCAGCTGCTGTGGGACGACGGCGCGCAGCAATGGAGCTACAGCCGCGACATGCAGGTGGCGCTCAGCGGCATCCTGACCCCCGATGACCAAGGCGGCTACCGCTTGCATGAA
>MDSZ01179937.1_pt1 | contig 12502 bp, 13 predicted proteins | sample 811201 | NCBI WGS metagenome assembly MDSZ01 (sample SAMN05326647, study PRJNA326480) | marine metagenome | isolation source: seawater | place: Indian Ocean: North | collected 2010
AGACATTTCTAAAGAAAAAAAAGCAATAGATGATTTTTCTTGTCTTTTCAAAATATTTTGCGCAGCATTGTAAGCAATATTAGTTGCTAAGGCAGTTTTACCCATAGAAGGTCTTCCAGCTAAAATAATTAAATCAGATTTATGTAATCCCCCTAATTTTTCATCTAAGTCTGAAAGCCCAGTAGGAACCCCAACAATACCTTGGTCATTTTGCATCGCTAAAGTAGCCATCTGGATAGTTTGATCTAATGCTTGATTAAATTTTAGAAAAGATTGAGAAAAACTTCCTCTTTCAGCTAAATCAAAAAGAGATTTTTCTGTGCTTTCAATAATATTTTCCGCACTTTGTTCCCCAGAATTTGTATTTAAAGTTTCACTTGATAATTTATCAGAAATTAAAAATAACTCTCTTCTTAAATACATTTCATGAATTATTTTTGCATAATCAATTGCTTGTTTTGAAGATCCTGAAAATCTAGTAAGTTTAACTAAATATTCAGTACCACCTACCTCACTAAGCATATTATCTTTTTCAAAAAAGTTTTTTAAAGTAATAGGATTTGCTATCATTCCTTTATTATTAAGGGTTTCAATTACTTCATAAATTTTGACGTGGGCCGGGTCATAAAATATTGAGGAATTAACAATATTTGAAATCTCATCAATAATATCATTATTTACCAAAATAGAGCCTAACAAAGCTTGTTCTGCCTCTAAATTTGAGGGCTGTTTGTCGCTTATTTTGTTTTGAATAGATTTAATTTCTTCCACACGTCAAATATAATTCAACACAAAAAACTATAAAGAAAAAAGTTTTACACTCTTTTTTATTCTCTGTGGAAAAGTTATTTAGACTGAATTTTATCTATTTTAACTGAAATGGAAGCCTGCACCTCAGAATGAAAATTTATTGATGCTTTAAATAAACCAATCTTATTGATATTTTCTTTTAAATTTATCTGTGAGGGTGTAACCTCAGCATTTATTTGGGCTTTAATCAAATTTGCTATTTCTTTTGGTTTAATGGAGCCATATAATTCTCCATTTTCCTTACATTCTTTATTTAGATTAATTGTCTTATTATTTACCAATTTGGCAATTTTTATGAATTTATTTTTTATCTCAGTATTTTTCTTATTAAGTTCAGCCTTTTTTTTTAAAACTAGTTGTTCATTTTCTTTGTTAAATCTTAACGCTTTGCCGTATTTTAAAAGGAAATTTCTGCCGTATCCATTTTTTACAGTTACTTTGTCACCAATATTGCCTAAGTTGATTAAATTTTCTAATAAAATAACATCCATACTATATTAACCCTAAAATTTTTGCTTTTTTTATTTCTCTTGTAAGTTTTTTTTGTTTACTGAATGACACAGATGTGAATTTAGACGAAATAATTTTTCCATTATCCGAAACATATTTTTTCAATAAATTGATATTTTTATAGTCAACTATTGGAGCATTTTTAATTGATAGGGGACACTTTTTTGAAAACTTCCCATCGTTTTTTTGGAATAAACTTAATTTGTTAAGTGAATTATTTCCTTTTTTTTGAAATTTTTTATTTCTTCTCTTCATTATTTATTATCTTTTTTGAAAAATTCGTTTTTTGTATCCAGCCTTTTATATTTAACTATTAAATGTCTGATTATTGACCTATCAATTTTAATTTTTTTCCTTATTTCATCAATAGTCTTGCTATCACCTTCAAATTTATAATGAATATAAAAGCCTTTTTTATATTTCTTAATTTTTTTTGCAAGATTTAACAGCCCCCAATCCTCAATTTTTATAACTTTACCAGAAGAACTATTTATTAAAGAGTTATATTTTTCTTTTATATCTTTTAACTCTTTTTCAGCTAGGTCCTGTCTTGCGACAACAGTATTTTCGTAAAAAGCCATATTATCAACAGTTAATTAATTATTTGTAAAATGTGGTTTATACTATAATAAAGAATTATAGCAATACATATAATCATCGAATAAACTATTGTAAATGAACGCTTTATTATTCCCAGGTCAAGGTTCTCAATTAGTTGGTATGGGGTTGGAATTCTTTAATAATTTTCAGTTGGTAAAAAAAATTTTTAATCAAGCAGATGAAAAATTAGGATTTTCTTTATCAAAGATTATTCTTGAAGGTCCATCTGATGAATTACAATTAACAAAAAATACTCAGCCAGCAATTCTGACTGTCAGTTACTCAATTTTTAAAACTTTAAAAGAAGAATTCAACTATGATTTTAAATTATTTAATTTTTTTGCAGGACATTCTTTAGGAGAATATAGCGCCTTAGTAAGTTCAGGAGCATTAGACTTCGGAGATGCAATTTACCTTTTACATGAGAGAGGTAAAGCAATGCAAAATGCTGTACCAGTTGGAAATGGTAAAATGATTGCAGTTTTAGGTTTAGAGACTTTAGAAATACAAAACCTCATTGATAAACAAGAAATCAAAAAAGGCGTGTGTGAAATTGCTAATGATAATGCAGTTGGCCAAGTAATAATTAGTGGAGATAAAGAGACAATAGACAATATTCAGTTAGATTTTAAAGAAAAAAAAATAAAAACAATACCGTTAAAGGTGAGCGCACCATTTCATTGTTCATTAATGAAACCTGCAGCAGAAAAAATGAGACCAAAAATAGATAATACGTCATTTAAAAAAGGTTCAGTAAAAATTGTAAATAATGTGACAGCAAATGAGGTTGATGATCCAACACAAATAAAAAAACTTTTGATTGATCAAATTTTTTCAACGGTAAAGTGGAGAGAGAGCATTATTTTTATGAAAAAATCAGGAGTCCAAAATTTTGTAGAAATTGGCCCAGGTAAAGCTTTAATTGGAATGGTAAGAAGAACAATCAATGATGTAAATTGCTTTTCAATTAATTCAATAGCTGATATTAAAAATTTAATAAATGAACTTAAAAAATAAAAAGATATTAATTACTGGAGCAACTGGCGGTATAGGAAATAGTCTTGTAGAAAAATTTTATAACTTTGGTGCAAATATTCTAGCAACTGGAACAAATGAGGAGAAATTAAATAATTTAAAAAAGAAATTTTCAAATTTACAAGTAGAGGCTTTCAAACTCCAAGAACATGATAAAATTGAAAATTTTATAGATAGCGTAGACAAAAAATTAAATGGTTTAGAGATCTTAATCAATAACGCTGGAATTACATTAGATAATTTATCGATAAGGTTATCAGAAGAAAATTGGAAAAAAGTTATAGATGTAAATCTAAACTCATGTTTCTTAATGTGTAAATTTGCAATTAAGAAAATGTTAAAAAAAAAATATGGCAAAATCATTAATATTACGTCTATAGTTGGTCACACAGGTAATTTAGGTCAAGCAAATTATGCTGCATCGAAAGCAGGTATAATTGCGTTTTCCAAAAGTTTAGCAATTGAATATGCAAAAAAGAATATAAATATTAATTGCGTTTCTCCTGGTTTTATTAAAACCGAAATGACAGATAAAATTAATGAGGATTTTAAAAAAATTCTCATAAGCAAAATTCCTTCTGGAGACCTTGGAACTGGAGAGGATGTATCTAATTGTGTAGCTTTCCTCGCATCTGACATATCAAAATATATCAATGGTGAAACTATTCATGTTAATGGTGGAATGTATATGTCTTGACAATTCTGTTTAATAATCTATTAAGAAATTAAATTACAGAAAGGAATCAATGTCAGAAATTAAAGATAAAGTAAAAAAAATAGTAGCAGACCACTTAGGAGTTGAAGAAGAAAAAGTTACAGATGAAGCAAGTTTCATTGATGATCTAGGAGCGGATAGTTTAGACACAGTAGAATTAGTAATGGCTTTCGAAGAAGAATTTGGATCAGAAATTTCAGACAGTGAAGCTGAAAAGATATTAACAGTAGGTGATGCAATTAAGTTTATTGAAAGCAAATCGAGCTAAAAAATATACGAATGCCTCAAGCTGAGGGAAATATTCTTCTTATCCTATCTTCACCATCAGGAGCGGGAAAAACAACTCTCACAAAAAAGATTCAACAAAAATATCAAAATTTCAAAATTTCAGTTTCTCATACTACCAGATCTCCTAGAGACAACGAAGTAGATGGCGTAGATTATCATTTTGTTACAAAAAAAAAATTTGAGGATTTAATTAAAAATAATAGTTTTTATGAACACGCAGAAATATTTGGAAATTATTATGGTACTTTGAAAAGTAATGTAGATAAATTAATAAAAAATAATGATCTACTATTTGATATCGACTGGCAAGGAACGAAACAGTTATCAAAGTTTAAGAATTTGAATTTAGTAAAAATATATCTTACGACAGACAATAAAGAAGAATTAAAAAAAAGGTTAATCAAAAGAAATCAAAATTCAGAACAAGAGGTCGAAAAAAGATTTAATTCGTTTGACGAGGATATAAAACATTGGAATGACTATGACTACGTTATAATAAATAAGAATTTAGAGGTTTGTTTTAAACAAATTGAAAAAATAATCCAATCAGAAAAAAAATCTTTAAGTCGACTCATATAATTGTGCAATCCTATAATAAATTTCAGGTTTTACCTTCGAAGGTCTTAATTGTAAATTAAGGTTTTTAATCATTTTTATTTTATTTTCACTAAGTATTTTTTTTATATTTTTATTAATCATTTTTCTTTTATTAGAGAAAAGAATATTAGTAACTTTTTCTAAATTTTTTAAATTTTTAATACGAAAGTTTATTTTTTCTTTTGGCCTAAAATGTATTATAACAGACTCAACTTTAGGTTTAGGGAAAAAACAATTAGCCGACACATAAAATTTTGTAATAACGTTAAGTCTATAATTAGTTAAAATTGAAATTCTTCCGTAATTATTGGATGGAAATCTTCCTAGGATTTTTTCTCCCAATTCTTTTTGAAACATAAAAATAGCATCAGTAAAATTTGGTGGCCATTTTCTGTATTTAATCAATTTAATTAAAATTTGAGAAGATATATTATATGGTAAATTGCCAAAAATTATTGAAGATTTAGTACTTAATTTTTCTAAATCTACTTTAAGGACATCTGCATTAATATTTCTAAAAATTTTAGTTTTATAATATCTGTTATGTAGTTTTTTTGATAAAAAGTCATCTTTTTCAATAGTAATGACAGATTTAGGTTTTCTATTTAAAATTTCTTCAGTGAGCGCACCAGTACCAGGACCGATTTCAATAATATTTTTCTTTTCAATTTTTACTAGATTTATAATTTTTTTAATAATATTTTTATCAATTAAGAAATTTTGACCTAAAGATTTTTTATTAAACTTTTTCACTTAGTTTTAAGACAAAACTTAATACATTTTAAAAGACTGGAGTAGTCAGCAACTTTTCTTTTTATCAGACTCTTAGCCACACCATGATCTGGCGAAAGTCTAAGATATTTTAAACCTAGAGTGATATTTATTGCATCAAATTTAAATATAGTTTTGAAAGGTGCAAGTACCTGATCATGATACATACCTACGATAACGTCATAATCTTTATATTTGTTTATAAAGACAGTGTCAGATACTAAAGGACCATCCACGTTAATGCCTTTTTCTTTTAATTTTTTTATTGCTGGTATTATAACTTTACTTTCTTCAGAGTTTTTTTTTAATTCAGCGTTATGAGGATTAAGACCAAGTATACCTATTTTGGGTTTTTTTTTATAATTCAATTTAAACCAAACACTTAAAGTGAGTATTTTTTTTATAATTAAACTAGTGCTGATTTTTTTTGCTACTTTACTTAGATCGATGTGAGTTGTAACTGGTAAAACTGAAAAATTTTTACTTTTTATAAGCATCACCTCCGAATTATCCTTTATTTTACATTTTGTAGCTAAATATTCTGTGATACCGATATTTTCTTTTTTTAAAAGCTTTTTATCGATTGGACAATTAATTAAGCCTTTCACATTATCATCTAAACATAATTTATGAGCTAAATTAAAGGATTTCTTTATAAAAATAGACGAGTCTTTAAAACTCACTTTAAAAGGATTTTTAAATTTTAAATCAATATCTAAAATTCTTAATCTATTCGAAAAATTATTTTCATAAATATCTTTAACTTTTTTCAATTTAATTGGGTACTTTAAAACACTAAATTGCTTTTTTAAAAGTTTATAATTTGAAATAAAAAAAATTTTTCTTTTAGTATTAGGGCCTAATTTCCTCCAGCTCTTATAAATTATTTCTGAATTAACACTATTCGGATCACCACTTATAATTATTATTTTTTTATTCATTTGAACTCAATGTAAGAATTATTTTTTAGTTTAGATAGATGGCTTTTTGAATATAAATTAAATAAATTATTTTTTTTTGAATTTATCAAATTTTTTTTAATATCATTAATATCTAAATTATTATTTGAAATTTTTATTTTATTTATTTTTAAAAAAGTAATCCTATTAAGTTGAATTATAGGTTCAGAAATTTCCCCTTCTTTCAAATTATTTAATTTATTGTATATTTCTTTAGACAAAGTTTTTTCATCTACGAGTCCTAATAAGCCTTTATTAATAGCTGACTCCGCCTCACTGTGTAAAGATATTGAATTTTCAAATCCAGTTTCTTTTATACTCTTTTTTATCTCTTTAATTTTTTCCTCTTTATCTATAGCATTAGTAAACGATACCTCAATTTCTGAGAGATCGTAAGATTTCACTCTTGATTTAGTTTTAGTTAAATCTTTAATTTCACTTATTAATTCTTCCTCATTTATTTTAACTTGATTTTGATAAAGCGAAAGTATTAGGCTTTGCCAAGCTGCTTGCAACTTAAGTTCTTTAATAAAGATATCAAAATTTAAGTTATTAATTAAAAATTTTTCTTTAAACATTTCTATATTTCCAGATGAAATAGCCATTAGTTGTTTTGATAAATCTATTTCATCAATTTTTATATTGTATTTTATTATTTCATTTTCTTTTATCCTAAAATCAATAAGACTTTTTACAGCAAAATTTTTCATTCTATCTATATTTAATTGATTAATTTCTAAATTTCTTAACATTAACTCAGTATTAATTTTATTTTTAATTTCATACGAGCTAATAATTTTTTGATCTACTTTAATAACTATCTTATTTTCATCAGATAAAACTGGAGATTTTAAAAAGATTATTATAAATAAAATAAAAAAATTTTTTAAAATTTTCATTATTTATTAAGTTTTGGAGAATTGATATTTCCAAATGGAGTGAGTGTAATCTTAAACATTAAAGAATTTTCGGCTTCAATTTCTGAGTCATTATAAAATTCTCTTCTATACACAAGACCAGCTCTTAGACAATCATTAAAGTATTCATAGCTTAAATTATAAAATTCTGATGAGTCTGTAATAAGATTTCTTTTAAATTCATATGAAAGATTAGTGTCATTATTTAATATATAATCAATTTTCGATTTCACATATTCATTATTCCCAATATGTTTTTTTTCTTCTAAATAACTAACATCAATATTAAAATTATTTAAATTTGCTTTAGCGCCAATTTCATTATAATTGAAATCACCGTAATTTTGATCTAAAGCAAAGTTATAATTAAGACTAAATTTATCATTAATTGTATATTTCGTATTACCAACTAAATCTGAAATTTTTTCATCCAAACCCATAGATGTTGGCATATTTTTATTTTCTTTTTGATTAAAAATTTGACTTAAAGAAACATCAATTAATTTATTTTTATCTCTTATTTCATAATCAAGGCCAACAGTTGCGCTTAACCCAGTTTCAAAATTATTATTACTATTTAACCTATCCAGATCAAATGCTTTTGTAGGATTAAGTTTAGAATTATCCTCTTCTTTTCTCATCGAACCTGGAGCGTAACGAACTAAAATTTTTGGTGTTAAAAAATGTTCAGAAATATTTTCAATTTTTTTATATAAGTCAATCTTACCTAAAAGACCTAGAGCACCAAAAATTTCACTTGTTGTATCACTTTTAAAATTATCAATATTTTTTGTTTCATAATTAATATTTCTTAAATTCCCAAGTAGTTTTGTTTGAATCCCAGAATTTAAATTATTATCGATTGAATTCCATTCAAAATTATTTACCAAAAATTTTGATGTTTTATTGGTGTCATAATTATGAACTTTAAAATTAGTATCTAAATCTATCAACCCAAAGTTAGAACTAGACAAAAGATTTTTATTTAATGTTATTTCAGGGTAGATATATTCGTACTTATCATTATAATTATCTTTTAAAGTTTCGTACATACTTATATTGAAACCAAAAAATACATCATCATTAGAATGTGTAAAATCTAAAGTATTATTTAAATTATCAATATCACTATTAACCAACTCAGAATTAATATTATAAAGTTTAAAATATTTATCGTTATTTGAATTTTGAGTTGTAATTGATAAAGTACTTTCAGAATTTTTTTCTAAATTGGAAAAATTTTTTACAAATTTAGAAAAGAAATGGTTTTTTTGTCCACTTGATTTTTTAGCGCTAGTTTTTTTGTATCCATCTGTATAGCCAAAATCAAAAATTAAATTTGAATTTTTTAAAGCTTGTCTATACTCCCCAGTAAAAAGAGGGTTTTCAGAGGCGTAAAGTTTATTTGTTATGGTTAAATCTCTATCTTTATTTATTGCCCAATAGTAAGGAACAGTTAAACCTTCACCTAAATTCTTGGTATCTTGAAAAGATGGGACGAGAAACCCACTTCTTCTTTTAACAGAAGGATCTGGATGTGATAAACGAGGGCTGTAAAATATTGGAATATTATAAACTTTTATCAAAGCATTGTTATAATAAATTGTTTTCTTTTTATTATCATGTAGCATTTTTGTGGACTGTATTGACCACGGTGGGCATTTGTCATTTTCTCTATAATCACATAATGTAAAATTACTTTTGCCAAAAGAGGTAGTTTCATTGCTCATTTTTACAGTATTTGCAAAAATTCTTGGTTTATTTCTTTTATCAATTTTAAAATCATCTTTATTAATAAAAGTTTTTATATCAGTCCCAAGCAATTCCTTTTTTTTAGTATCTATGTAGATTTGTGAAAAGTTGTAAATATTCTCAAAATTATCTTCTACTTTGATATCACCTATTGATTTAAAAATTGATTCATCAATTAAATATTTAAAATTATTAAGAAAAATTTTGTTTTTATCAGTGTCTGTAATGATTGTTTTTTCTTCAGAACGGATTGTTTTATTTAAATTATCAAATATTATATCACTGCCTTTAATGACATAATTTTCTGCAGTAATTATTTCAGTTAAACCAATACTTTCTAAAGTTTTAGAGTTCTCATTATATATTGCATGATCTGATCTTATTTCATTATTTTTATTGTCTATAGCTCTTATATTTTTCTTTAGAATTATAATTCCTTCTTTTTTATTATATTTAGCATAGTCACTTTTAATAATATTATTTTCAGAGGTAGTTATTACTACGTCATCTTCAAAAATTGATATCTCACTTTTCTTTTCTAATGATATTTTTTTAGACTGAATAAGTAAATTTTCAGCCTTTAAATAAGACGAAAAAAATAGAAAAATTAATAATATTATAATCTTATTTTTCATTAATCTGCAAAACTCCTATAAAAGAAAAAAAACTTAAAGCTATCACTGGTGACCATATAGCTAGCGTCATTGGTATTCTCTCGGTTTGTCCAAGAGCTAAAGACAAATCTTTAAAATAAAATGTCACAACACAGATTATTAAACCTATTAAGATCAGTTTTAGGTTGTCGTCTCGTTTAAGTGTGTTCATAGTAAAAATGGAGGCTAGAGCAGTCATAAAAAATAAAAAGAAAGGTATGGAAAGCATTTTATGCAAACTTTCCTTCAAAAAGGGTTCTGAATATCCATTTTCTATGAGATTATTTTTTTTTGTAACAATTTTAAGGAATGATAAAGTATCAAAATTTTTAAATAAGCTATTTATTTTATTATAGTTGTAAATTGATTCTATTTCATAATTTTCAAATTTTTTTTCATCTAATATATCATTTTTTAAAGTAAAAATTTTTACGTCCGACAAAACCCAATTGTTATCCTTGATGTTAGCTCTATCCGCAAAAATTTTTTCTAAAAGAATAGAGTTTTTGTCAAAATGAAATATCTTGATATTAATTAAATCGTATCCTTCAGGTCGTTCAGCAGATATAATTCTTTTTTTATTAGATGTCTCCTCTTTAATCCATAAACCGTTTTTATTGAAATTTACAAGATGGTCAATATCTCTAGAATAATTAGATTTTGTTTTTTCATAGAAAGTAGACATACTTGAAGTTATAGGATTAATTGCGAGTAAAATTATCCATCCAAGAATGAAAGAAAATAAGGCTAGAATAAAAAATATTTTAATGTTTGAATAACCGAAAACTTTAAGTGTTAATAAATCTTTGTTATTTCTAATCTTCATCATAAACCACATACTAGAAATAAAAATTATAAATGGTAAAAGCTTGATTATCATACCAGGTATGAAAATACTTGTAAGCATTAAAGGAATAACAAAACTTACTTCAATATTTTTAAAAAATTCAATTTCTTCGAACAAATTTAATATAACCCCAAAACAATAAAAGATAGCAATGACTATCAAAAAATTTTTCAAAAACCCTTTAAGCAAATAATTTATTAGAACTCTATTCATGTTTTAATTCTCCAGAAAATTTATAATTTAAAAAGAAATAAAGCGTAAAAAATAATAAAAAAGGTAATATTAAAAAAACAAATAAAATAGAATTATTAATTCCAGTATATCTAACTGCTAATTCAATAAAAACTAGTAAAAAAAAACTATACATAAAACTACAATACTTATTTAGATAGAATTTTTTTGATTTAATTAATGATATCGCACAAATAAGAGCTAATAACGGAATATAAAATGGAAAAATAATTCTTCTATTAAGAGTAGATATTATTTCTTTTTTAAAATCTTTATTGCAAAACTTTACATTTTGATTTTGATCATTTATCAAACATTTTAGAAGTACGAATGTGGAAGTTTCTTGTATTTTTGGTTTTTTAATTGTCATAGTACTTAAGTTATCTAAATTGATTATTAATTGTTGAAAATTTATAATCTCACTTTTCTTATTTCTTTTAGATGAAATTATCTGCCCGTTAAGTAATAAAATTTTTTTATTTTCAATAATACCGCTTTGTGCTAAAATTGTATTATTACTAGTTTCATTAGTATCAGGTGATAAATTCTTAAGATTGCCCACAGTATCATGAATAAAAATATTTTCAATTTGATTGTCTATTTTTCTTTCTACAAAAAAAGTAAATCCCTTAAATGAGTCGCTGAATTGTTTTGTCTTTACTGTAGGAAGAAAAGAATTAAAATTACTAGTATTAAGAATGTTTCTTGATTTGTTTAAAGCTAAAGGTGTCAAAAAAGTAGAGAATAGCAAATATACAATAGAAATCAGAGAAGAAATAAAAATAAAGATTTTTACTAATGATATTTTTTTAACACCTGAAGTCCACAAAATAATAAACTCATTATCTTGTAAATGTCTAAACACAAAGATTGATAATGATACAAGAAAAGATAAAGGAATAAATTTTACAGATATGCCCAGTAAATTTAATAGAGAATATTGAAAATATGTGGAAACTGAATATCCACTGTCTACTATTAAATCTAAAAAGTTAACAGCTCTCACAGTTAGAGCAATCATGGATAAACCAAATAATACTACTAGAAATATTTTAAGAATTTCTAAAGTAAAATTTAAATAAATTTTGTTTTGAAGCATTTGTATTTTTTGTATATAATTAATTCATCCATATATTAAATTCAACTTTAGAGTGAAGAATAGTAAATTTACCGTTGAATTATGGTATATTTGAACTTATATACCATTCAAACTATAAGGCTAATTAAATGTCTATAAAAATTAATTATTTAAAAAAAATAAGTGGCAAGGATCCAGGAAATTTAATTTTGTTCTCTGACGAAAAGTTCAATTTAAGTAATCTTAGAAAACATCTTTCAAATTCAGAATTTTCTTACATAAATGATCTATTAAAAACTAGCGATTTAAAAAAAAAGCTTTTGATTTTTGAGGTTCATTCCAAGAAAAAAATAGTACTAGTTCAAATTAAAAAAAATTTAAAAAATTTTGAAATAGAAAATTTAGGAGCTGAATTATATGGTAGCATTAATTTAGGTAAAAATACGGATTACTTCTTAAATTCAGATAGTTTGAGTGGAAAGAGTGAAAATCTAATTGGACACTTTCTTCACGGCCTTAAATTAAAATCGTATGAATTTAATAAATATAAAACCAAAAAAAAAACAAGAGTAATTTCTATAAATGTGTTTGGTAGTAAAAATATACCGTCTGATAAAGATCAATTAAAATTCAGAGCATTAGAGCAAGGAACTTTTTACACAAGAGATTTAGTTTCAGAGCCAGGCAATATTCTCCACCCAGATGAATATGCTAAAAGATTAAACTCTTTAAGAAAAGA
>MDSZ01088844.1_pt1 | contig 12499 bp, 11 predicted proteins | sample 811201 | NCBI WGS metagenome assembly MDSZ01 (sample SAMN05326647, study PRJNA326480) | marine metagenome | isolation source: seawater | place: Indian Ocean: North | collected 2010
CTACCCTTCAAAGACACTATTTTAATAGAATAAATTTTTACTTCGGTAATTATTCTGATTTTTATAAAAAAAAAAATTTTAAGGATATATATGTTGAAAATATTATTGAAAATATAAGATTTAATAAAAAAATTATTGATGAAAATTATCTTAAAGAGATAGATCAATGTTTTATTTCTGATGAAGGTATCTCAAATGGCTCAGATAATGAAATTAGAAATAATTTATCTAGACTTAATTCTTTATTTAAAAAAGAAAAAAAAATATTAATTATTATCAGAGAGCAAAAATCATTGTTTATATCTAAATATTATCAAGCGATAAAAAAAGAAAATATAAGTATTGCTGAATTTGCCAAAAAATATTTAGAAAATAAAGATTACGAAATGACTTTTAATTATTATAAATTGTATAAATTATACGAAGGATATTTTGGAAAAAATAATGTTTGTTTAATCCCATTTGAATTATTCATACAAAATCGTCAGGTATTTTTAAATAAATTATTAAAATTTTTAAACTTAAGTAATATTGAAATATTTAACAATATTGACAGCGATCAAATTGATATTGAAAGACTCTATCATACTCACAATCCATATAAAAAGTTTACTAATTTATTTAGTAAAAAATTCAAAAATTATGTTAGATCTTATATTGATAAGAAATTTCTTTACAAAATTTTAACAATTAGTAGAAAAAATAATTTAAATTCACAAATATCCAAACAGATTTCATTAATTTCCAGTATTTCCAATGAAAAACTTAGCTTGGAACTAGACCTTGATTTAAAAAAATTTGGATATGATTAAAAAATTGTCATCAATATTTTTGAATATTAATAAAAGAAAAATAAGAAGTCCTATTAAAAACGATTTTTTTTACAATTTTAAGAATAAAAATTTGGATAATTTTTTTGATCATAAAATGTATGATTTTGTTTTTACAGAAAATGTAAAAAAAAAGGGTATCGCTTATACATTTTATGACAGTATGGCTAAAAATAATTTATTTAAATATACAAAGATAAGTGAGATGAACTTTAGTGATTTATTTTGGAAACATTTTTTTTATTACATTGTTTCTTATTACTCAAAAATAAATTTTCTTAATCAAGATAATCAAAATTATAAAATATTAAATAAATTAGATATTTTGATTTGTATGTTTAATTTTAAATTTAAATTTAAATTACATTGCATTTATATTTATAACCTTGTAAATGATTTATTAATATTATTTTTTTCAAAATTATTTATTCATAAAAAAAAAATTAATTCAAATTATGATTTTATTTTTCATCCGAATAGCAATTATAGTATAGAAGATAATGAATTATTTTTCAGATATATTAAAAATCATAATTTTGCATCACTTAAAAATAAATATTATGTGATTAGTTTATCAAGAAAAAATAGCGATAAGGTAGTTAATATATTTAAATTTATTCATTCTTATTTTTTATTAAGAAAACAAAAAAATATTTTATTTTTGGAGTCTTATGTTTCTTATTCTTCTTTTTTTAAAAGTTACTTCAAAAAAATAAATTTTGATATCAAATATAAAAATTATAATCTAAATTTTCTTAAATACGATATTAGTAAAAATTTATATTTTAAATTTTTAATATCTAATTTTAAAAAAAATAATTTTTTCTTTAACGGTCAAAAAATTATCTATCCCTTTTTTGAATTTATTTTTGGAAGAATAATTTCAGAAGTTTTTCAAAACACAATATGTGAAACTGTTTCTTTCCAACATGGATCATTAGGACCTTTCCATAAATGGAGATTTTATGAGTCTTTAAATTTTTTATATCTAAATAATCAGAATATATTTCCAAAAAAAATATATTTTGAAACAAATCATACTTTTGATTGGTTTAGCAATATCAAATCAATAAAAACCCATAAGATTAAACCAAATAGAAATCAATTATCTATAGATAAACAATATCAAGAGGATTCATGCATACTAATGTTTCTTTTGGATATGCATGATTGGGAACATATATTAAATAATATATTTATTTATTTTAAAACATCTAAATTTAAATGTGTTATTAGACCTCATCCTTCTAAAAAAAAAACTATTAAGAAATACTTAAATAAAAATAGATTTAAAAATATAATATATGATGAGAGCTCATCTTTAAATCTTAGTATAAATAAATATAAACCTATATTATTTTTTGTTGGACAGAGTGGTGTTATTAATGAACTAGTTTTAAATAAACTTAAAGTAATAATAATTTTAAATTCTAATCTAATTAATTATTCTCCATTGATTGAAATCAAATCAATAAAAAAACTTTATTTTAATTGTAATATCGAAAAAAATATTCAAAATTTAATTAATAATTTTAAATTAAAAAATTATGCTGAAGAAATTTATTATTCATCATTGTCTAGGTTAAAGGCAAATTGATAATAATCCTATGTCATAATTTAAGATCGGGTGGCGCACAAAAAGTCTCAATAAATACATATTTAGCTTTAAAAAAAAAAAAATTAAATCAAAACTAATCATAATTAATTCATATGGAGAGTTATTAAAAACTTTAAATAAAAAAGATCCAGATATTATCTATTTCAATTTTTCAAGAGTAAGATATTTTTTTTTTAAATTAATTAAAATTTCTAATTTAAATAAAGATTTTGTAATATTTTCGATGATCAGAGAAATAAATCTTCTATTAGGAGTTTGTAAGTTTCTGAGATTAATTTCAAATAAAATAGTAGGAAGAGAGGCAAATCCAATAAATAATTGGGAAAAAATTAATATATTCAAAAGAACTGTTTATAAATTTTTACTATATTTTGCTTATAATTCTTTTGATAAATTAATATTTAACTCAAATTTTACAAAAAATAGTATTTATAGGTTTATTCATATTCATAGTAAAGTGTCCTTTAGAGTTATCGGCAACCCAATTATTTTATCTAATACAAATGAAGCTGATGATAAAATCAATTATCATAATAATCATTATCAAATAACTAATATTGGCAGATTGGAACATCAAAAAAACCAAGGATTTATAATTGATGCTTTTTTTTTAGCTCAAAAAAAAAAGAAAAACATTTATCTTAAAATTATAGGTTCTGGAAGTTTGTTAAGTAAATATCAATTAAAGGTAAAAAATTTAGGAATTAACAACAAAGTCGAATTTATACCTTATATCCATGATATTAATACACAATTAAATAAAACTGATTTATTTGTTATGGCTTCGATATTTGAGGGTTTTGGTAATGTCTTTGTGGAGGCCTTGAATAATAATTGTAGGATCCTCACTCTTGAGTCTCCTGGAGGAGTATCAGAAATTTTAGTTAATGGAAAATATGGAAAAATAGTTCCTATTGATACAAACTCTTCTGATTTTGCAAATGAAATTCTTAAAGCTCTTCAATCTAAACAAAATTCTAATCTAAAAAAAAGAGCTTTAGATTATGACTATTTGAATATAGTTGATAAGTACTTGGAATTTATTTACGAATGAAATTATTGAAAATTTATAAAAGGGTTATTGTAAAGTTGCTTTATTTTATATTAATCATTAGAGCAACTAAGCAAACAAAATCTGATTTTAGTATAAAAAAAGATATTAAATTTATTATCATTGGATCAATACACAGATCAGGTGGATCGTTATTAAACCAACTTTTTGATGGTCATGAAAACTTGTTATCTTATCCTCAAGAATTTAATTACTGGAATCCAAAAAATATTTGGACACCTCTGCAAAAAAAAAAAAGTTATACAAAATTAGTTCAGCCAATTAATGACTATAAAATGTTAAAATGCATTTATTATAAAAATTATGATAAATACAAAGTTATAAAAAAAAATAGCGGGATAAAATTTCTATTTGACATCAAGAAATTTAAAAAATTATACAATATCCAAAAAAATTTAGGCAATGATAAAAAAATTTTAATTGATTACTTTAATTGCTTTTTTAAATCATGGTCAAATTTGTACAAATATCAAATGCAAGATATAGATTATATAAGCTTACATACGCCCGGTCTTATTTTGAATAAACATTCAATTAATTATATACTAGGTAAGTTAGATAACTCATCATTAATATTTACAGTAAGAGATCCAAAATCTATTTTCAATTCATTATTTAATAAAAATAATAAATCTAATCCTGACTTAGTAAAAAATAATTTAACAAAGTATTACGAGAACATTATTTTCTACCATAAAAATAAAAATGTTATAATTATTTCTTACAACGATTTAATTGATAAACCTGAAGTCATCATAAAATATTTATGTAAAAAACTGTCTATTGATTTTGCAAAATCTCTTTTGACCCCAACATTTAATCACAAAAAAATAAAATCTAACTCTTCATATCAAAGGTTTTATGGAATAAAAAAAAGTATTAAAGATAATGGATTTGATTTTTATAATAATTTACTTACCCAAAATCAAATAAATAACTTGGAAAAACTTTATAAAAAAGTGGATTATTTATGCCATCAATAAATACAAAAATAATACATATTACCTCTGGATTAAATAATGGAGGGGCGGAAAAATCTCTGTTCAATATAATAAAAAATGATCAGATCTCTAATAGGCACATTGTAATTTCTCTTACAAAAGGAGGTATGTACTACAATTTATTAAAGGAATTAGACATAATTATTTTTGAATTAAATTTAAATAATAAATTTAATTACTATAAAATTTTTTTGATATTTTATATTATTTTCATAAATCCTAATGCAATAATCCAAACTTGGATGTACCATTCTGATATAATAGGTTTAATTATAGGAAAAATTTTAAGAAAAAGAGTTTTTTGGAATATTAGGCATTCTAATTTCGATAAAATATCATTTAAGTATAAATTAATTTTATCAATACATAAGTTATTATCTAAATATCCTTACAAAATAATATGTTGTGCCCAATCAATTAAAAAATACTACATAAAAAAGGGTTATCCAGATTACAAATTTATTATTATAAATAATGGAATAAATTTTACCCATCTAAAAAAAATTAAAATTCCCTATAATAAAAATGATAAAATCCTAAATATAGGATTTATTGGCAGGTGGAGTGATCAAAAAAACTATCCATTTTTATTTAAAGTAATTCGCACTATGAAAAATAGTTTTTTTTTTAATAAATTTAGATTTCAATTAATTGGTCATAACATAAATTTTAAAAATAAAGAACTTATTGAGCAGATAAGAAGCAATAATATTTTTTCAAATATTAGTTTTAATAAAGAACTCGAGAATATGAGTTTTTTTTACTCTAAATGTGACTTAATTTTTTCTTGTAGTTTTTATGGGGAGGGTTTTCCCAATATCCTAGCAGAGGCCTTAGCCTTTGATATTCCATGTATAGCTTATGACTCCGGTGATGCAAAATTGATATTAAATAAGTATGGTAAAATTTATAATTCTAAAAATCATCGAAATGTAGCAAGAATGATAATTAAATATTTAAATACTGATCTTAAATCTAATAAAATTAAATCAAAAACATACTTAAAATATAAGTATGACATATCACGTATGATACAAGAGTATAATTATGTATGGCAATAATAATGAAAAAATCATTTTTATAATTAATAGCCTAGAATACCTTTTAAATCATAGATATGGATTATTAAAAAGTTTATCCAATAAAGGTTTTAAAATAGATGTATATTCTGATTTAAGTAATACTTATAATAACAATTTACCTGAAAATGTAGTATTAAAAAAAATATTTATAAAAAAAAATAATAATAAATTTTTTCTTTTAATTACATTAATTAATATTTTTTTTATTATTTTACTAAATTATAGAAATAAAATTCATCTATTAACAATTCAACCAATTTTATTTGGTTTGATTTCTAGTTTTATTCTAAGAAAAAAAAAAGTTTTTATATCTATATCTGGTTTAGGTTCTATTTATTCTAATAAAATATTTTATTATGAAAAAATTATTTATTCTTTTTTATTAAAAAAAATATTATCAAAACAAAAATGTCATTTTTTTTTTCAGCATAATGGAGACTTAAGATTTTTTAAAAAATACTTTTTTTCTAATCAAAATTTGCAAACATATACTGTGCTTAATGGAGCAGGTGTAAATTTAAATAGATTTGAATTTACAAAAATTAACAATACAAGAAATATATTATTTGCATCAAGACTATTAAAAGAGAAGGGTTTAGAAATATTAATTGATGCTTGTAAATTATTATCAAATAAAAATGTAAATTTTACCTGCACTGTAATAGGGCAATATTTGAATGATAATCGCCATATACCTCTAAGAATTTTCAATCAAATTAAATACAAAAACAAATTTCAATGTAATTATTTAGGAAATGTAAGTGATGTAATACCATATATACAAAAGGCTGATATTGTGGTTTTACCTACGACTTATAATGAGGGAATACCAAGAATTTTAATCGAATCTTGCTCTGTAGGCAGACCAATAATAACTACTAAGCAATTTGGATGTAAAATTGCAGTAAAACATGAATATAACGGAATTATTTTAAAAAAGGTCAAAGCAGAAGAGTTGTCAACTGCTATTCTTAGAATTTTGAATAACTATGAATTAAAATCTAAATTTTCTAAAAATTCTCGGAAAATTGCAGAAAATCTTTTTGATGAAAATATAATTATTAATAAACAAATAAATAAATTAACAGAATGTTAACATATACATTATTTTTTTTTATTTTTTCTTTATTCTCAATTTTTCAAAATTATTTTTCAAAATTAAGCAAAAATATAATCATTAATTTATTTTTTTTATTTTCTATTATTTTTGTAGGATTAAGAGATCAAATAGGTGCAGACTGGCATACTTATAATTTTTATTATGAGTCATGTTTCAAGCCTTTAGAAATAAATAATAATTTTTTTAGTTTACTTAAATCAATAATAATATCTGAACCTATTTACTTTTCTATTAATTTTATATCTTGTAAATTTAATTTCAGTATTTACATAGTAAACTTTATTTCATCAGTAATTTCGATTTTACCCATAATTTTAATCACAAAAAAACAAGAAGATAGCTTAATGGTACTACCAATAGTAATTCCATATTTATTATTTGTAGTTTACATGGGTTATAGTAGACAATCATTAGCGATTGGGTTTATTCTTTTATCTGTTTATTTTTGGATAAATAAAAAGTTTCTTCTTTATTTTATATTTTGTATTTTAGCAGGTTTGTCACATAAAACGGCATATGTAATGCTATTCTTAGTTTTTTTATATTACAGAAGTTATTTAATTTTTTTTATTGGTTTGCTATTTTCTGTTATTATCTTTTTTTATTTTAAAGATATTATTTTTTCTAAATTTATTACTTATTATGGTCAAATGTATTCGAGTGGCACTTTAATAAGATTATTAATTAACTTATTTCCATTTTTTATTTTTACTTTAATTAACAAGGGAGAATTTAATAAATCTGAAACATATATAATAAATATATTTGGATTTATAAATATTATTTCGGCAATAATTTTTATGTTATATCCAATAACATCGACGATTATTGACAGATTAAATCTATATACTATTTACTCACAAATTTTAATTTTCTCAAATTTGAATAGATTTTATAAAGATAAAATACTTTTTACTATTCGGTTATTAATTATTTTTATATATTTTACGCAGTTATTTACATGGTTTACATTTTCTAATAACGCTGGTTCATGGTTACCTTATGAGAATATTCTTTTTAATTTAAATATTTGACAAATGCTAAGATACTTTCAATTTTATAAATTATTTTTAATACTTTTATTTATTTCATTTTTATTAATTTTTTCTATTTTTTTGATACTTCCTCAAAAAACAGTTGTTAAATCTGAAATTGAAATCTCAAATTTGATTGATAATAAAATTTTTAATATTTCTATTAATGAAATTTTAGGTACTTCTATTTTTGATGCTGAAAATACTTTTCCTTTTTATAATTCTAAAAATTTTGAGGGGTCCTTATTAAAAGAATTAAAATCTATTGAAAATATAATTGAAGCTAGTGATAAAAAAAATCTTTATAATTCAGAGTTATTTATTACTTTGATGCAGCAATCTTTTTATATTGAGGATGGATATTTATTTTTTAAATATAGTTCTAGTGTAGACACTGATATAGGATTGATTGTTTCTACATATAAAAATCTATTATCAAATACACTCATTAAATCATATGAACAAATAAAAACTTTAAATGACAACTTCCTAACAAACAACCTATCTATAAAAGAATTTATCATTGATTATGAGAAAAATATTAATGAAACAAACGAAAATATTGAATGGTTAAAAACTCTTAAAAAAGAAAAAAATATTTCAAATAATTTTTTCTATGAAAATGTTTATTTATTAAATAATGAATTAAAAAAGTTTAATAAGATTATTAATCAATTAAACTTATATTTAGTTCAAAATGAAAAAAATTATGAATATGTTAAGAAACAAATTAAACAACCAAAAATTAATTATGATGATATCCCAATAGTAACCTCATATTCATTTCAAAATAAAAAAATAATTTCCATATATTCCCTGTTCATTTCATTTGTAATTTCATTTATGTTGATTGTTATGTACGACATAATTTTAAGAGATTTTTTAAAGAAATGAAAATCCTAGTAACTGGAATAGCTGGTTTTATAGGTTATAGCCTTGTTAAAAAGCTATCTAAAAATAAAAAAATACAAATATTCGGTATTGATAATATAAATAATTATTATTCTCAAAAATTAAAAAAAGATAGATTGAAAGAGTTAGGCTTCTCTAAATTAAAGAAAAATACTGAAGAAATTTCACTTAGCAATAATCAGCTTCAGTTTATAAATACAGACCTGAAAAACGATTTTTTTATTAATTACTTTAATAACAAAAAATTTGACTTGATTATTCATCTCGCCGCTCAGGCTGGTGTTCAATACTCAATAAAAGATCCCCAAAGCTACATATCAAATAATATTTCAGCTACTATAAATATTTATGAATTAGCTAAGAATATAAATTGTCAAAAAATTATTTATGCTTCTTCTTCTTCGATTTATGGTTCAAATAGCAAATTACCTTTTTCTGAAAACGATATTGTAACTTCTCCGATCAGTACTTATGCCTCAACTAAGTTATTTTGTGAGAATATTTCTAGAGTCTATAAACACTTATATAAAATTGAATCTATTGGTTTACGTTTTTTTACTGTCTATGGCCCATGGGGAAGGCCAGATATGTCTATTTTTAAATTTATAAATCAATATTTTAATAAACAAAAAATTACATTATTTGACTCAGATAAAATGTTAAGAGACTTCACATATATTGATGACATTGTCAATGGCATATGTGGTGTTATTAAAAATTATAAAAAAATTATAAAATCAAAAAATTATATTTTGAATTTAGGTTATGGTAAACCAGTTCAATTAAATAAAATTGTGAATTTTATGATTAAAGATCTGAAATTGGATTTAAATATAGTAAATAAGAAAAAGTTAAAGGGAGATGTAAATAAAACACATGCAGATATTAAGCTTGCAAAAAAGTTAATCAACTATAAACCGATCATAGGTTACAATACTGGGATTTATAATTTTTTTCAATGGTATGTTAGATACTACAAAATCAAAAAATAAATACTGTGTTATAGGTTTGGGATATGTTGGACTCCCTCTACTAAATGCTAGTTCGAAGCACTTTGATGTTGTTGGATATGATAAAAATCCAAAGAGAATCAGACTATTAAATAATTTAGTTGACAGCAACAATCAAATTAATCAAAACGATTTAAAAAGAATTAAAAAAAAAAATATTATATCCTCTAATCCTAATATACTAAAAAATGCTAATATATTTATAGTTACAGTCCCAACCCCAGTTAATATAAAAAATAAACCAGATTTAAGATTAATAAAAGATGCCTTTCTTTTAATATCAAAATATCTTAAAAAAGGTCACTTAGTAATTTTAGAGTCCACAGTTTATCCAGGATTGACTGAAGAATTTTCTAAAAAAATTTTACAAAAAAAAACTAGTCTCAAATTTAATGTTGATTTTTATATTGGCTATTCCCCTGAACGTATTAATCCTGGCGATGATAAGAGAATTTTAAGAAATGTAACTAAAGTAATTTCTTCCTCGAATAAAAAATCTCTAAAAACTATGTATAATTTTTATTCCAAATTTATTAATTCAATTCACATTGCAGAAACAGTTGAAATAGCTGAAGCATCCAAAATAATCGAGAATATTCAAAGAGATTTAAACATAGCGCTTATAAATGAATTAACAATGATCTTTAAAAAAATGAATATACCAATTAGTAAAATTTTAAAAGCAGCAAGAACTAAATGGAATTTTTTAGATTTCAGACCAGGTTTGGTAGGTGGACACTGTATTGGAGTTGACCCTTATTATCTTGCTTTTAAAGCAAATAAACTCTCAGTTAATAGTGACCTAATATTGGCAGGAAGAAAAATTAACAATCAAATGGTAGATTTTTTATTTAAAGATGTTTCTAAATCTATTAGAAAAGCCAAGTTGAGTTTGAATTCTAAAATTTTATTCATGGGTTTGACCTTTAAGGAAAATTGCCCTGATTTTAGAAACTCTAAAAATTTAGAGTTGTTTTGTAAAATTCAAAAAAAATTTGTAAATGCTAAAGCTTATGATCCATATATGACTTCATATATAAAAAAAAAATTTAGCATAAATTTAGAAAAGAAATTAAATAATATTGATAAATACGAATTTATTATTTTGGCTTTAGCTCATAATGAATTTAAAAATATTGATTTTAAAAAAAATTTTTTTATTTATGATATTAAAAACTTTATTAAATCTGCTAATTTTTATTTATAGATATTGAATGAAATCATTAATTAATATTTCTGATCTTTCCCTACGGGATTTAACACAAATATTTGAATACTCTAAATCTCTTAAAAATAGTTTTAGTGATGACTTAAATAAAAAAAATATTGGATTAATATTTGAAAAGAGCTCAACAAGAACAAGATTATCTTTTCAAGTTGCAATTAATCACTTAGGTGGAAATCATATTGATATTAGGTATGAAGAATTAAATTTATCTAGAATTGAGTCAATTCAAGATACTTATAAAATGTTTAATTTATACTTAGATGCGATTGTTTTAAGAACAACTTCACATGCAAAATTTGAAGTTTTAAAAAAGTATTTTCGTAAACCTATTATTAACTCTCTTTCAGATATATCACACCCATGTCAGTCAATAGCCGATATATTTACCTTGTTTGAGCATTTTAATAGAGAAGAAAATATTTCCATATCATGGTTTGGAGACTGTAATAATGTTTTGTACAGCCTTATTGAAGTAGTTGGATTTTATGAATCCTTAAGCTTAAATATTTTTACAAATAAATCTATTTATAACAATTCTAACTTCAAAATTCCTAATTCTAAGAAAAATATAAATATATATTATGATATAAATAAAGAAATAATTGCTAATTCTAATTGCATAATGACAGACGTATATCAATCTATGAATGATAAAATTGATAAAGAAAAAGAATTAATTAAATTTCAAATTAACTCTGAATTAATGAAAATAACTAATGATGATGCTGTTTTTATGCACTGTTTACCTGCTAAAATAGGATCAGAAGTCACAGAAGATGTAATTACTAGTAAAAAATCTATTATTTTAAAGCAAGCTAAAAATAGGCTTGTCACACAAAAAGGTATTTTAAAATGGTTAGAACTATAAGTTTATTTTTAATTTTTATTTTTATTGGCTGTGAAATGAATAGTAAACAAATAATCAAGCCTGAGAAATTTACATACGATATAGTTAAATTTGATGCTGTTTCAAAAAAGCTTGAAAATAAATTCAAAGTTAATAGTCCCGATCATGAAATTATTAGTGAGATAATTAAATATTGGTTTGATAATAGAATTAAAACAGATGGGTTTGAAGGCAATTTAATAGCTAATATCAAACAAATTCAATTTAATAGAGAAAAAAAACAAGATTATTATAAATTTTCTGTTTCTTTATCTATAGAATTCATAGAAAAAAAATCCTCAACAAATATTAGATCTTATAATGTAAACTCAAATGAGTATGGTGAAATATCTGGTAGCTTTGCTATTAAAGATCAAGATAACCTCGATATTAATTTAATGCATAAGGCTCTTGAGAGTATTTCTTCAAAGTTGATAGAATTTAATTAATTCTTCCAAAAAGAGGGATAAAATAAAATTAAAATAGTCAACATTTCAAGTCTGCCTAAAAACATTGTAGCTGTTAAAATTATTTTAGAATAGTCACTTAGCGTTGAATAGTTTCCTTCAGGTCCAATAATATTTCCTAATCCAGGTCCAACATTTGAAATAGCTGAAGCAGCAGCTGAAATACATGTTAAAAAATCTAGACCACTAAATGATAATAGAAGTGCCGAAGAAGCAAAAGTAAAAATATATAAAAAGAA
>MDSZ01259934.1_pt1 | contig 12499 bp, 14 predicted proteins | sample 811201 | NCBI WGS metagenome assembly MDSZ01 (sample SAMN05326647, study PRJNA326480) | marine metagenome | isolation source: seawater | place: Indian Ocean: North | collected 2010
CTCTTCCGCCGGCGCACCGCCGCAATAGCCCAGGATCAGCACGTCGGCCACCAGGATCCAGAAGAACTTCTTGAACGTCGGGCGGTAATTACCCGAGCGCACCGGCGAATTGTCGAGCCAGGGCAGGAAGAAGAGCAGCAGGATCGATGCGAACATCGCCAGCACACCCAGCAGCTTGGCAGGCACGAAGAAGAAGTCGACGGTGAAGGCGCGCAGGATCGCGTAGAAGGGCCAGAAATACCATTCGGGCACGATATGCGCGGGCGTCGAAAGCGGGTTAGCCTCGATATAATTGTCCGGGTGGCCCAGATAATTGGGCGCGTAGAACAGCATGATCGAAAAGAGGATCAGGAACACGCCGGCCCCGAACCCGTCCTTCGCCGTATAATAAGGGTGGAAGGGCACGGTATCCTGCGGCCCCTTCACCTCAACGCCGGTCGGATTGCTCGATCCTGGAATATGCAGCGCCCAGATGTGCAGGATGATGACCCCTGCAATCACGAAGGGCAGCAGGAAGTGCAGCGAGAAGAAGCGGTTGAGCGACGCGTTGCCCGGCGCGAAACCGCCCAGCAGCCAGGTCTGGATCGGTTCGCCCACGACCGGGATCGCGCCGAACAGGCCGGTGATGACCTTCGCCCCCCAATAGCTCATCTGCCCCCAAGGCAGCACATAGCCCATGAACGCGGTCGCCATCATGAGGAGGAAGATGACGAGGCCTAGCAGCCACACCATCTCGCGCGGCGCCTTGTAGGAGCCGTAGAACAGGCCGCGGAAGATATGGAGATAGACGACGATGAAGAAGAAGCTGGCGCCATTGGCGTGCGCGTAGCGCATCAGCCAGCCCGAATTGACATCGCGCATCGTCTGTTCGACGGTGGCGAAGGCGACCAGGTCATTGGCGCCATAATGCATCGCCATGATGACGCCGGTGACGATCTGAATCATCAGCGCCAGGCCGGCCAGGACGCCGAAATTCCAGAAATAGTTGAGGTTGCGCGGCACCGGATAGCCAGCGCCCACCGCATTGTAGACGAGCCGCGGCAGCGGCAGTTTCTCGTCCATCCACTGCATCACGGGATGCTTGGGAGTATAATGTTCAGCCCATGGAAAGCTCATGACGGTCCCCCCTCAACCCACAAGAATGGCAGTGTCGGAAGTGAACTTGAATTCAGGCACTTCCAGATTCTTGGGGGCAGGCCCCTTACGGATACGGGCGGCGGTGTCGTAGGATGATCCGTGGCAGGGGCAGAAATAGCCGCCATATTCGCCGCGATTCTCACCCTCGCCCGCGCCCAGCGGCACGCAGCCCAGATGGGTGCAGACGCCCATCGTGATGAGCCACTGCTTCTTGCCATCGACGGTGCGTTCTTCCAGCGTCTGCGGATCGCGCAGCGTGGCGACGTCAACCTTGTCGGCTTCGGCAATTTCCTTGGGCGTCAGATGCCGCACGAACAGCGGCTGCGACCGGAAGGTGGTCTTGATCGCCTGTCCCGGCTGGATCGCCGAAAGATCGACCTCGGTCGATGCAAGCGCCAGCACGTCGGCACTGGGGTTCATCTGGTCGATGAGCGGCACGACCACCGCCACGGCGCCCATGCCTGCGAAGCTGACCGCAGCGATATTGATGAAATCGCGGCGGCGCACCTCTTCTCCACCGGATAGAGTTTGTCCGTCAGAATGATCAACGCTCGCCATGCACCTCTACCCTTGCAAGACTTCCCTGTCACACCGCATGCCGTTACCGACGCTGATTATCAAGGGATTTGGGTTGTCAGCCATGGCCGCCCCCACCTTCCCCCCGGTGTGGTTCGCGGGCCTGATAACCGGGAAGCGCGCGCTTTGCCAACCGCTATCTTACTTAGTCTGTTACAAAAGCTTGCGCTGCTCTATGCCGCTGGCCATGCGTATCGCCCTTTACCAACCCGAGATTGCCGGCAATGTCGGCGCGATCCTGCGCCTTGCCGCCTGTTTCGCCGTGCCTGTGGACATCATCATGCCGACCGGATTCGCCTTTTCCGACGCGCGCCTGAAACGGGCCGCGATGGACTATGGCGCGGCGGCTGACGTCACGCGCCACGCCAATTTCGAGACGTTCGACGCCGTTCGCCGCGCGGAGGGGCGACGGCTGCTGCTGATGAGCGCCCATGCCTCACAGCGTTTGCCGGACGTGCGGTTCAAATCCGATGACGTGCTGCTGATGGGATCGGAAAGCGCGGGCGTCCCCGACGATGTGCGCGATCTGGCCGATATTCGCGTGCGCATCCCCATGGCGCCGGGCTTCCGGTCCTTGAACATCGCCGTATCGACCGGCATCGCGGTTGCCGAAGCATTACGCCAGACCGAAGGGTTTCCCGCATGACCAATCCCGTGCCCATCGTCCCCTTCGCGCTCGACGATCGCCAGCAGGCGGCGCGCGGCTGGTTCGAATCGCTGCGGGACCGGATCTGCGCCGAATTTGAATCGATCGAGCGCGAAGCCGACAGCGACGCCGCCTTCGCCTTCATGCCTTGGGACCGCGAGGCTGAAGGCCAGGCGGCGGGCGATGGCGGGGGCGGCGTGCGCGGGGTGATGAAGGGAAAGGTATTCGAAAAGGTGGGCGTCAACATATCCACCGTGGGCGGTGAATTCGCCCCCGGCTTTGCCCAGACCATCCATGGCGCGGACGAAAACCCCGCCTTTTTCGCCACCGGCATCAGCCTGGTGGCGCATATGGCCAACCCGCATGTCCCGGCCGTGCACATGAACACGCGCTACCTTGTCACCACGAAAAGCTGGTTCGGCGGCGGCGCGGACCTCAACCCGCCGCTGCCGCGCGAAGAGGATACGGCCCATTTCCACGCCGTGCTGAAAGACGCGTGCGACGCGCATGATCCTGATCATTATCCCCGGTTCAAGGCATGGGCGGACGACTATTTCTTCATCCCCCACCGGGGCGCGCATCGCGGCGTGGGCGGTATTTTCTACGATCATCTCGAATGCGTTGACGACGCAGCGTTCGACGCGAATTTCGCCTTCACCCGCGCGGTCGGCGACGCCTTCCTGGCCGCCTTCCCGCCGATCGTGCGGCGGCGGATGGGAGAGCCATGGAGCGATGCGGACTATCGAACCATGCTGGAATGGCGCGGCCGCTATGCCGAATTCAATCTGGTCCACGACCGGGGAACCTTGTTCGGGCTCAAGACCGGCGGCAATATCGACGCGATCCTCATGAGCCTGCCGCCAATGGCAAGTTGGAGCTGACGCCCGTGCCGCTGATGCGGGTCGAACCGGGCATGGTGGCGACGATCGTCACCCATCTGGAGATGCGCGCGCGGCCCCGGCCAGCGCCGATCCCGCCCGCGCCGCTGCGGCTCGTCCGCTGGAAGACGCCGGATACACAGGCCTATCGCACGCTGTTTCGCCGCGTCGGGGCGCCATGGCTGTGGTTTTCACGGCTGGTGATGACGGACGCGCAATTGCTGGCGATCATCCATGATTCCGCCGTGGAGATTTATGCGGTGACGGACCCGCGCGGGACGGAGATCGGCCTGTTGGAACTCGATTTCCGGTCGATGCCCGATTGCGAGCTGAGCTTCCTTGGTCTCGTCCCCGAACGGACCGGCAAGGGACTGGGTCGCTGGCTGATCGCGCATGCGACGTCGCTCGCCTGGCGCAAGGGGGTCGAACGTTTCTGGGTCCACAGCTGCACGCTCGACAGTCCGGGAGCGCTAGGCTTCTACATGCGCTCAGGCTTTACCCCCTTCGCGCGCGAGATCGAGACGTTCGCCGACCCGCGCCTGGCAGGCATTTTGCCACGCGACGCCGCCCCGCATGTGCCGGTGCTGGATCAGGCCGCCGACGCCTGACGATAGATGCGCGCCAGCATTACCAGCAGATAGACCTGCACCACGGCTGACACCGCCGCAGCAGCAATGCCGCCCGCCAGCCGCGCCCCCTCCGGCCCGGCCAGCAGGCTGCCAAGCAAGCCGAAGATCACCTGCGCCGCCGTCCCCACCAGCGTCGAGAGCAGCATCACGATCACCAGGAAGCCGAACAGCCGCCAGAAATGGCCGCGCGTCAGCGCCCAGGCGCGGCGCAGCGATTCGACCACGCCGCCGCGCGTGTCGATAACGACCGCATTCAGCAGCACCAGCCGGATGCTGGCAAAGAAGACGATGATCACCGCCGCCAGCCCCAGCAGCAGCCCCATCGCATGCGCCGCCTGTTGCGAGGCCATGGCGAAAATCACACTGACCAGCGCGATCACGACAATGAAAGCGACAATGGCAACGACCACCAGCACCGCAGTGCCCAGCAGCACCGGCAGGCGCGAAAAGCTGAGCCTCAACGCTTCGCCCACGCTGATGCCGGGGCGAAGCGCCAGCGCGAAAAGGGCAAGCGATCCGAACCAGATGATGACGATGCCCAGCAGCATCGACAGGGCAAAGCCGGGCGGCATCACCGGAATGGCGTCCGCCTTGGGCTGCGCGAACCATTCCTGCAATTGCGGCGGGGTCATTTCCTGAACGATCAGGCCAGGCAGCGCCACGAACAGCAGGGCGACGGGAAACAACAATGTCGCTTCGCGGCGGATGAAGGCGACGGCTTCCTCCCACGCCTTGCCGATGGAGATAGTCGCCATATCTAATCTGCCTGCCTCAAAAGGGGGAAATGCGGGTGGGAGACTTGATCGCTCGCCCGGCCCAAGTCAAGGAAACGCCATGGATCACTCCCTCCCCTTTCCCGACCACATCGAATGGCGCGTCGATGCAGCGCCGGTCGATTATTCAGAGGCGCTGGCCGATATGGAGGCGCGCGCTGCCGCGATCCATGCCGGCGATGCGGGCGAGCGGGTCTGGCTGCTGGAGCATCCGCCGCTCTATACGGCCGGAACCAGCGCCGACCCGGCCGAACTGATCGACCCGCGCTTTCCCGTGCACGATGCCGGCCGCGGCGGGCGCTACACTTATCATGGGCCCGGGCAGCGGATCGGTTATCTCAACATCGACCTGAGCGCGCGAGGCAAGGATGTGCGCAATTTCGTCCATCATCTCGAAGGCTGGATGATCGCGGCGCTCGGCGAGCTTGGCATTGCGGCGCGGCGGGCGGAGGGGCGCATCGGCATCTGGACCGACGACCGCGACGGACGGGAAGCAAAGATCGGCGCGCTCGGCATCCGGGTCCGGCGCTGGGTGACGCTGCATGGCTTTTCCATCAACGTCGATCCCGATCTGTCGCATTTTGCCGGCATCGTGCCCTGCGGCATCAGCGATTATCCCGTGACCAGCATCGCCGCGCTGGGTGGCAACGCGTCCATGGCTGCGCTCGATGGTGCGCTCAAGAGCCATTTCCCGGCCTTTCTCAGCCGCTTGTCGCGCTGCGGCTCAGGGCTTGAGCAATGCGAGGCCGCCCGCTAGGGTCCTTTGCTTTCACCGGCGGGGGATGCCGGGTATCGACGCGATGTTCAAGGAGACCCGGATGCGCGTGAATGCATGGATCGTCTGCACCGCCGCTCTGTTGTCGCTGACCGCCTGCGGCGGCGGAGACAAGAGCGGCAGCAATGTGCAGATGAAGGATATGGAAGTGGTGGACGGCACCGCGACAGACGCGATGACCGATCTGGACGGCGTGCAGAGCGAAGGCACCGCCATCGCCGCCCCCGGCAATGTTGGCGCGGCCAATCAGAGCGCTTCCGCGAGCGACATGCCCGCCGCCGCGCCTGCTGAAGATGCCGAAGTGGTCGCGGACCAGTAATCCACGCGCCGATCCGAGCTATATGCGCGAATGGTTATGAGTGTCAGGATGCGCCGTGCCGCATCCTTCTGGAGAGACAAGACGATGAGCTTCCGTTCCGCCCTGCGCACCAGCCTGTGCAGCCTGTCGATCGCCCTGATGCCGCTGGCGGCACAGCCGGCCGCCGCCCAATTCTACTGGTCGCCGCCCGACATGAGCGCGCCGGCCTTCACCGACAGCAATGCCGCCATCGCGCTTGGCTTGCCGGGCGCCACGGCCGACGAGATCAAGGCCGGGCTGGCGTGGAACCTGCGCGCCGCGCTCAACGTCGCGGCGCTGCAATGCCAGTTCGAACCCACGCTGCTGACGGTCGACAATTACAACGCCATGATCGCCCATCATGACGCGGAACTGGACGCGGCGCAGGCGACGCTGCTCGCCTATTTCCAGCGCACCGCCGGCAAGGGCCGCGCCGGCCAGTCGGCGGCTGACATGTATAATACCCGCATCTATTCGGGCTATTCGACGGTGCAGGCGCAAAAGGGCTTTTGCCAGGAAGCCGGCGTCGTCGGCCGCCAGGCGATCTTCGCCGATCGCGGCGCACTGGCCGACGTGGCACGCACGGGCCTCGCCTCGATCAAGAAGTCGCTCATTCAGGCGGGCGAACAATATTATGGCATGCCCGGCGACGATTATGCCGTGGCCCTGCCCTCCTTCGACCCTAGCTGCTGGAAAAAGGGTGTGCTGGAGCCGGTCTGCCACCAGGCCTATAATGAGAAGGTCGGGGTCACGCCGTAAGAGCAGGCGAGGGGGGCTTGCTGAGATTTGAACCACATCTTGTCATTGTCATCCCGGCCTTAAGCCGGGGTCCCGCGTCTTCCGTCCAAGAAAGCGGGATGCCGGGCCAAGCCCGGCATGACGACGTTTTCTCATCGGTAGCCGGGGCGAAACAGGGTGAGCGTGCAGAACAAGGTCGTATTTCGGCCAGAAGCGGACATGCGACGTCCCACTAGCAACTCTCGAAAGCAGCCGTCAGACGTCTAGTGCTTCACTGGGATGAGCAGATAAGAATGGTGGGCGGAGTTACTCCACGTCACTGTATTCGGCTACCAGCTTCATCTTCTCTTCAGGTTTGAAGAAGTCGTCCTGATAACAGTAGACTGGCGAGCCTCCCACGCTTCCCGGCTCGGGGCGGAGTTGGATGCAGAGCATCCCCTGCCCCTGATTGCGCGTCGGTATAAACATAGTGCGTGGCGACCAGTACCGCCACACTTCCTCTTCTGACATCGCCGATTTCAAGGACCAACGGCGTATTGCATCCTGAACCTGCCCTTTTGCGTCATCTAGCTCGCGATCCTGCCGATTGTCGACGGTTGTCGGAGGTGCGCTCGCCAAGCCGATCCAATACCCAATGGCGATGAGAGCGACGCCAGCGAGACCCAACAGCGCTGTCTTGCCGATTTGCATAATGCCGTGTCGATCCTGAGCCAGCTGTGAGCAGATTTTTGTGAGTTGTCACATATCGGAACCGTTCGATGGCTGAAAGACCATTCTCGTTTCTAGAAGCCGACAGTCCGCTTCCCACCCATCCCCGTCATTCCCGCAACCGGGAGGGTGCCAGCAGGCCCAAGCAGGAGACCATCTACCGGCCTCACCCCCAACGCAACGCAACGCTGAGAGTTTGGCCCCCGCCTGCATGGCGATGGCGGATCGCAGTGGTCTACGACCAGGACCGCCTTATCGCAGCCCCAGATATTTATGCGCCTGCACCGTCAACCGCCATTGCGGGCGGTCCATGACCAGGGCGATGGCGGCGCGGGCGTTGGCGGGGGCGTGGGCGTCGTCGAGGGGCTGGATCAGATGATGAGCGAACGCCCATCGGGCCATCGCGTCGACGTCCGCGAGGCTATGGCCACCGCCCGGCTGCGGCCAGACGAGCTTTAGTTCATGCCCAGATCGCTGCACCACGTCGCTGCCGGCCTTGGGACTGACGCAGATCCAGTCGATGCCGGGATGGGCGGCCAAGGTGCCGTTGCTTTCGATCGCGATGGTGAAGCCGCGATCATGCAGCGCGTCGACCAGGGCGTCGTCCACCTGCAACATCGGCTCGCCGCCGGTCAGCACGATGTAGCGCCCCTGCGCGCCCTCTCCCCAGAAGCCGGTCGCGGCGTCGGCCAGAGCCTCGGCATCGGCGAACTTCCCGCCGCCAAGGCCATCGGTGCCGACAAAGTCCGTATCGCAAAAACGACATATGGCGCTGGCGCGGTCCTGCTCGCGGCCGCTCCACAAATTGCAGCCGGCAAAGCGCAGGAACACCGCGCGCCGCCCCGCCTGCACCCCTTCGCCCTGGAGCGTCAGGAACATCTCCTTGACCGCATAGCTCATCGTTTAGGCCTTGGGCGGCTGCACGGCATAGATGGTGGGATCGGGCAGGCCCGCTTCCTGATAGCCCTTGGAGCGCAGCCGGCAGCTGTCGCACAGGCCGCAATGCTTGCCATCGGGCGTGGGATCATAGCAGGACCAGCTGATCCCGGCGTCCAGGCCCAGTCGATCGGCCTCGCGCGCGATATCCGCCTTGGTCATATATTGCAGCGGGGTGTTGATGCGGATCGGATGCCCCTCCACCCCCGCCTTGGTGGCGAGCGTCGCCATCTTCTGGAAAGCGTCGATAAATTCGGGCCGGCAATCGGGATAGCCCGAGTAATCGAGCGCATTGACGCCGATGAAGATGTCGCTCGCCCCCGCGACCTCCGCCAGCCCCAGTGTCAGCGACAGGAAGATGGTGTTGCGCGCTGGCACATAGGTGACGGGGATGTCGCTGCCCACCCCACTCTTGGGCACGGCTATGTCGGCCGTCAGCGCCGATCCGCCAAAGGCGGTGAGGTCGAGCGGCAGGACGATGTGACGGATCGCGTTGAGCGCCTGCGCCACGCGCGCGGCGGCGCGCAATTCGACGCGATGGCGCTGGTTATAGTCGATCGACAGCGCGAAGAGGCGATAGCCCGCCTCGCGCGCCAGCGCGCCCGCCACCATCGAATCGAGACCGCCCGACAGCAGGACGACGGCAAATTTTTCTTGTCTGGCAACCATCGCGCCCCGCTACGCCTCCCGACGCAGCAGCGCAAGCGGTCGCGCCTGCCGAGCCGATGCGCGGGTCAACGCTTGCAGGGGCCGAGACGACGCGCTTCGGCGTCGAAGGCGAAGGGCGCGCCATCGGCGACCCCCTGCGACCGGATCTGCACCAGGCGATCGGTTTCGACGCGCAGGTCGGTGCGGCCATTGCCCGCCGCAGCGCAATCATAGGTGATCGATACAGCCTTCGCGCCGTCATCGACCGTGAACGCCGGACAGAGGCGCGGGCCATGCTGCAACTGGAGCAATTGGCGCAGGTCGCTGACGCAGATGCGGCGCGTATGGGCGTCCTCGCCGCGTTCGCGCACTTCCCACTGGCCGGTATCGAGCGCGCGCAAAGCCTGGGCCGACGGTGCGTCCCGCCCGCTTTTCTCCACGCCGTGCGCCGCACTTGCCACGCCGATCAGCGCGATCGCGACGCCCAATATGCGCGCTGCTGCCATGGTCGATCCGCCTTTTCATTCGTCGCAAGAAGATGATGCTGAACCATTGCCGGACAATTGCGGCAATTTCATAGCGCAAACGGAACGGCCGGCCTCAATTCGCGGCAGAGGCCGATGCCGGCGAATCCGCGTTGAAGCTGTCGAGCGCCAGCGGGAAGATGCGCGAGCAAAAGGCGCAATCGACGCCGATCACGCCATCATCGCCCGCCATTTCCGCACGTTCGTCTGCGGGGAAGCGGCCGATCACGTCGCGGATATGCGCCAGATCGCACCGGCACCCCTTGGCGAGCGGCGCGCCTTCGCTCACGCGCACTTCCTCTTCCTCATGGAACAGGCGCCACAGGATATCGGTCAGCGGTAAGGCCGGGTCAGTCAGTTCGTCGGGCCGCAGCGTGTCGGCCAGCACCTGCACATGCTCCCATTCGGGATGATCATGGCGCACATGCAGCCTTTCGCGCCCGACCTCGCCCTCGGGCAGATGCTGGAGCAACAGACCGGCGGCAACGCAGCCCTCACCCGCATCATGGCGGGTCGCGATGCGGATCAGGCTGGGTATCTGTTCGGACTGGAAGAAATAATGCTCCGCCGCATCGGCCAGCGATTCGCCCTCCAGCGGCACGATGCCCTGATAGCGCTCGCCGGTTTCGGCAAGGTCGAAGGTGATGGCAAGGAAACCCTTGCCAAACAGTCCGAACAGCGACGGGTCCGGCCCCAGTTCGGCCAGCCGTTCCGCATCGAACTTGGCATAACCGCGCAGGTCGCCATTCTTGTAATCGGCCACCAGCAGGCTGATGACGCCATTGTCCGTCTGCGCCTGGAGCGTCAGCTGGCCCCCTTCCTCCTTGAGCGTGCTGCCCAGCAACGCGGCCAGCACAAGCGCGGAGGCGAGCGTGCGCTCGATCGCGGGCGGATAGGCATGGGCCGCGAGCACCGCGTCCAGCACGGGACCCAGGCGCACCAGGCGGCCGCGCGCATGGCGCTGCGTGATGGTGAAACCAACGGCTTGGTCGAGAGTGGCGGCAGGCGTCAACATGATACTCCGGCAGCCGGCGGAGATACGCCGGCCAAAGATTTCAGCATCCAGCGATGCGGGCAGGCTGCCTAGATAGGAAGCCTGCCCGAAATCTCAACCAAGCCGACCCAGCGCCCAGAGCAGCACCGATTTCTGGCCATGAATGCGGTTTTCCGCCTCGTCCCAGATCAGTGATTGCGGCCCGTCGATCACCGCCTCCACCACTTCCTCGCCACGGTGGGCAGGCAGGCAGTGGAGGAATTTCGCATCGGGCTTGGCCTGGCGCATCAGATCGGGAGTGACCTGAAACGGCATCATCGCCGCCAGCTTTTCGTCGGCATGCGCCTGACCCATGGAAATCCAGGTATCGGTGACGATGATGTCCGCGCCGGCCACGGCCTCGGCCGCGTCCCGCGTCAGCATGATGGCCGATCCCGCCGCCCGCGCCGCTTCGGCAAAGCCGGGATCGGGGTCATAGCCATGGGGAATCCCCATGCGCACATCGAATTTCAGCAGTCCGGCCGCCTCGACAATCGAATGCAGCACATTATTGCCATCGCCCAGCCACGCCCATTGGCTGCCGGGAAGCGCCAGGCCATGTTCGACGACGGTCAGCAGGTCCGCGACGATCTGGCAGGGGTGCGACAGGTCGGTGAGGCCGTTGATGACCGGGACCGTGGCATAATGCGCCATTTCCTCGACCTTGGCATGGTCGTCGGTGCGGATCATGATGGCGTCGACCATGCGGGACAGCACGCGGGCTGTATCCGCAATGCTTTCGCCGCGGCCCAGCTGGCTGGTCGCGCCGTCCAGAATCAGTGACGTGCCGCCCAATTGGCGGATCGCCATATCGAAGCTGACGCGGGTGCGGGTGCTGTTTTTTTCAAAGATCATCGCCAGCGTATGGCCGGCGAGCGGCGCATCGGCATCCGCCGCGCCCTTGGGCTTGCCCGCCCGCGCGGCCTTGCGGTCGATGGCGTCGGCGATCATCGCGGCGATCGCGTCTCCGCCTGCATCCGAAAGATTGAGGAAATGCTTGGTCATGGGTTTCCCCTCTACTCCCCTCCCGTTCGGTTCGAGTAGCCTTCGAGCTTGTCAAGAAGGCGTATCGAGAACAGTTCCCGACAAGCTCGAACCGAACGGGGTTGGAGAAATTATGTCAGGCCGCCTTCGCCTCCTTGAAGCTCCGCGCGCCGGCGGAAATCTTCTCGATGGCTTCGGCGATGTGGCTTTCCTCGATCACGAGGGGCGGCAGGATGCGCAGCACATTCTGACCCGCCGACACGGCGAGCAGCCCGTGATGATCGCGCAGATGCCCGACAAAGGCACGCGCATCATAGGCGTCCTTCATCCTGACGCCCAGCATCAGGCCCATGCCGCGCACATCCGCAAACATATCATCATGATTGGGGATGAGCTGCTCCAGCGCCGCGCGCAGGCGCGCGCCCATGGTCTTCACATGGTCGAGGAAACCGTCGGCCAGCACTTCGTCCAGCACGGTAAGGCCCACCGCCATGGCGAGCGGATTGCCGCCATAGGTAGACCCGTGGGTGCCGAACACCATGCCCTTGGCTGCTTCTTCGGTCGCCAGGCACGCGCCCAGCGGGAAACCGCCGCCAATGCCCTTCGCCACGGCCATGATGTCGGGCGCGACGCCATATTGCTCATGCGCGAAGAAGGTGCCGGTGCGGGCATAGCCGCACTGAACTTCGTCGAGGATGAGCAGCAGCCCCCGTTCGTCGCACAGCTGGCGCAAGCCCTTGAGGAAGTCCTGCGTCGCGGGGGTCACGCCGCCTTCGCCCTGCACCGGCTCCAGCAGGAAGCCGGCGGTATTGTCGTCCACCGCGGCGGTCGCGGCCTCAAGGTCGTTGAAGGGCACGACCTGGAAACCGGGCAGCAGCGGTTCGAAACCGTCGCGCATCTTGGGCTGGCTGGTGGCCGAAATCGTGCCGAGCGTCCGCCCGTGAAAGGCGTTGTCGAAGCTGATGATCTTGTGCCGGTGCGCTTCGCCATTGGCAAAATGATAGCGGCGCGCGGTCTTGATCGCGCATTCGACCGCTTCCGCACCCGAATTGGTGAAGAAGACGGTGTCGGCGAATGTGTTGTCGACCAGTTTCTGCGCAAACTCCTCCCCCAGCGGCATGCCGTAGAGGTTGGACGTGTGCATCAGGGTCGCGGCCTGATCGGCGATCGTCTTGAC
>MDSZ01036693.1_pt1 | contig 12498 bp, 11 predicted proteins | sample 811201 | NCBI WGS metagenome assembly MDSZ01 (sample SAMN05326647, study PRJNA326480) | marine metagenome | isolation source: seawater | place: Indian Ocean: North | collected 2010
AAATCCATTGTTACCTATTTCTGTTAAATTAAGTTGAACGTTACTTCTTACCACTACATATTGGGTTCCTAATTCCTCTTGGATATAAAGCCAGTCCTCTATTACTTTTTGACTTAAGCAGGTGTCGACAAAATTATAATAATCATTACTTGTAAGAAAAGAGTGCCTATCTTTATCGCAAAAAACATCTATAGCACTATTATCATTTTTTGAATTAATCGAGTGAAGAGGTAAGTGTATTGACGAAGAACTTAAGTATGAAATATCCACATAACCATAAACTCTTGGCCCAACAATAATTTCAGAATTAGTAGTTACATTATTTAATAAACTAATATTTTTATTTATAAACTTATTTGAATTAACATATTTATTTGGAATAAAAACTCCAAGAAAAACTATCGTTAAAATTATTTTTTGTATAACAAAAAATTTCATGGAAAAGTTAAGACTTATTTTTCTAGATAACCAATTAAAGTATTTAGGGTAAATAAGAAAAATAAAAGTGAATGGTACAGAAAGCCATAATAAAATATTAAAGTATAGTACTTGGTCATAATGCAAAATTAAATATTGGGAACTTATTTCATAATTTAATAAAATTGATATTGATAATAAAAAGAAAATAATCGCTAAATAAAAAATAAATAAAGGATTTCGTTCTTCATATGTTTTCTTAAAAATGAAACTAACAGCAAATAAAACAACAGAAATATTAACAATATTAAGAAACCTACTTGGTATCATTCTTTGAATAATTTCTGTTATTTCTGCACTAAATAAACTTAAAAATGAATTAATGTAATTAAAAAAAATTAAGTAAAATATGATAAATGAAATTGAGATAAGTAGGATACTAAAATAATTTTTATGAGTAATTGGTATTTTATTTTTACATGAAAAGTAAAAAATGAATAACAAGATTTCATAAGAGAAGAAAAACAAAAAATTTTTTATACTTTCTATTAAATTATCAAAGATAAAAAATGGAGTATGACCTTTCAAATAACCTTTTGTTACATCATTTTTTGAATTTTCAGAAATAATATTAAAAATATTCTCATTTATGTTGGAATTTATTAATAATTTTCCCAAAAAAATAGAAATTAAAAGGAATAAAAAAAAATAAACATGTTTATAATTATATTTAATTTTTATTTTGTTTACTAAATGATATGTCGCAAATAAAAGTAAATTAAAGATCCCCCATGCGCCATGGAAAAAAAGATTTGCTATTAATACATACAATGATGCATTTTTCATATTATTAAATAACAGAGAAAACGATAATAAGCACAAATACATACCCATTTGTCCAAAATAAAAATAAGAAGTGGGGTAATATATACCGTACCAGTGGGTATTTAAAAATTTATATAAAAAAAATAAAACGCAGATATATATTGTCGCCATATCTGATTTTAGAAAAATTCTTAGAAAATAATAAAAACTGATTACAGATATTGAAGTAGTTAAACCTGAGTAAAAGAAACTAAGAATTTTTTCATTTGCCTCTGTCTCTATTAAAAATGAAATTAAATATATTTGTAATGTTGGTGGAGATTGAATTATTCCATGAAACCATTCGTTTGAAGCATTATAGTTATAGTGTCCTAATAAAGTTTTTGAGAAAGTAAGTGTTTCTTGATGTATGGGATAAATAAATGAACCATAAATAAATCCAAAAAATATAAGAAAAATAGGTGTATACCTGAGTTTTTCAGAATTTAATGAAAAAAATATCAATTTAGGATACATTATAAAATATGTCTTTAATTACCTATTTTATAAATATTTAGAATGAGATTACTATCAATAGTTTTTTCTTTTAGAAATGAAGAGGGAAATTTAACTGAATTAGTAAAAAGAGTAGCGAAAACATTAGAAAATTTAAAATCTTGGGATTTTGAGCTTATATTTGTTGATGATGACTCTAATGATGATTCTTTGAAAACTCTTAAAAAGTTAAAAGAAAATTTTCCAATTAAAATTATTCGTATGTCCAGAAGATTTGGTCAATCTGCTTGTGTATTTGCTGGTCTAGAACATTCAAGTGGAGAAGCTATAGTGTATATGGACTCAGATCTTCAAGATCCACCTGAGCTAATAGAGAAAATGGTTAAAAAATTTGAGGATGGATTTGAAATTGTTCATACTAAGAGGATAAAAAGAGTTGGTGAAAGCAAATTAAAAATGTTAATTACAAAAATAGCTTACAAAGTGATAAATGCATTTGCTTCAGTTGACTTAGTAGAAAATGTTGGTGATTTTAAATTGATTTCAAAAAAAGCACTTGAATCACTCCTAAAAATAAAAGAAATAGATCCTTATGTAAGAGGCTTATCAGTCTGGGTAGGGTATAACCAATGTTATGTTGAATACGAAAGAGAAGCAAGACATGATGGAAAAACACAATTTCCTTTATTAAGATCTTTAAATCCCTCAAAAGAATTCTTGAGAGGTGTAACAACTTTTTCAGCAGCACCACTGTACTTTTCATTATTTGTAGGAATGTTAACTATTATATTTTCTATAATTCTACTTTTTTATGGTCTGTATCTTAAAATTTCAGGTAATGCAATACCTGGTACGAGTGGCATCATTGTTGCAATATCATTATTTTCTGGTGTAATTTTGTTTACGCTAGGCGTAATGGGGATTTATGTTTCAAGAATTTATGAACAAATTAAAGGACGACCAAGATACATTATAAGTGAAATTATTTAATTTTTGATAATAAATCTTTTGGCAACATTGGATTAAAGAAGACAACTGAATTTAAATCACACTTAATAGTATTTGAGCAATAAATTTTACAATTAAAATAGTTGGCTTCATACAAAGGAATACCTAGAGTCTCTCTAAAAGATGGAAAGATTAGGGCATTAGAAGATTTATAAGCAAATGAAAGATCATAATCGTTAGTAATTAATTTATTATATAATTTTAAATTAAATTTTTTTTTATAATAGTTAAAATTTAAATAATTTAACTCTGTAGCAGACAAAGTTAATAAAACGGATGGAAACTTTTTTTGTTTTGAGCATAAAATTAAAAAATCAAAAATAAATTTGTGATTCTTATGCGACAAACCTGAAGCGGGATAAAAAAAATCATAATTTCTGACAACTTTCTTTCTAACTATTGGCATGTTATATATCTTGAAATTTATGATTGAAATAGAAGATTTATTTGAAAATATTTTAGAAATTTTTTTTTTGATACCTGAATTAAAAATTAACCACTCTTCTATATTTTTTTTAAGAATATAAAAATAAATTTTTTTTAAATCAAAAAATTTATCACTATTGATTAAATTTAAATTTTGAAATAAAGAAATAGTATTAAATATTTTAAAAAGAGGTGGTATACCATTTAAATATATTTTGAGAAACTTTTGTTCTAAAAATTTAAATTTAAAATCTATAATTAGATGGTTAAAGAAATTATTATTATAAATTTTATAAGAATGTTTTTTGTATCTTGGAATTTTTTTTAAATCACATCTTTGGTCCAAATAAATTATTAAATTTTCATCTTTTAATTCATGCAAACCGTATATCAATACTTTCAAGCCACCATAAGAGTGTAATCCAAGGGCAATAATATAAATTTTATTTCCTAAAAGGTTTTTTTTTAAAAGATATTTTTTTAAACTCATCTTCAATATTTTTTAGTATTTTATCTGAAAGTTTTATAATTTTATTATGAAATAAATTTTTTTGAAATTTATCAAAATAAGATTTATTTTTTGTGTATAATACGTAATTCCATAAATTATATAAAGTTTCTTGATTATCAAAACATTCCATTTTTTTATTATTAATTTTTATGGGGTCATTGGTAGCAGAAGAGTAAAAAAATGTTTTATTATCTTTTGTGTATATCTTCATTTGCCTTTTTTTTGGTTCAAAATTGTTTGAAATAATTAAATCAATTAAGATATTCTCACTGCTTAGAGCAATTTTCACTTTAAAAAATTTATTATCATGCGATATATATGAAATATCATGCAGATCGATACTTTTAAAAATCATAAATAACATTGACAAAGGGTGTGGTAGCCATTCTGAAATATAAAATAATTTATCTTTGACTACTTGTTTTATTCCGAATTCCAATTTAGCCCTTAAAATTTTCTTTTTTTTACTAATCTTATTATAAATATGAAAATTTTTATTAAATAATTCTGAATAATTTACAATTAAATTATCTTTAGTGTCCTTTAATGAAATAAATTCGTCATATTCTGATGATTTACTAAAAAGAGGTTTCTCAATTACAATTTTATTAATGTTTTTATAAATTTGTTTAAAAATTTTAAAATGTGATTTAGCAGGTGTTATAATTAAAATAATATCATAATGAAATTTTTTAAATGCATTTATATTTGTAAATACTGTAAAACCTTTTAAAGATATTTTTTTTCTTTTTAAAATATTCTTAAGTTTTGCATTTTTAAATTTTTCAATTGTATTTTGGTGTTTTTCTGCAAATTTACCAAATCCTATAAAACCTATTTGAATATTATTTAATTTTGAGCTCACTTAAATACCTGCGAACACCCTCATATACGGAAATTTTAGGATAAAAATTTAAATCTTTTCTAGCTTTAGAAATATCTGGACACCTCCTTAAAGGTTCATCAGGAGGGTAAGAACTCGGATAACTTATACATTTATATTTTACATTTCTTTTGAGTAATTTTTGAAAAATCTTTAAAAGATTATTCATAGATATCTCACCATTATCATTGCCAATATTATATATCTCACCATTCTTGCCTTTTGAAATAACTTTTAAAAACCCACACATTGCATCAGAGATAAAACAAAAAGTCCTAGTTTGTTTACCATCTCCAAAAATTTCTATTGTTTTTTTTCTTTGAATTTTTCTTATAAAATTAGGAATTACTCTATAATCTAATTTATTCATGCCAGATCCATATACATTAAAGGGTCTGATAATTTTTATTTTTGTTTTTTTATAATTTTTATATATGTAACATAGAGTTTCTCCTATTCTTTTTCCCTCATCATAACAAGACCTAGGCCCGAAGGAATTTACATTCCCGTAATAGCTCTCTTTAGTGGGTATATTTTTTAAATCGGGATTACCATAAATTTCACTAGAACTGAAAAAAATTAGAGTGCTTTTATCTTTAGTTGCTTTTTCAAGATATTTAACCATTCCCTCATAAGAAACTTTAAGGGTATCAAAAGGAAATTTTTTATATAAATACGGACTAGCTATACCTGCTAGATAAATGATTACATCATATTTAGTTTTTGAGTCAAATTTTAAAATATCTCTTTTGTAAAAAAGAATATTTTTATCCTTATATTTATTTGTAAATTTACTAGATGATATATTATTATCTACACAGTCAACTTTTACGTTATAGTCATTTAGGTTTAAGAATAAAAAAAAATTTATAAAATATTTTCCAAGAAAGCCATCAGAACCTAATAATAAAATCTTTTTTTTTTTATAAAAATTTAAATTAACTCTGTCTAATGAGTCATATATTTCATCTATATAAAAATTAGAGTCAAACACATTTATACTTTTTTTAGATAAGGTAAAGTTATATATATTTCACTTTTTTTAAACCTTTTTTTTACTTTTGTTTTTAATTCTTTAACTAAGTTCCATGCAAAAATAATTACAATGTCAGGGTGATAATTTTTATAATTTTTTAATATTTTGATATTTGTATTAGGTACATATTTATTATTTTTTAATTCATTATCGTCAAATATAACAGAAATATCATTTTGATTGATTTTAGTATAATGAATAAACGTTGTTAGTTTAGCAGGAGCTGAATATCCAACAATTTTTTTATTTGATTTTTTATTTCTCAAAATAAAATTTTTAAAATCAGTTTTAATTTTGTTTATTTTTTGATTAAAAATTTTAATATCTTTACTATTTTTAGAGTTCAAATCTTTTTCTTTAAAAATCTCTTTTCTTAATTTATTTTTGCATTCAGGATGATTATTCTTCATTACATAAAGTCGTAGACTTCCACCATGAGACTTAACAACTTTTATATCAACAATATTTAAATCAATAGACTTCAGAAAATTTCTTAATGGAAATATAGTGTGATAATCGAGATGTTCATGATAAATTGTGTCGAACAATAAACCATCTACTACTTTTTTAAAGTATGAAACTTCAAATACTATTATTCCATTCTTTTTTAAAATAGGTTTTATTAATTCAAAACATTGTTTTAAATTATCAACATGAGCAAATACATTATTTGCGCAGATTAAATCAAATGACTCAAACTTATCTTTTAATATTTTAATGGTTTTTTTATTTAAATAATCATTAATAATAATATTTTTTTTTGTTAGTTTGAGTTCTTTAACTAAATTTTTTGCTGGTTCTATACCCGCACAAGTAAAACCTTTTTTAGTTAAAAAATTTATTAAAGTTCCATCGTTAGCTCCTATATCAAGAGCTTTTAAATTTTTTTTATTAAAGAATCTTTCTTTAAGATCCTTAGCATATTGTTTAAAATGTTGATTAAATTCTTTTGATATACCAGTCTTATAAAAATAATTATCAAATAAAATTTTGTGACTTACTACATGAGATAATTGATAGTGAAAACAATTGTTACATCTTTTGATAACTAATGGGTAAGTATTAATTTTTCTTCTGGTGCTTGTTAAATTATTTGCTAGTGGTGAAGTGCCTAAATCTATAACTGTTTTTAAATTTTTTGAAGAGCATAGTCTGCAACATAACTTTTTTACTGAACTCAATTTATTTAACTTTTAAATTTTTAAGTTCAGAATACTCAAGCATATTAACTCTGACTAAATCCTTCTCATAATCAAACTTTGATCTTTTTTTGGGACTAATAGTAATAAAAAATGTCTCTTTTGGAAAATACATTAGATGTTCTTCTAAAGAAGGGGTATAAAATAATTCTCCCTTATTAACTGTAAATTTTTTAACTTTCTTTTCTTTAAGTTTTTTATAATAGTAGACGATCTTGCCACTCATAACATAACAATAATGACTATCTTTTTTGTGATAATGATTTGCTCTTATTGTATTTTTGTTAGATTTAATAATTAAACATGAGCTAAAACTTCCTTCAATTAATTTATGAATAAATCCGCGTTTATCAGATTGTTTGAATGATAATTTAAATTTCTTACTTGATTTTAAAGATGTCATTAAGATTTTAGTCTTTTTAATAAAATATAATTATATATAAACTTTAATTTATTCAAAGACAAACCAAAAAAAGAAACAAGCAAAGCAAAAAATACTTTGAATATAATGTTTAAATAGTTTCTTTTTGATAGGCTTAAATAAGTATATAAAATACTTTTTGCAATTTTGATATTTCCTCTGTAAGAGTAATTATAAATTGAGATTAAAATTAAATTAAATTTTTTATAATAATAATTATCAAATACAAATTCATTTAAGTAATTAGAAATTAGTTTTTCTATTTCTTTGAAGGCCTCTTTGTTATGAACTATACTATCTTGACCACTATGCTTTCTTGAAAAAATAAGAAATTTTTCTAAATGAAAAATGGTATATTTTTTTGAAACCCTTAGCCATAAATCGTAATCTTGAGTGTACCTAAGTTTTTCATCAAATTTAAATTCCTCTAATATTTTTTTGTAAATAATTAAACCACATCCATTTAGCTTATCATTATAAAAAAGGTCATTTATTGTGAATTTAATCTTATTTAGTCTAAACTTTTTAAAATACCTAACCTTTCTATTAAAAACTATTGCATTACTTGAAAGTATTTTAATATTTTTGTTTTTATTAATATATTCAATTTGTTTTTTTATTTTAAATTTACTATACACGTCATCATGGCTCAACCATGATATGAAATCTCCTGTCGACTCTTGCACTCCAAAATTGAGAGCAGCAGAAACGCCTTTGTTAACTTCATATGAAAAAAATTTGATTTTTTTCTCATTTAAATATTTTTCCCGAGCAATGTTTAAATATTTTTTATTTTCAGAACCGTCGTCAACAACAAAAATTTCAATATTTGAATATGATTGATTTATAGCACTTTCGATAGCTTCTAATATTTCATTACCTGGATTAAAAGCAGGTATTATAATTGAAACTTTATAAGTTTTATTATTCATAAAAAACTAATGCTTTTTTTTTTAATTTTTCATAATTTGCATTTTTAAATACTAATTTCTTGTTATAATAAAAAGAATTTTTTAAAATATCATTTTCAATTAGAGAAAATTCTATACCTTTTATTAAATCTCTAATTGAATTTTTTTTAAATATATATCCATTTTTTTTATGATTAATCCAACTTTGAAAACAAGAAGCATTTGATTGTACAGGGAAAACACCCATGGACATAGCTTCCAACATACTAGTTGATATACCATCCGATAAAGAATTACTTATTATTATCAAACTTTTTGAGTAGAGTTTCATCATATCAATATTTTTTATTGGTCTTTTTTGAGATATTGTATTTACATTTAAATTATATTTATAAATAAGATTATTAATATCTGAGGTTAATCTGTCATCACAAGAAAAAAAAATAATTTTATAATTCAATAACATCTTATGGAGTTTGCCTAATGCTTTGATTACAAGAGATGCATTTGAAAATATAGATTGATATCCTTTAACTAATATTATTTTCTCTTTTTCTGAAAAACTATTTGGTAGATATTTTTTTGTGAAAGTATAATTAATACCTCCTGAATTTGGAAAACAAGGCAAATTATTACCTTTAAATCCATATTTTTTAGCTAAATTGTAATCTCTTAGACACTCTGCTGAATATTTATCTGCCAAAGAAAGCAATCTTTTTATTTTTTTTTTATGGAAGTCAAAATTAATAAAATAATTAATATCACTCCCCCAATTTGTTAAAATCCAAACTTTCTTTTTGTGATTTTGTTTTAAATAATCATCATATAAATATCCAGCATTTTGAAACTCTATAGTGTGAATAAAATCAGGTTTGAATTTATTTATAACTCTACCTAAAAAATATCTCTTGAAAAATCTTTTGAAAATTAAATGGTCTATTTTTAAAAATAAAAAATTTAACAATGAATAAGGTAAATGAAATAATTTAAATTTTTTGGTAGAATTTAATAAAAATGTTTTATTGTACTTTATATATTCCTCATTAGGTTTTTTAAATACAGTAGAAGGAAAAATTAAAAAATCATGATTAGTATTACGGAATAATGATAACCATTTATTGAGGTGTATACTATTTGCCATTCCTATTACTAATATTTTTTTTTTTGACATAGTATTAAAATGATAATCTTAATAATTTGTTCCATAAACTGACAAATAATAAAATTGAACCTTTTAGATAAAATTTATTATTTATTAGTCTTCTTGCAAAAAGGTTAGATAATATTTCTAAATAAAAATATCTTTTTTTTTTATCATTATAATAAAATGACTTAATCTCATTTTTATAATTTTCATATTCAGCGCTTGTAATCAGAGGTAAATTCCTTATTTGATACTCTCTTTCTGTAACTTTTGTTTTTAATATTCCCTTTTGAATGAGTATTTTTCTACTATTAAATGAAAATTTAATTTGTTTGTGGTGATTAATTTTAGATAAATTTTCTTGATGCACTCTATATTTTAAGAGAACTTGATTGATATTGGTAATAATTTTTTTATTTACAACAGCTTTAACTAGAAAATCATAATCATCTGCTGGATCTGTATTTGTATCTAGATCTCCTATTTCTGCAAAAACACTTTTTTTTATCATAGCAGAAGGATTTGCTATTGGGGATGTCAAGTCCATTCTGTTTATAATATCTGTGTAATTATCTGGAAAATAAATAGATTTTAGTTCATTGTCATTCTCGTCTATAGTTGTAATCGCTGAACCTAAAACGTCTATATTTTTAAACTTCTCTAAATAATTTATTTGAACATGTAACCTATTTGGCATTGATATATCATCAGAATCCATCCTTGCTATATATTTAGAGTCACAAATTTTTAAACCATAGTTAAATGAAGATGCTGCACCAGTATTTGATTTATTAACTAGCTTAATTCTTCTATCTCTATCAGCATATTTTTTAATAATATCCAGGCTATTATCGGTAGATCCATCATTTAAAATAATAAATTTAAAATCTTTATGTGTCTGATTTAAAATACTCTTAATCGATTTATCTAAATATTTTGATGCATTATAAACTGGCATAATAACTGTAATTAAATCAATCATATCTTATTCAATAAGTTTGAAAATTTGTTCACATAATAATCAATTGAAAATTGTTCGAATTTTTTACTCCTTAAAAAATTTTGTATATTTTCTATATATTCATAATATTTTTTTTCATCCATATTCTTTATAAAATTATGTAAAGCATTTAAATTTTCAAATTTATTAAAATCTATAAAGCAATTTGATGGGATGTGTTCTGATATATTATTGCAACCAGAATATATAGGTATTGAGCCAGCAAAAAAACAGTGGAATATTTTTTCTGTTATATAACCATTGTAACTTTTTGCGTTTTCGATACAAAAGCAAAATTTGTATTTTTGAATGATTTTTTCTTTTCTTCCAGAAATATTGCCTTTATAGTTTTTATATTTTTTATTAAAAAATTCTCTCAAAAAATTATTACTGTTAATTAATTTATTTAAATATCTATTTTTTAAATTTACTTTATTCCACCCAAAACCATAAAAGTCGAAGTCATATGAAATATTTCTTTCATAGAAATCTAATATATTTTCTCTGAGTGAGTATAATTCATTTTTGTTTATCACAAATTTTTTTGACAATACAAATGTTAATAATTTTTTATCATTAAAATGATAATTATTTTTTTGATTTAGATGATAATCATTATAAGATGGGCAATTAATTTTAAAAAACTTACTATTGTCTACTAAGCTATCATCCCACGTAAAACAAAAGTTAAATTTATTTAAATACTTATAATTATTAGGATGAATAGCCTCACATTCATACATATATAAAATTTTTATTTTATTTGTTTGTAGGGCTTTTTTAACAATATCATTATTATCATCAGGATAATTTATAAAAACAAAAATATCTATTTCTTCAATATTTGAAAAGTTAAATATAAAATCTACCTTATGATTTAATTTATGTAAATTTTTATAAAGATAATAAAATGGTTTTAGACTATCCTCTCCTCTATTAAGTTCATTATTTGAACTAAACATTAGATTATCTTCATGTAATACCTCATGAAAATTCCATACTGCTATATTCATTTTAATGTAATATTTTTTCCTCTGATTATCCTAAAAATAAAGACATGTAAAAAATGAGGAGTATATTTATTCAATAATATTTTTTTTAGTAAGGATTTAAATAAGCTAATTTTTTTTTCTAATCGGTTATTGGTTTTATTAGTATTACCTTTCCACATATTATTAAGATAAACATTTTGAAATGGAATATTTTGAGTAAATGAATTTTTGTTTTTTTTTAAAATAAAAAATGACTCAATAAATTTACTTGAAACAATAGGCATTTCGGGACCAGGTTTATATTTATAAATTTTATATTTGCTCTCATAAAAAAAAGGTGACCTTTCAATTATATATGACTCTTGTATATCGTAATTATTTATTGAAAAATAATCATAAAAAAAGCTAGGACTAAAACTATAGAAACCATGATCTATGGCATTAGATGAAGGCAATGATAAAATGTAAAAACCATTTTTTTTAAGAGCGTAAGTTATGTTTTTTAATACTTGATTAAAATTAAATACATGTTCAGAAGTTCCAATATCTATTACTGTATTAAATTTATTTCTTAAAATATTTGGTAATTTTTTGTTTAAATCATAAATATAATCACTATTTTCGTAATTTGAAAAATCTAATGAAAAGGTTTTTTTTGATCCAAGTAAATAAAAAAATGAATTAGCATTAATATTTCTTTCGTATTCAGTTCCTTTCCAAGATGGAATTTTACAAGACTCGTCAAAATTTTTAGGCAATTTAATTTTAGACAAATTATATTTCTTTATTAGCTTGAGATAATTAAATTTGTTTATATATACAGCTTGTTGACCTAATGTAAGAGTTTCTCCTGTAAAAGCTTTTGGATTTTTTTTCTTAAAATCCAATAATATATCTATATGACATTTTAATATCCCCATTTATTTGTGAAATAACTTTTGATATTTAAAATGACTGATCATTTTTAAATTTGAATTTAGATTTGTATAGTAACATTTTTTTCCTGACAATATTGCATATGATGAATAAATTTCAAAATTTTTCATAATTAAATTTAAATCTTTAGCAAAAATAGATTTTTTGTTTAAATGATGAAATAATTGTTTAAACTGAGATTTAATACTATTTATAATATTTCTTTTATTATTTTTATAGTGTTCATCGTATTTAATTTTCGATCTTTTTGTAACTTTTTTAGCAATAAGATCAGCCATCTTATCGGGGTAATAT
>MDSZ01128404.1_pt1 | contig 12498 bp, 9 predicted proteins | sample 811201 | NCBI WGS metagenome assembly MDSZ01 (sample SAMN05326647, study PRJNA326480) | marine metagenome | isolation source: seawater | place: Indian Ocean: North | collected 2010
AGTTGGTGGGCATGACAGGATTTGAACCTGTGGCCTCCCGGTTATCAGCCGGGTGCTCCAGCCAAACTAAGCTACACGCCCTTGAACAATCGTCCGACATGGGAATCTGATTTGAAACCTACTCAACAGGATCGAACTCTTCAGCATCTTCTCCATTGAGCTTTAGGTAGCTTGGCAAAGTGGTTAGACGCTTCACTGTACACCTAAGTATTACCTCATCCAGTCTAGACGTGGTTCGGGCCAACTGTCCCACTGGAATTATGAGGGTATCAGGAAGTCCGTGCTTCTTCTTGACCATGAAATGGGGGTTCACCACGACCCCCCTGTAAGTCCTCTTGATCTTGACCATCCCAACCACATTACCAATATCGATTCCATCGTTGTCAAGAACTGCTCTATCCAATAGCTCATCCGGTGCAAACAACTCCTCCGAAATCCTGACAGTATTCCTCCACCTCCTTTGTAGCTCTCTCATTGATTTAGAGAGTTTTATCGCTCCATCAGGTCTGATACTGTGAACGAGCTCCTTCGAAAGAGGCGCACTCTCAGCCGGCTTTCTCATGAACTCCTCCGCGACTCCAGGGACCACTTGCAACCTGAGCGATTGAACACACTCGTCCCTCGGATGGAATCTCTCTCCCGTAATTACGCCTACGAACTTGTCGCCTACGTACACGTCTCTCTGTAGCAATTCCTGGATTCTGTAATCATCATTCATCTTCTCACCATCGGACTTGAGCTGCATCCCCCACGCTTCCTCTCCGTTTCCTCAGAGAGTAGATTAGCACTTATACTATACTGTTACTAAGACTGATAATCTAATTGAAAAATTATACTATATACAAAAATTTCAATTAGAAATTCAAAGTATGTTTAATTTTTACATACATTATCAGAAATTCAGTTTAATTCCTCTGCCGAGACAATTGTGCCCTTCTGAGAACAGTTACCAAGAACCTTGATGAGCAACCCGCAACTCGGACATCCGATGGGAGGTAGTCTCGATATTCTGCACTCGATCAGAAACCGTTCAGGTAGCAGGGTAACCAACGGACTCCCAGATGAAGTAATCCTCTCGTTCATCGACACTGACCCATCACTTAGAAGGGCTATCGAAGAAGCTGGAATAGTCTTTGAATCTCTTTCTACAGACACCGGAATAGAAATCTCTGGAACTGATGAAACCGCTCTAATCGAGAGACTTCAATCGGACTACGTGAATTTCTATTCTTCCGCAACAGTAAATCCCTACGTTGCTATCTCAGCGAGAGGGCCATGGATTGTAACATCCCATGGAGCAGTTGTGCATGACAATGGAGGTTATGGCATGCTCGGAATGGGGCATGGACCCGATGACGTAATTTCATCTATGCAGAAAAACTGGGTAATGGCAAATGTAATGACTCCTTCTTTCAGCCAAAAGAGGCTATCAGACAGGCTGAAAATGGAAATTGGCCATACAAGAGGAAGCTGTCCATTTGATCGGTTTATATGCATGAATTCAGGGTCGGAATCTATGACAGTAGGAATGAGGATATCTGATGTCAATGCATTGAGGATGACAGGTCCTGGTGGGAGGCATGAGGGGAAGCCAACGCGAATGGTGGCGATCGAGAGGGCATTTCATGGACGCACAGATAGACCAGCTCAGATTTCTCACTCATGTAAAGATGGCTATGATAGGAACCTGAATACATTCCAAGATAGGGATAATCTAGTGCTTATCCCGGCGAATGACATCTCAGCACTGAGGGAGACATTCAATCAAGCAGATGTTGATGGCGTATTTATCGAGCTCCTAGCGATTGAACCAGTTCAGGGAGAAGGAGCCCCGGGTCTGTGCATAGACAGAGACTTCTATGATGAAGCAAGGCGCCTAACCAAAGAACACGGCTCCATGCTGATTATTGACTCGGTCCAAGCCGGACTTAGGGGTCAGGGTTGCCTGAGTATAGTGGACTACGATGGTTTTCAGAGTGCTGATGCCCCCGATATGGAAGCATGGTCAAAAGCGATTAATGCTGGGCAGTTCCCTCTTTCTGTTGTTGGAATGACCGCAGAGGTAGCTGATTTGTATGTTACCGGAATCTACGGTAACACCATGACTACCAACCCTCGAGCATTGGAAACAGCGATTGCAGTATTGGAAAGAATTACTCCAGAGCTTCGGCAGAACATCCGTGACCGTGGGGATGATCTAGTTTTAGGTCTGCAGGGGGTCATGGAGGAATTCCCAGAAGCCATCCTTTCCGTTCAAGGAACGGGTCTTTTGGTATGTGCAGAAATGGATCCCAATTTCTTCCCCGTCGTGGGAGATGATAAGGTTGAGATGTGGTGCAGGAAGAATGGGCTAGGAGTCATCCACGGAGGAGTTAACGCCCTAAGATTCACTCCGCACTTTTCGATTACCCCTGAGGAAATTAAGATGATTGTTGAGATTGTCAGAGACGCAGTTATACACTTCTCACAAATGAAGTCACTCGAGGTTACCCCGAGCACCGTCTAAGTGGTAAGATGAGCAAATCGATATATATTGAGGGAAACGAGGAATTTTTCATCCAATCTCTACAAGACAGGCTGTTACGAGCGGGCGCTACACTCGTCAATAATTCTGCGGATTCCGATTTTGTTATTGCCGTGGGAGAGGGGTTTTCTGGAGATATCTCAATTGTTAGTGGAAATCAAGAATCCGGGAATTCCGAAATTGTTGTCAGGATACACGACTTACTTTCCCCTGAAGGAAAACTAAGATCGTGGGGCGATGCAATATTGCATGATTGGGCTAGGTCAATTATGGAAGAATCAAAAATACCCAAAATAACTGATCATAGTCCAAGATTCTGGGTCCATATTAGGGATGTCTGCGACGCACTTTGTATTCTAATTATGAGCGATAGAATAAAGAAGATTGAGAACGAACTGAACATCTCAGGTCGGAGGGCTTGGTCTGCGGACTCCATCATTCAGGAAATGAGTATACTATGGGGCAGGTATTCTGATTCTCTGAACTATTCCCATACAATTCAATCACTCTCTTCCATACCCGGTCCAGTTACTGATACGAATGATAAACAACCCAAAAGACCAGATCTATCCGCCATCCACAATTGTCTTAGACAATGTGGGTCTGAAGGATGGCATCCGCTAGTTCCCATGCGTGTCTCCCTCATGGAGATCTTCGCTCATGCGATTAGATAGCAGGGTAATCAGTTCTTATCGTTCTGAACCTGGACACGGATGGCCTGAGCCATTGTCTTGGCTGACTGCATAGCCTTGCGGACTCTGGTTCCGGCAGCCTTGTTGCCCTTGTCATGCTTTACAGCATCACCCATTGCATCTGTTAGCATTTCTATCATATCATGCATCATCTTCTCGACGGACATAACAAACTCCGGGCGCTAGACCGTTCTTAGCCGTTTTCACGAAAATCATCACAAAATGTGCTACAATTGGGCGAATAAATCACCACCGAGAAGTGGAAGAAGGACGCTAGCATCGCCTTCAACGACGACCTGAGAAGCTTCTGGGCGTACCTTTCCCCATGAAATGGCCTCTTTGAGCCTAGCGCCTGACAGTGAACCGTCATATTCTGGAGCTGTTGTTATAGAAACGGCAGAGTCCAAACCTCCTCTGTATTGATTCCACCATATCACGTGATGTTTTGAAATCCCTCCTCCCACCATTAGCGCATGGCTCTCCTCAGCCGTCCAAGTCAAGTCTGAAAGAATCTGCTCGTCTGCTAGAACATCAATCATAAAGTCAGGAGATTTCTGTCTGTGCATAAATAATTGTGCTCCTATCGAGCCGTCTGTAATTCCAGGTATTATGACCGGAATCCTATTCCTTGCGATCCAGTAGAGCAAAGACGATTCGTCATCAATCCTGTCTCCTAAGGCCCAACAGAGCTCCGCGGTTCCAAACCCCTTCCAAGGACTGTCTGGAGACTCTGAGCGCCTCTCATCCTCAATCTCTGAAAGCCATGGAAGGACAATATTTTCCAGAATTTCCCCGTAGCACTCATTTGGCACTATTACGTTGCCAAGCCTGTTCAGACCTTCTTCTCCCAACGCAATATCATCCAAACTGAAGTCTCCATGGAAGTAATTCTCGTATGATCTGGCGATATCATGATCCAGAGTCCCACAGGTAGTGATAACGACATTAAACGAGCCCCTCTTCAAGGCCTCTAAGAAGAATCCCCTGGTTCCAGTAGCGCATAGACAAGCTGGAAACGATATCCAATTCAGGACCCCCTCAGAGGAAGTCTTTGAGATAGAGCTCCTCAGGATGTCTCGAGCAAATGCCAGCTTAGTCGCGGTGAAGCCTCCAGCCTCTGACATCTGGTCAATCAGTGAAGAAATATCCTTCATTGATGAAAAATCATAATCCTTAACTGGAATGTCAAAGTCTTCACGCGAATATCCGCTCATGTTTCCCGCAAAACGAACCTGACTTCAATTGGTCGGGTTGTAGAGTTGCATTATCCTGTCTCGAATTTGGGCTGCTTTCTCAAAATCCAGCCTCTCAGCGGCTGCTCTCATTTCACGCTCCAACTTACTGATTAGCTGATCATCATTCACATCTCCGGATTGTTCCGTTTCCATTTCTACCTCGAAATTCGGTTGACTAACGTTATCGAGAACTGAGTCGGAAGTATTCCACATGCCAGCTCCCAGAGAGAACTTCTGTGCGAGTCCAGAAACACCCTTCTTGCTTGTTTTTTTGCCTACGAATCTCTTCCCACCCTTGGCTCCTTTCCCTGCTGTCCCAGCTAGAATGCTGCTTTCTTCCTCTCCCATAGTCGGGAGGGCCTTCTGTATTGTTTTGGGAACTATCCCGTGAATTTGATTGTAAGAATCCTGTCGCCTTCTTCTTGAAATCGTCTGGCTCATGGCTGCTTCCATTGATGGAGAAATCGTGTCGGCATATAGGATGACGACCCCGTTCTCATTTCTAGACGCTCTTCCAATTGTTTGCAAGAGAGATCTCTCATTCCTGAGAAAACCTTGCTTATCCGCATCGAAGATTGCCACTAGTGATACCTCAGGAATGTCCAGCCCTTCTCTGAGTAAATTTATTCCAACAATAACGTCTATGTGACCCAGTCTCAGGGCCTTGATTATCTCGGTCCTCTGGAGGGTGTCAATTTCTGAATGAAGATAATGAGCTTTGATTCCATTTTTTTCAAGGTATTCGGACACTTCCTCGGCGAACTTAATAGTCATCACAGTAACAAGTACGCGCTCATCCCTCCCTACTCTCTTATTTATCTCTGACATCAAATCTTGGACTTGTCCCTTAGTGGGTTTAACGACAATTTCAGGATCTAGTAATCCTGTTGGGCGAATTTCCATTCTTACCACTCCGTCAATTTTTGTGATTGTTTGCTCCATGGTAGAGGAAGTAACTTTCTTGTCTAGGTCTGGTTTATCAGAACCTCCTCTTCCTCCTACATGAAGGAGCTCTTCGGGAACTTCCTGATTGGTTACCTCAGCAAGGTGACGTAGCTCCCTCTCTCCTGGTGTTGCGCTGACATACAGCATTCTTGGAACGAGGTCCTGAAACTCGTCAATTCTTAGTGGTCTGTTATCATATGCCGATGGTAGCCTAAATCCATGGTCTACAAGGTTCTTCTTTCTGGAGAAATCTCCTCCATACATCCCCCCAACTTGAGGAAGAGTGACGTGGCTTTCATCCATAATTACCAGATATCTATCGGAGCCACCATGGAAGCGCTCAGCGTTACTTGAAAAGAAATCCAGCAAACAGAACGACCTTTCCCCCTCAGACCTCCTGTCAAAATGTCTTGAATAGTTCTCCACCCCTTTACAAGACCCTATCTCTGTTAGCATCTCAAGGTCGAACTTGGTCCTCCCTTCAAGCCTGTAGGCCTCAATCTCCATTCCCTTTTCCTGGAACCAACCTACCCGATCTTCTAGTTCGTGCTCTATATCCTCAATCGCTAGGTTGAAGCTCTCCTCGCTAGTCATGTAGAACTCTCGTGGATGTATCCAAGCCTCCTCAAACTCATCCAGAATCTCCCAGGATATGGCTTCACATACCTGTATTTTCTCTATTCCCTCCCATCCAAACCTCACCCTGATAGGGTCATCCCTACTTGGCATCCAGATATCCAGAACCTCGCCTCTTAGACGGATATCGCCCCTGGTAATCTCACCTGAGACCCGGCGGTAGTGAAGTCCAACCAGTTCTCGTACAATTTCTTGTGGATCTGATTTCTGTCCAACTTCGAGTCTGAGGTGGTTCTGCTGGAATACTTCTGGAGGATTCAATCCATATATTGCTGAAACAGTTCCAACGGTAATCACGTCAGGCCTTGAGACCAATGATGCGACTGTGGAGAACCTCTCTTGCTCTATCCTCTCGTTCATTTGCAGCTCTTTGTCGATGTAAAGGTCCCTTCCGGGGATGTAAGCTTCAGGCTGATAATAGTCATAATAGCTAACAAAATACTCTACCGCATTACTTGGAAAAAGCTCACTAATCTCCTGCCAAAGCTGTCTCGCAAGGGTTTTGTTGTGAGACAGGATTAGCGTTGGAACCCCTAGCCTCTCAATTATGTTGGCCATTGCAAATGTCTTACCGGACCCAGTAACCCCCATGAGAATGCATCTCTCTTGATTAGACTCGATCTGCTCTACGAGCCTATCTATTGCTTGTCCTTGGTCACCAGCGGTATCATACTCAGAATCTAGAATGAACATACTACACACCACTTGCAAATCTTTCTATCTCTGATGAATCAGTCAGAACAATGGAGGCTAAAAGAACCCAACCTGTCAACATTGAAACTCGGAAAAGTGTTGTCTGGAAGTCCGGTAATCTTTCACTGTACAACACTACTCCAATGTTCAGAGCGCACATTATCCCCGCTGATATCAGAAACCAGGCCTCCTCGACAGGATTCGAGATTGCAAAACATGCGAACCATAGAAGCGTCAGTTGTATCGACGTTCTGGTCGTCGCCCTTTCACCAAATTTGGAAGGGAACGAGTGAATTCCGTTCTCAATATCACTTTTAATGTCCATCCTGGCGTAGTTAATGTCAAATGACGCTATCCACAAGGCCACACCCAGCGATATCCAGAAGATTTCTGGGTACCATAAAAATTCACCATGTCCTTGAGAGTACGCACCCGACCCTCCCGTTATCGCATACCAACCATGAACGTCAGCTGTAACAGCAACCCAAGCGGCCGCTGGCGCAAGTCCCAAGCATAGTCCCAACCAGAAATGGCACAACCATGTGTAACGCTTGGTGTAGGGGTAGACAACGAATGCAAGTACAGGTAGCCATGCCATTTTCAGTGCTACTTCATTAAGTCGCCATGCTCCGAAAAGTAACATTCCAAGGAAGACCGCAGAGAGGGTCCAAGCGGTTTTCATTGTCATGGCACCAGAAGCCAGATGACGACTTTTTGTACGGGGATTGGCCGCGTCAATGTCTCTGTCGATTATCCTATTTAGTGACATCGCTAAGCCCCGAGCACCCACTGCTGCTACCAGAATCCAAACAATGTCGATCCCGAATCTATCTGAGGAAAGCTCAGTCCAGAACTGATTGTGAGCGTGAATGTAACCAATTAGGATGAATGGTAACGAGAATAGGGTATGCTCAATCTTAACAAACTCAAGAACACCCCTAAGTCCCACTAAAATCCACCTTCCTTTAGCCAAGTGTCCACTCTGTTTAGAACTTCAGGATCATGTAATGTCACACCAGGCCATCTACGAACCGGGAGAGGCCCTCCTTGAGAGGGAATCGGAGCTGTGGCGTCCCAACACACTCTCCTTCTGTCAGAGTCAAAGTGCAAATCTCTGCCAACATCAAACCGACAGAAAAATTGCCAAAGCAGAGTCCTCTTCCAGTAATCTTCTGAGAGGTCTACATCTGAGTCGGTGATGAACAGCCATCTGAGGTTAGCTGAACCCTCTAGGCTCCAGATTGAGTCCCTGATTGAACAAATCTTCTCTCTCTGCATTCTGGCCCCCTCTTCATTGTCGGTTTCGACATTCTCGGAAGGCGAAGGTCCACCTTCGATATCTGTGGTTACAACCAGCATGGAAGATCGTAGCATTCTCGCCTGTACTACTCCATCTATTCCGGAAGCAGAGACCTCAAGCGAATCAGGACACCCTACCAGGGGGGCTCTTAGACTACGAGGATCACCTTCCACGGGACTCGTGGCATCAATCAGCAACTTGTCATGGATATTTTCCCAGGGAGATGCATGAGCCAGTGAATCAGCAACCATCCCCGGCAGAACCACTAGGTCTTCCGAAATTTCAACTTTTGAGTCTAGGGCATCGAGTAGCAGGTCCAGATCTTTGGCATCATGTTCGGGATTGACCGCAACTATAGTTTTCAGGAACATCATCTGACCTGCACCAAGTAGCCCCAAGGCTGTTTTCCTCCCTTGCCTTGGATACCTATTTTTGGATGAAACTATAGCTAGGTTGTGGAAACCCGTCTCCAGTGGTAGAAACAGATCAATAACATCCCTGTGTTGAAACCTCAACACTGGGAGAAACGCGTCGCCAATTGCTTCCCCCAGGTAACCATCCTCCATCGGGGGAACTCCTACTATGGTCATCGGGACTATTGCATTTTTTCTGTGGGTAATTGCCTCCACATGCATTACTGGGTATTGGCCTGCCAGAGAGTAGTGACCAAAATGGTCTCCAAATGGCCCCTCTTCTCTAGTCTCTCCGGGAATCATGTAACCTTCTATTACGACATCGCACTCAGCAGGCACCATTAGTTCGTTTGTAATGCATTTTGTTATTCTCAAACGCCTCTTACCCAGTAGCCCCGCAAACTCATACTCCGATAGATTATCTGGAAGAGGAGATATCGAGCTAAACATCACTTCAGGAGGCCCACCGAGGCAAATTGCCACCGGCATACGGTCTTTTGATGCGTCTGCATGGTCAGCCCCATGCTTGTGCGCTTGCCAGTGTAATCCTAACTCCTTAGGTCCGAAGACCTGGCTCCTGTACATGCCCATGTTGTGAACTCCTGTTTCAGGGTCAGCCGTCACGACCAAGGGCAGAGTGATGTACCTGCCACCATCCTCTGGCCATGTCTTCGGGATCGGGAGTTTTGTCACATCAGGATCTCTGATTACTATCTGCTGGCATGCTCCCTTCCTGACCTTCATCGGAGCCATCGACATTCCTTCAAGTGCTAAACCAATACCAGTCCATGGAGCTTTCATTATTCCTCCAATATCGGGCTTCATCAAGGAAACCATTCTATTTCCAATCTCGTCGGGCTTCTTAACTCCCAAGGCGTGATTAGTCCTATCACGAGTTCCGAAGAGGTTCATCGCTAAGGGGAGGTCACTGATAGAACCATCAGGGAGTCTAGGTTGCTCGAATAGAATCGCGCCTCCTCCCCGCTTCACTAGCCTGTCAGCGATGCATCCAGCCTCGAGCTCGACATCTACTGGATCAGATACTCTAATCAGCTCACCTGAGTCCTCAAGAGACTGCACATACCGTGCCAGAGTGCGCCAGGTCATGTTACGCCGTGCCACTCACAATAGTAGAAGGTTCGCTCGTCTCCGTAGGAGACACGACCGAGGGTTTCTTTTGAGTTGGTGTCCTCGGGGTGGCATGGGCGATACCGCGACGTCATGTGATGTGTTGGTCGTTGGTGCCGGGCCGGGTGGAGGCAACGCGGCACTACAGTGTGCCAGACTTGGTCTTCAAACAATACTTATCGAAGATCATGATGAGATAGGAACTCCAGTTCACTGCGGAGAGTGCATATCAGACGTGGCATGTCAGAACTTAGGCCTCACACTTCCGGAACACGTCATCAGTAAGGAAGTAAAGGGCATTAGGGTCATCTTCCCAGATGGAACCGAAAAGTGCTTGTCCGAGCATGGCTATGTTCTAGAAAAGCATCTATTTGAACAATGGATAGCTGACTCTGCGGTCTCTGAGGGAGCCAAGCTAAGTCTTGGTCACAAGATTACCGGGATGGAAAAGGTGTATCTAGAAGGTAAATTCTCAGGCTGGAGATGTGAGGGAAAGGGGGAGGATTTCCCGATTTTCGCCAAGGTAGTAATAGATGCCTCAGGGGTTGCGTCGGTGTGTTCCAAATTATTGAATCTAAATCCGAGGGGAAAGGTTGTCGCTGGTATGCAATACGAATTGGAAGGAGTCCCCACAGACGGATACCTAGATTTTTACATCTGGCCATCATATGCCGAGAAGGGCTATCTCTGGATGATCCCTAAATGTGATGGCAGGGCAAACATCGGACTCGTAACAGAGGATAAACCAAGAACCAAGAAAGCACTTGACGAGTTCATCCAAAATACACATTTCAAGGGATTAAATCAGAATCTTCCCACTTGGAAAAAGAAGGGAAACCCCGCGTTCGGTGGGACGATACCCATCTCGGGCCCCCATGATAATACATACTCAGACGGACTACTACTTGTCGGAGATGCCGCAGGATTCACATCCCCATTGTTTGAGGGCGGATCTCACTTAGCTCTCAAGTCGGCTGTGTTTGCCGCTCAAACTGCATCAGAAGGTATTAGTGACAATGACCTAAGTGCTGAGAAATTATCCAGATATGCGAACCTTTGGAAGGAAGAGTTTCCACCTTATGACAAAATTCTGAAGGGGAAGAACGCACTCTTTGATCTAACAGATGAAGAGATGTCGGCCATGGCTAGATGCTTACCTGACGAGATGTCCGATATGGGCATATCTGGGAAAGCAATGGTAGGCGTCAGACTACTATTCAAAAGGCCCGGTCTGTACGCAAAAAACATTATCAGAGCAATGCTAGCATTTGGTTACAGCAGAGCGAAGTACTACGGTTGGTGAGATTTTGCTTTCCCAAGCAGGTTCGCTAATTCTTTTCGTCGGCATAGCCTCATCTCTCATTCTCCTATCTAGTGTCGGGAGGCCGATTGGAGCATCCTCCAAGAATTTGGTATTGTTTTCTCAGGCCCTGCCGTTCGTATTGTTGACTTATTGCTTCGTGACTGATGCAAGAAGTATAGAGTTGGTCTACAGATTTGGTGGAGATGATTTACCTCTGTTCTACAGGGTCTCGGCAGTCTGGAGTAGTAGATCCGGGCCGCTTCTTTTGTGGGCCGCAATGATGGCAATAGTTACTCGGTTAATGTCTAATAAGGAACATGTAGTTTCCGTTGAAGTAGCGATAATGCACGCTTGGACAGCATTTCTTCTGGTACTCTCTGCTATGCTTGGGCCATTCGAATCAACGATTTCTTCCACATCATCCGGGCTTAATCCTCTTCTACAAACAGACCTCATGGTGATACATCCGCCTGTCGTCTTCGCCTTCTACTCACTTTGCATAGCCACGGCCAGCATTGCAATGGCCGGGATAATCAGAAAAGATACCTCAAAATCAATCCATGAGTCTCAGATCCTCTGGGCCCGAGCAGGTTTTGTAATCGGAACCATCGGTATTGGACTGGGTGGCCTTTGGGCCTACACCGTTCTTGATTGGGGTGGCTATTGGGCTTGGGACCCCGTAGAAACGGGCTCGCTACTGCCCTGGCTGTGCCTTTTGATGGTAGTCCATGCCAGATCGACACCCGGAGGGAATGCAATTCAAGCATCTCCAGCTGTGGCTCTAATGGCTGGAGCCCTTGCTTTTCATGCGACACTGGTGACTAGAGCAAACGGTGTCTGGGCTTCCGTCCATGCTTTCGTGGCTGATGGAGAGGGCGCAATGCCTCAGGACCCATACTTGAGGGTATTAGAAGTGATAACGTTCGATGCTGTCGGCGCCGAGCTAACCGGATATCTTTTGGCTATTGTAATTCTATGTGTTTTCACTGTTGTACACTTATCAAGTAATCAAAAAAAAGCTCTTCAATCCACACTATCTGACTCTTTTCTCGCCAGAAGGAGGAACCTCGGACTCTTTCTAATCGCAAGCTTCATCTCAGTTTCTGTGTGGATTGGTTCCACAGCAGTGATTTTTGTCGGACTTTCAATTTTGTATCTGCTGTTAAATGGCAGTCACGATGATCCGCCCCTTCAGTGGGTGTTCTCGGGAATCGCACTGATGTTATTCTCCAGTTGGACTTGGAGTGCAGAATGGTATCAGTCATTACTTGGCATGGTCCCATTTTTGATTCCTTGGTTGATTTGCGAGAAAGAAGATGACTGGTCATACATAACCGGAGTCTTCACAGATGCATCTGTGAGACTGAGGTCATCCAAATCTGTCCCATGGTATGGGGGTGCAGGTTTTGTCTTGCTTACCTGGATGATTTTGACTGTGGAGATTGATGGTACTAGTCTGCAAGCGCATGAATTCTATGGCTCGCCCTTCATCGCCCTTCTGGCGATCGGTCTCGCCGCATATTCATGGGGTCGGAAGATTAGTCCTAGAGCAGGAAGTATGATGATTATCGCCGCAATGGCAATATCCCTGATCACTTCAACTTCAAGTGACTTCATCGGGCTACCCGG
>MDSZ01038080.1_pt1 | contig 12497 bp, 13 predicted proteins | sample 811201 | NCBI WGS metagenome assembly MDSZ01 (sample SAMN05326647, study PRJNA326480) | marine metagenome | isolation source: seawater | place: Indian Ocean: North | collected 2010
CTCTTTCCGCAAAGCGATCATGCCCATTTAATTTAAGTTGGTAATTACCAGTTCCAGTGGCTACGGGGGTTGCCAAGCCGGTGGCGGCTGCAGGGACACCGGTCCAGATTAATTCTTTTACTGGATGATTGAAATTTAGTTCCATGCTTGAGCCAGTGCTTGATTGAAACTGAACTTGTTCAATGAGATATTCATGTGAAACTTGAGCAAAGCGTCTGCGTTCATCAGTATCAAGGTAAATGTAATCGGCCCATAATTTATTAGATGTTGGGGTTGATGGTCCATTGGTATTATCCCAGGTTGCGTGTTCTAGAATTATTTTAACTTCATGATACTGAAGGGCAATTAAGGGAAGAGCGAGACCAGCGTTTCTGCAAAACCAGAACTGTAGAGGTACGAATAATTTGAGTGCTCCGCCGGTGTACGCGTTGTCAGCACCACCCGATAAAGTCAATCTTTGAAAGCGTGTTCCATCTGTAGCAGATGTGACCGCCTTTGCCCCTGTTTCATTTGGTTCAGTTAATTCAGCCCATGTTTCCATCCAATGACCATAATGTTTGTCTATTTTTTGTCCACCAATTTCTACTTCAATAGTTTTGATTAGTGAATTACCGTGGTTATCATCACCTCCATCACTAAGCAGAGTTGCCTCCGTATCAATTTCAAGGTACATGCGATGTACTAAATCACCATTACGCGAAATAGTAGCCGTTTGACGTCCTCCGGAAGAAAAGCTTCCATTCCAGGTCTGTTCGATGGCTTCCATCGAGAAGTTAGTGTGTCTGCGGTAGACAACCTTAAAGAAAGTGATCTGTGGGTTACCCGTAAGGTAGATATCCTGAGCTCCATAAGCGACAAGTTGCATTAATCCTCCTCCCATATTATTTTATACTTTATACTTAGAAAAAAATTTTGAAAAAAACTCATTTAAATATTTTATTTCTAATAATAAAAATGGATATCGAACCATTAAAAAATCTTCTAAAAAATAGAGATGATATTAAAGAAACATTAATACCTTTTTTAAGAGATAAAGATAAAGAAAAACTCAATAATTGGAGATATGAAAATAAAACATTCTATATTAATGATAGAATACTATGTATCAAGAAAAATACATTAGAAATAGAATGTAATGGTAGGATATCTTATATTAACAATAAAATGTTAGGGATAAGTCTAAGCAAATACAGGAATATTTGTATTGACCCAAAAAAGTATTATTTATTTATAAGAAATAAAAGCGACGATGTAAAGAAAAGAGAGTTTATGAAACAACTCCTAGAGAAATTATAAAAAATATAATGGTTTCGCTGTATTCACGGGACAAAACCGACAGATTGGACATTTTAAATTATTCCTTTCAGCATATAACTTTATTTGATCAATACTATCTACTCTAAATTGTTCTTTAATACATCCTTCACAAAATGTATGGCCGCATGGATCAATAAAATGATCAACTGGTTTTTCTAAACATATTCCACACATATTCGCAATATTCCATTTATTAATTTTTTTAAAAAGATAAATATACTTTAATAACTTCTTTCTAGATTCAACATATTCTTTTTTTGCTTTCACAAAATTATCGGGTTTTGATAATTTTTTTGATATTTTATTGATTTGTGAAAGTAATCCTTCTTTATCTTCTTCATCGATAGTTGTATCCAATTTATCTACAAATTGAATAAAATGATCCAATTTTTTTAAGTTTTCATTCATTATTTTAATTTCTTTTTTTAGATTTTCTTCACATGTTTCTACCTCCTGTTGAACAAGTTTAAAATCTTTATTATAATCATCTACTTTCTTTGAAAAATCATCTATTTCTTCATTTTCGTAATTTAATTCATCATATTCTGAATCCTCAAAATCTGACTTTTTTAGAAATATTTCTAAAACTTTTTCTTTGATTTCTTTAACTTCAGATGATTTAAAAAGTTCTGAATTATTATTAAATAAATCTTCTGAAGATGTAATTCCAGAATAAATAATATTATTATCAGGGTAAAAAGGCCCAGGACATAGATCACCTGAGGTATTAAGATTCACCGGATTTACATGGCCAAAGTTTAAATATGTGTTTTGCATAACGGTTGTATCGACGGGTATATTATCCGTGCTATTTGGAGGATTTGTATTAATATAATATTCTATATTATTAACATTTTCATTATTGCTTTCTTCCATATTAAAACTAAATATATAATAATTTATTTTATTCTCCGAGAATATCCATTATCTTAAATTTAATCTTTGATGATTTTGTTTTTTCTTTTTGTTTTATCATAATTTCTTTATACTTTTCAGGAATTTCTTCATAGTATATTTGTGAAATATTATAAAAAGATGTAAGCATTTTAAATAAATCTATATCATTTGCTTCATCAATGGTATTCATAAATGGATCAAGGACTTTTTCAACATATCCTTTAAAGATACCTTCTTTTTCAAGGTGTGTTATTAAAATAGATAATCCAATTATGTTATCAATATTTTTGTTTTCAGAACATAATTTTTCATAGAAAGTGTCTTTATCATTTACAATCTTATTTTTAAAAAAGTTATTGAAGTGTCTATCACAATTTTTATTAATTAAGCGGATTTTATTATTCGAATTAATTTCTTTTAACACCCCAACATATAATGGTATATATCTATGATGTAAGATAGATTTTTCTATTAAATTTTCTATTATAAGTGGTACAAAGTATTCTTTATTAATTAGTTTTACAATTTCTACTTTAATTGTTTCATAATTTGTTTCAGTTATACGATTAATTAAACTATTTATATTCTTTATATTTTCAGTATCTGCTGTTGTTTCTTTTCTATACCTTTGATTTTTTTGCACCCCTATACGATAATATTTCTTATTTGTTTCTATATTATCGAGAAAATCCATGAGTGATTTGATTGCCTTATCATTTTCCTTTTGATAGGCCTTCAAATCTTCTTCAAAACTTCCATTATTAAATATTTCGGAAGTTGTCATAGTTTACTATATTAACTATTATAATTCTTTATATATTTATTTTTTTTCAACATTAGTCTCATTAATTTCTTCAACCTTTGATTCTATTTCTTCTTTTTTCTCATCAACCTTTGATTCTATTTCTTCTTTTTTCTGTGTAATTTCATTCTTTTTTTCATCTATCTTTTCTTCTAGTTCTTTTTTCTTATCCTCAATGGTTTTTGTAACCATATCATTTAGTTGTTGTTGTGCTTTTTGATTGACTAATTCTAAATTTGCATTTTGTTCATTTGCGAACTTTTTCATTTCACCTTGGAAATCGAACTTTTTCTTTTTATTTTCACCTTTTCCATTTTGAAACTCCTGTTCAATTTGTTTTCTTTTAATACTTTCAACTGATTTTGAAAATGATTTATAGGCACTTTGATGATTGGGGTAATCTTCATATTTTCCAGATAAACCAAAATATTGCCAACCTTCTGTTTTCAGTTGTTCAACAACCATGGAATAGTTAAAATAATTTTTATCTAAAGAGAATAATTGTAAAAACCCATTACTACCTGTAACTAATAAAGAAATAGTCCAAGAAAACCAATAACTTATAACATCGAAGTGTTTCGGTAGTTTTGCTGGATCCATTTGACCCATTGATAATACAGCGGGTAAAAGAATACTTCCTGTTGTTACTATAAAACGGAAAGTATTATAATATCTTTTTGTTTCATCTCTTTTTTTCTCATAAAAAGTTATTTCATCTAAAAAACGATGTTTAATAATAGCTTTATCATAAGGACGAGATAATTCAATATCATCGATAATTCCACTTACATTTTCTGAAAAAGTCATAATATATTAATTATAATATATATTTAAAGATTTATAATTATTACCTTAATAAAATGAAAGTCACTGATTCAGATGATATTAACAATTACAAACTCAAGATTAAAACAGAACAGGCAGGTGCTTTTCGTATATTAATAGAGGCATTAAAAGAAATATTAACAGAGGCAAACTTCATCTTTGATGAGACTGGTATTAAACTTATGGCAATGGATTCAACACATACCATTCTTATTCACATGAAATTAGAACAGGGTAATTTTGAATTTTTCCATTGTCCTAAAAAAATTGTGATTGGTGTAAATATGTTAAACTTATTTAAGCTTATTAAGACAATGGGTAATTCAGAAACACTTACATTATTTGTTGATAATGAAGATGAGAATAAACTAGGTATATTGATAACTAATTCAGAGAAAAACTCTCAAACAGTTTACAAGCTAAATCTACTAGATATTAATGATGAAAATATTAATATTCCTCCAGCTGAGTTTGAAACTGAATTATCATTACCCTCTGGAGATTTCCAGAAGATCATAAGAGATATGATAAATATTGGAGAACACATTGAAATAAAGAGCATTGGTTCTCAATTAGTATTAAACTGTAATGGTGATTTTGCATCCCAAGAAACTATCCTTGGAGAAACAAATAATGGACTTAAGTTTAGTCAAACATCTCCAGAAGAATTACCAATACAAGGTATATTCTCACTGAAATACCTTATGTTGTTTACAAAATGTACAAATCTATGTAACCAAATTAATTTATATATTAAGAATGATTATCCATTAATTATAAGGTATTCGGTTGCTTCTTTAGGAGACATTAAATTATGTCTTGCCCCTAATACATCAGATTAATCGACTGAATGAGCTTTATAAAGCGAATTATTAATATTTAAATCTGAATATTCAATGAAATTATCTTTGTAATTTACATCTTTTTCTGAGAACCATAATTTAATAATATTAAATTCTTTTTTAGGGGATATAGAAAGACCATTTATTTTATCATTTAAATCTCTCATTGATTTTTCTGAAATACATTTAAATAAGATATCATTCCAGCATTCAATAACATTTGATGATTTAACTTTGAAAGATAAACAACCCCCTAATCTATTTTCTGGATCTTCCCAATTTGGGAAGATACCCGATTTCATTGCAAAAAACATACCATTTTGATAGTGATTTTGTTTAAATATATTATCTAAAACTGTGAAGTCTAAGTAATTTTTAATTGTATATATTTTTTTATAAGATGATTTATCCCATTTAGTATTTTTTATTGAATGAAACCATAAATCCCATTCATTTTCTATCGCATACTTTTCCATCCTTTGTTTACTATAATTAATATATGTTTTAAATAATTATTATATTTAAATATAGTAAATGATTATGGATTATTTATATAATAAAATTAGTACAATTTTTGTATTAATTTATATATTCATTTTATTTACAGTTGATTTTGAAGATAAAATGCCTTATCTCTTATTTATGACTTCATTACTAATAATATTCCTTTACAAAAACAGAAATAAGAAAGTAATTGAAACTATGGATAATGTAAATACTGGGAGTAATGTAAATACCGGGAGTAATGTAAATACTGGTAATAACATAGATAGTGGAGGTGATGAAGAAGTTACAGAAGAAAAAAGGTTGAATAATTTATCTGCAAGAATAAAAATATTAGAAGAAATGGTCGCTTTAAAGGAATGGTCTGCAGCTCAATCTCACGAAATCACACAATTAAGGAGTCAATTAGATGATGAAAAAGATGAAGATGAAACAACAACTACTCCAACACTCGCTCCTTTTGAGCCAAAATTACAAGAAGCTCCTAAGATTTCCAAGAGTAATCCTATCAAACCAATGGGTATGTTTGATAGTATATGTTTTGATAATATGATTAAAGATAAAAAATATAATTTAATAAATGAAAAACAATTGGATACTTACTTGGGTTCTACGTTACCCTTAGAATCATCAAAAACAGAAGGTGGGTTAGATGGACCTAGTATAGATGGTCAAGAGAAATCACCTAAGAAACTAACTATGTTCGGAAATAATCAAAGTAGTATTTCATGTTGTGATAATTCGCCTTTCTTTACATCCACTGGGTGTATTTGTATAACAGACGAACAAGAAAAATACATAGGTAGTCGTGGGGGAAACCACGTTTTACCTGAAAAATCGCAATGCCCTGTTTAATTATCTACCAAGCATCCTTTTATGAATAGCATCATAAGTATTAAATGCTTTTTCATCAGTTCTATTTAGTCTTTTTAATCTTGCTTCTTCCTTTTTCTTTTCTTGTAATTCATATAATTCTTGTTTTTTGATATCTTCTTCACTCATTGTATAAGATATATTTTTCCTCTCACGATTTCGTTCTCTCATACTAGTTGATCTTTTAGAAATATCAACTGAATTAATATCAATTAAACAAGAATTTGTATAAGCATCTTTATAGTCTCTGTAGGCCAATCCAGAAGAACTTTCCCCACTAAAATCACTTATTTTATCTTGACCAAGGACAACAATCGAATCTTTCCCTTTATATGAAATATCAACTTTTGGATCTTTGTATTCGACAATACTCTGACTATTTTTACTTTGTTTTTTCTTTTCTTTTAAGAAAGCTGTATTAAATTTTTCTTCACTAAATCCCCCCTTAAGGAGATTTTTTTGAGGTTTAGATTCATCTACATGATTTTCTTCCATCCATTTTGAATAACCATTATCGTATATTGTTTCTTGTCTATTTTCTTCATATATCTTGTTAAATAAATTATTATCAAACTTTTCTGATAAATTAGTATTTACCCTATTATCACTTGTTTGATGTTCGAGGTATTCTCTGTTCTCATCTTTAAGCCTTTGATGATCTTTATCACTATCTCGTTCTTCAAGTTTTTTCAATAATAATTTATATGCAACTTGCAATTTTTTAAATTTCTCTGGGTCACCACCTTTATCTGGATGATGTTCTAGTGCTAATTTAATATAAGACTTTTTTAGTGAAACTTCATCGTAATTAGATTCTAATCCGAAAATACCAAGTATAATATCAAACTTACTTTTTTTAGGTTGAGTTGGAGGTGCTTGTTCAGGAACTACGTTTGCCTGAGAATTTCTTCTTTGATTTTGATATAATTGATTTATTTGTGCTTGTTGTGACTCTATTATTCTTTGTTGTTCTTTAATATAACTGGAATATTCTTCTTCTACAGAACCACTTTGAGAATTACCCATAATATATTAAATTTAATAAAAATATTTTACTGATAGAACATAATTTTATCTAATCTAATTTATAAAGAATGCCTCTACCTTGTATACCATGTGCCGCCCCTATCATCGCGGCTCTAGGCGCAGCCGGAGGAACAGCTAAATACCTTCAAAATAAGAGTAAAAAGAAGATTAAATCTTTAAAAAAGAAAAAACCTTTAAAAAAGAAAAAATCTCAAAAAGGAGGTAAAAATTTAAGAAGAAAAACAAATAATAAGCGGAGAACAAATAGAAGGAAGACTAATAGACGGAGAACAAATAGGCGAAGGACAAATAGAAGAATCTAATTACATACGTTGCCATGGTTCAACATACCCCATACCTAGATAATCAAAGATATCTTTTTCTTCTTTGAAAACATGGTCTACGGGCTTTTTAGTTTTTTGATCTTTTAGACTGTACTCATTAATAGTCATTCCCTTTTCAAGTATCATTTTTCTCATCATTTTGTTAAAATCATCAGAACCAGTAAAGTAAAGCACAGCAAATGGGTATTCAGACGGTTTCGTATACATGATGTCTATCCTTCTGCCAATACCTCTGTTAACTTTACTGATTCCATTGTATTTCTTGGTCCCATGTGCCAGATGTTCGATTAGATAACCATGTGTCGTGAGTCTCTTGATAAACTTTTCGTATGTTGATTTGTCATCTGCTTTCAAGAGAACATCGATATCCCCACTTTCATCTTTCTTTCTTCTGTATGAACCTGCAATAGTTAACTCAGCTGTTTTGTCAACTCTTGAGAGGACATTTTTGAGTAGTTTTTCATGCTTCACAATTTCTTCTCTGGGAATCCTTTGAAGTAAATCTTCATAATGGTTCAAACCCATAATCTGTACATCATTGAACACTTCTTTTTTGGTTTCAATTGCCCGTAAATCTTCAATAGTCTTATAACCAGCATCAACTAGCTCTTTTGCCTTCTTTGGGCCGACACCATGAATATTGAGGAATGTCTTTCTTGGATCATCAATACCCTTTATCTTTTCATAGAGAGAACATGTCCCTGTAGTCAAGATATCATTTATCTTCAGGAAAAGGCTATCTCCCACACCTTTAATGGAACGTATTTTGTGTTCTGTCAATTCAATGTCGCTATTAATTTCCTTCAAACCAGTGATAACTTTTTTGTAGGAGTTTGCCTTGAAAGTTTGACCATTTGCCTTTTCATATTCATAAATCTGATTGAAGATTTCTATCACCTTATCCCTTTTTTCATGTGAGACACAATCTACTTCTTCTTTGATGATTACATCATCTCTTTTCCTCAAGTATCTTGCAAATCTCGGCTTACCCGAATCTGTATAGCCATTATGGGTAATAGTGATAATTGTGCCAATCGGGTGAGTCTCTTTGAAGTTTTCTCTGATTTCATCATCCATACCAGATGTCGTAAATTCCTGGCGTTCATCTTTTTCTATAACATGATATGTATCCATATTTATCAGTTTCTTACAAACAAATCCCCCTAGTTTTTTCTTGTATTTCCCCTTCCCCTGTGTATAATCTACGATAACTGCTTCTATGTCAAATGATGGTTTTACTTTCAACATATTTGCTGAACGACCTCCTTCATAAAGTGATTTTGGATTCTTCAGCATGATACCTTCTCCTCCTTTTTGTGTGATGGACTTGTAGAGTTTATCCATTTGTTCATATGACTTGATTTTGGTTTGCTTTGCATAAATGAGAGGACATTCAACAGTATTGAAAGGTTCTGGAAACTTCTTCCTGATAATATTCCAACGAACATTCATATCTTTTACAATTTTTTGTAGTAGTTTAATTCTTTCTTCAAAAGGCTTTTCTTCATCTGGAAGATCGTAGACAACGTACTTTACAGGAATCCATTCTTCCGGGTCGGGTTCCTTTTTCCGAACGACTCCCATTGCTTGAAAGTTCTCACGACCTACCCAAAGCTCCCCATCCAAAGGATTATTGGGAGGCAATGCCATCAGGAACCATTCTGGGGCTCCTTCAAAGACCTTGTTTGCCCTTGAGATGAGTTTCCCCCTCCACTGACACCTATATCCATCAAACTTCTCTGATGCGAACCAACCCTCCGGAGGTGGGAAGTCCTCGCATTTTTTTGGTGTCTTCCCAAACTCAAAGACCTGTGCGAGCATAAAAGCGTATTCCATCTTTCTCTTTTGTTGTTATATTTAAGATAATCTCTAAGTAGAAATCAAATTTGATTTTTCTATTACGAAGAACACAAACCTTAAAGATGGTCTGTTCTCACTGCGGAGGAGCTGGTCACAACTACGTGAGATGTCCACAGTTGACTCCAGAACAGATAAAGGAAATCAAGGAGAAAAAGAAGAAAGACCAAGAAGAGGCTGCCCGTAGAAGAGCTCAGAGAGAAGAAAGAAGGGCGCGCGCTCTAGAAGAAGAGAAAAAGCTACAAGCTGAACTGGCTATCACCCGTTATGAAGTTATAAACATGACCGAACATGAAGTTGTCCTCTATAGTTCTTACGATGGGAATACTTTCCAACAATTCGGATACAGTGCTCCCAAAAACTCAAGTGATTTTACATGTTCTAAGAAAAAGATCATTATCGCAGCAATTCCATTTGTAGAGGTCGTTGATGGAGACAGCGTAAATGCTAAGAGAGTTATCTTCACCGATCCACAAACACATGAACTCCCTTACACTTGCTTCTTCAATATGGCGATGAAAGATTTTGATGGTACAGCAATAGTCTTTGATAAGAAGTATGAGCCACCTAAGTCGGAACTAGACCAGTGGAAAGAATACGGATTGAAATCATTCTATCTCTTGAAGCAAATAGAAATGATGACAGGTGGAACAGATGAAGATGGAAATGTATCAAAAGAAGAGTTCGAGAACATCGCACCTTTCCTAGATATGATAAAAGATATCCACACACCAGAGTCATGCTCCGAATTAGATAAAGAAAAAGCAGGAGTCCCTTCGAAGCTTACAAATATCACATAGAAGTAGATAACCTTAAAAGAAAAGAAAAAAAATAATATCACATTCCTTTAATTTTTTGTTTAATTTCACTTATATCACTTTTTAAATGACTTAAATCATTCGATATAATATTTAATTTAGTATCCATCCCACATATTACATTATTAACACTAATATTTTGTTTTTCTTGTGCTTCTACTTTAATTCCTAATGACTCAAGTCTTTCAGACTGTTTACCAATTTGAAAGACTATACCACCTGTCGTTACACATGCTGCAATAATGGGTGCGAGTTGTTGGAAATTAACACTCATATATTTATTTTAGTGCTCTATATACTTAATAGCAATATAATTATTATTTAAAAAAAATACAAGTATTTTAAATAAATGTCTAGTATATTAATGAACCGAAAATATACATTTATGTTTTTAACTTTTATAGGTAGTTTTTATCTTTATAGGAACTACTTTAAAAAAGATAAAACAGATAATTCATCTCAAACAGATAATTCATCTCAATCAGATAATTCATCTCAAGATGAAAATAAACATAATAAAAAAGAAATTAAACCATTAACTCCTATAAAAAAATTAGCAAGAAAGGGTGGAATCGTTGAAACAGTTTTAAATTTAGAAATGATTGCTGAACCGGACCTTGACCCTGGTATAGGGCTTAGAATTGAGGAAAAAGAGAATGAATCTAATTTACCAGAACCTGAAGTTAAAGTAAGTGAAGAAAAAAAAGTAACTTTTGATCTTAAATTAGAAATAGACGAAAATAATTATAGCGGGGATAGCGAAGAAGATGAAAATCTATGTATTTTGTGATGTTTATAATTACTGGCAACTCCATAGATTGGCTACACCATCCGACCCGTTCCCACTTCCTATTCCAGTGCTTCCATGCCATGTGAAATTATACCCTTCTGGACATACACATGAACCACCGTGATAATCGCTAGACGAATCTTTAACGTTTGTCCATTTATCCCCTACATGCAGACTGTATCCCCCGACATTCCAAGCCCCATGGACTCCACCAACACCAGGGACAACGCATTTTGGAATTTTTTTGTTGGGATCAGCGTCGGATGGTTCGCTTTCATAACCTACGCCCGTATCCTTCCCCCCTGATGTAAATGACTCCCCATCGCTATGATTTTCTGGAACACATTCAATTATTTCTTCTGGTCTTCCCTGTTTATGATTTAAACAAAATCCAGCCTTCCCACCATCTTCACCTGGAGCTATACATTGTATATATCCTGTAGCAGACTCCTCGGCTTTCGTAAACCTTGAACCACAGTTTTCTGCTTCAGCTTGTCGGATTGTTTCTCCACCTGCTGGGTTCAGCGTCCAAGCTACAGAAGCATCACTAATACCACATCCTCCTTTGGGCCAGGAACTACCATCAGAAGCTGCCATACTCCATGCAAATCCACCACGACACTTTGGATAACAAGGTGCTGGATAAGGGTCCATCCTTACATGGCCGTCAGGACAGTTAGTCAATGTTGATGTTTCAGTTAGTGTATATTCGGTACCAGTTACTGGATCAACGAGTGTCGGTGGTGCTGGATCATTTGAATCCCCCGCCCCGCTTCCTACACCCGCCCCGCTTCCTACACCTGGGGACGCTGTCGTACCTTCTTCATCTATACTACTTACCCAAGCAACTACCCCTACAATAACGAATAATAAAAACATAAAAGCCCCGGCTCCTAAAACAACTAACATTTTTTGATCCATACTTATATATATATATATATACTTAGATTATTTATAAAAATTCATTTTCATCTAAAAAGTGATATTGTTTATTCACATATACTTAGATTATTAAGGTGAGGGGCAAGCTTCGCCATTCGGACCTGCCGTTTTATTACAGCATCTCCAACTTCCCTCCCCATCAGCGTGTTCCTGAAATTCCGTTCCACTGGGACATTCGCAAAGATCTTCCCCGGCGACTTGCCATGTAACTCCTTCAGCACATGCATGCTCATCGTTGTCTGGTTCTGGAATACATTCTATTGCCGGCTCCTCGCCTTCAATTTTGATATTACAATGATCGGTATTCCACATACATTGGTAAAATCCAGTAGAGGAATCAATACTTCTCCAAAACCTTTTAGCACAATCATCTCGGTGTTCCCACTGATGAGCCTCACCCTCTCCTAAATAATGATTACAGTTCTTAGTTATTTCACCTCCAATACATTTTCGATAACATACTCCATCCTTCTTTATTTGCCCCGTTGGACAGGCGGCAGTATCTTCCTCCCCTCCACCACTATTGTCACCACCAGCACCTCCACCGCCACCAGCTCCACCGCCACCAGCTCCACCACCAGCAGCCCTGGTTCCAGTCTCCGTTTCTCCATCATCTTGGCTACTTAACCAGATAACCACCATAATAATAAACATAAAAAA
>MDSZ01090083.1_pt1 | contig 12497 bp, 9 predicted proteins | sample 811201 | NCBI WGS metagenome assembly MDSZ01 (sample SAMN05326647, study PRJNA326480) | marine metagenome | isolation source: seawater | place: Indian Ocean: North | collected 2010
ATTTTCTGCAATAAATTCTTTTAATCCAGGAAGCATTGCAGAACCTCCTGATAAATAAAATTTGTTGAAAAAAACTTGATTATTTGATTTTACATAAAACCTAAGAGTCTTTCTGATCTCATCAGTTAAATTTGAAAGGATTGATTTTTCAGCTATCTCAAGATTAAGACTTTCTGCCGTAGTTTCTGACTCATTAGAATTTGACTCTAGTTGCTTATTCTCCATACCATTATTTATTTTGAAATTTTCAGCAGTTTCATAATCAGAATTATTTTTTTCCATTAGGTATTTAGTGAAATGATATCCTGATACATTTATTTCTCTTGTGAAAAAAGGCAGTGATTTTCCATGTACTACTAATGTTGAAGTTTGATTACCTATATTTAATATTACATCAGCACCATCATCAGATTGCTCATAATTATGTTGATAGCAATTAACTAGTGCAATAGCATCAGTATCATAGATATTAGATTTATAACCTGAATCAAGAAGGATTTGATTATGTTGCGTAACAGTATTTTTAGTAGTTGCTACTAATAATACATTTACTTTATCAATCTCATTAGGATGCTGACCCATGATATGATAATCAATGATTGCCTCTGTACCATCTAAAGGAATGTGTTTTTTTGCTTCGAACTCCAATGATTGATCGAGCTCTTCTTTACCCATTTCTAGAGTAGTTAGCTGCTGTATAGAAACTTTTGAACCAGATAAAGATGATATTGCATTTTTAATTTTTTTAGTTTGAATATTGAATTCTGAACTTAGGTTTTGTATGGCACTAACCCAATGTGTTTTTGAAATGTTTTCAGGGTCAAATCTGTTCAAATCATCATAAATTGGTTTTATTCCAATATTTTTAATAGAAAATTGATCATCTATCCTATCCAATTCAATCATTTTTAAGTTTGAATATCCAAAGTCTATTCCTAATCCCATTTTTTATCTAATCTCCTGAAGTTTGTTTTATACTTTGTAAACTAATATTAATTTCATTTGAACCATTATCATATTCAATAGCTGGGTAAAAGGGTGGTGGGTCGCACAATAAATTTTCATCATAATGATAGCTTTTATCATATCCGATTTCACCAGTATAGTAAGGTGCTTCACTTCTTCTTACATAGCCTCTATATTTTTGAACTATACTACCCCATAAATATATGGTACCTCTAGAATCTGTCGTTGTATTATTTGAACCATAAATTTCTCTTCCTCTATCATCACCCCATGGTGGCTCAGAAGAGCTTTCTGGTATAAAATCTCCATCATAATCACCATGACTCGTTGTAACTTGTGTAGTATTTTGATAATAATGCGCAACAAAAGATTCATTAAGCGCTATTATGCCAGCATTGATTGATATATGAGAACCATAACTGCTATTTCGTGCTCCATTTGCCCTTGTGTTTGCAATAATTACATTTGCACCAGAAACTAAACCCATTATATTATTAGTATAAATAATATCGCAATTAGCTTCAGGCTGCTGATTTTGTAAATTACCAATATATCCATAAACTTGAGAATCATTATTGATTAAATTATCAGTTATCCAAATATTATTCCATAATGTATCTATTTCAGCTATTAGGCCTCTACTAGCATGACGTTTGTAAGTTGTAAATTCATCTGTGACTACGGTATACCTTCCTTTGTAAGTTCCATGAACTCTTACCGGGCCATTTTTCACATATATAACGGTTGGCTTATTAAAAAAACGTTCTTCATCTAGTAGTAATGCATCTAAATCAACATTCCCATCATAGTCTAAGGGTTGAAAATCATAATGACTTAAGCCATGTTGACCTCTTACATGATTTAAAAGAGGAGCCTCTGTACCTGTGTGAATAGTTCTAGCATGATAAGCTTTTAATGAATCATTATAGGCTTTGCAAGATTTTATATCTGATAGACATGATGTTGAGCCATTGCCATCTATATCAAGTTCATCTCCTTCGCACGCATTGTCTGCATTGTTACCAATTCCATCGTTATTGCAATCATATATGACATCACCAGCAAACGGATAATTACCATCTAAATCTTCTGCTCCTGGAAGAATAAAATCACTTAAACCTATATTAGGTTTTAAATGAGGTGGCATTAAATACCACCATTGCTTAACTCTTATTGAGCCATTATCTTTAAATTCAATATCAGTCATAATTAATGTATCTTTTATACCAGTACCAATTTTAGATCCAGCATCATAAGTTATAGATGCATTATTTTTGAGTATCTCATATCCTGTCGGCGGCAATTTAACTGGTGGAACAGTCATAGTATCTACATTTTGAGAGCCACCAAATAATTGACTGATGCTATAACAAGAGCCATTCAAATCGATTTGTGGAACTTGTTCTGTAAAAAGAAGCTGTGCACCATTAAAATCAGGACAACCTGTAAATGAAGAAGTCTCAATTTGTGAATTTGATTGAATTACACCCTCCAAAGCATCTCCAGCATAAAAGTTTACAGACCGTCTAACTGGTGGACTCCCTGGATCAAATGTAAAAGGTGCACCACCAGCTTCTTCTGAATCAGTTAAATACATATATTTTCCAAGAGTTTCAGGTTGACCATTTAGTGTAACTTCCCTTGAAATGGTTAATTCTCTTCCAAAATTTTTAAATGTAAAAACACCTTCTACTGTTGCATTTCTATCTCCACCATCATCAAACCAAACTTCATGATCTTCATAGAGTCCAAAATATTTAGACTCATATTTTTCAGAATTTACTAAGTTACCATCTAAAAGGGTATCCTGTGTTAGATTCGAACTGTACAATATAGGTAGAGCACTTTCAGCTATTCCTGTTTCCGCATTATACAATGCTTGCGTTGCAGCTATCCTGTATTTAAGATTTAAACTTTTATTATTTAACCATAAAAAATATGATAACACTATCCCCATGCTAACTCCAATAAAGAGAACAGCAATTGGCAATACGAATCCCTTATTTCTGTAATCTTGTATCATATTAAAGTGACCTTAGATACATATTTTGTGCAAAAATGCGATCTGAAAATACCATTCGCTTAAAGATTCTTGGATCATCATTTGAATTAAGTTTAATAGATATATCAAAATTCATTTCAAAATAATTAGTTCTAAGCCCATTATTTGCTGTATCAGAAAATCCTAGTACTTGATCTGGGCTTCTACCACTGCATTTTGGAGTGAAATTAAAATTAATATCATATTTATCATTATCAAACAAACCAAATGCAGATGAATTAATAGGTTGGTCATTATATGTCATGCCATAGTCATTATTTTCTCTATAAACATCGGTATCCCAAACAATAGCATTATTAATTACTTTTTTATTACATATATCAACCTGCCAGCTACCAAATAATGATCTGATATTTACACTGTCTGCATCTTTAATATCTGATGAAATGCGGTCCATTACATGCGTAGAATAATGCTTGACATCTTCATACAAAGCATCTCGCTCAATATTCTTACTTATATGAGCTGTAACATTCATCATACCAATAAATATTGAAGAAGCAATAATTAAAGTTGTCACCATTTCAATTAAAGTAAAACCCGCTATATGATTATTGTTTTTCATTAATATATGATTTGAGTTACACAAAAATACAATGTATCTTTATTATTATATGCATCTTCCCAACGTATTTCTGTGGTTAATGCAGCTCTTCTAGCGCTTGATATCCCGGTTTGAGCAACTTTTATATCATAACAAGCCTCTGCCTCTACTATACACTCATCATTTGCATCTCTATCTAAACAGTAAAAATCAGAATGAAGATTATTGTTTGAATAGTTAGTACAATTACTTGTTATAGATGGAATTTCATTAACAGCAATTTTGCCTTTCCAAAAATCAGTATATCCTTTCAATGTATCATATGCCTGTTCTTTTAATCTTAGCTTGTACAATGCTGTTTTAGCATTTGTCATTCCTGTAAGCACAAAGGCTGCAACTAACGCTGTAATAAGAATTGCAGTAATTAATTCTACATACGTAAATCCAGATTTAATATTTGATAGCATTAGATAAATTAAAAAATTCCTTTTTCAAATAATTCTTTATTCTCAGCAATTTCTAAAGCAGCAGTTCTTTCTATCATACCCATACTAAGCAATCTTTGCAAGTCCTGATCTAAGCTTTGCATGCCTTCTTGACCACCGGATTGAATAACAGAAGGAATTTGATAAATTTTATCCTCTCTTATTAGGTTTCTAATTGCAGAATTAGCAACCATGATTTCACCAGCGGGGACTCGTCCTTTTTTATTTTTAATTGGGAGAAGTTTTTGAGCTATAACGGCTATTAGACTTTCCGATAGCATTGAACGAATTTGACCCTTTTGACCGGCTGGAAAAACATCTATAATCCTATCAATAGTTTTTACTGCTGATGAGGTATGTAGAGTAGATAAAACTAAATGCCCAGTTTCTGCTGCAGTTAAAGCAAGCTGTATCGTTTCAAGATCACGCATCTCTCCAACAAGAATCACATCAGGATCTTCCCTTAGTGCAGATTTCAATGCATTGGCAAAGCTGTGTGTAGAATGACCTAGTTCTCTTTGATTTATTAATGAGTTTTTAGAGCTGTGATAATATTCTACCGGATCTTCCACAGTTATTATATGACAATTTTTCTGCTCATTTACATTATCAAGCATTGCAGCTAAAGTAGTAGACTTTCCACATCCAGTAGGTCCTGTAAGCAAGATAAGTCCCTTATCCATCATTGATAGTTGATTGATAATTGGAGGCAGGTTTAGCTCAGTAGAGCTTTTAATATCATTTGGAATTGCTCTGAATACTGCTGAAATACCATTGATTTGATGGAAGAAATTAACTCTAAATCTACCCTTATCCTCGAGGGTCGTAGAAAAATCAATTTCTAATCTTTCTTTAAAAACTACTAGTTGATCCTTAGATAAGACCTCATTTTGGATTTTCTCCATATTTTCTAATGTCATGATGGGCAAATTAAGCTTGTTCATTTTTCCATCAATTCTTATCATTGGAATTGAGCCTACACTAAGATGTAAATCAGAGGCATTTTGTTCTAAAGAATAATTTAATAAATCTTTAATCATATTAAATTTCTATTGACCTTGATCTTTTTGACCATAACCAGAATAAGTTCCTTCTTCCCAGTTAAATGTAAGTGATTTTCCTTCACCACCAGCCATATCAGGAAGACTTGTCGCAGTAATTGTACCACCACTTAAAAGACCACCTTCAACATCAGGCCAGTTACAGTCAAATTCCCATTTTTTTGTTGTAGATGTTTTAATGTCAAGATAACCTTGAGCATTCATTTCTTCCCAACAATCAGCAGGCCAGTCCTGATTTTCTTGGTAAAAAATTTCCGCACTTTGAGCTATGTTTTTTATTTGAACTTTAGCATCTGATGCATATCCTCTTTCAACATATCGGAAATATGCAGGGATAGCGATTGTAGCTAAGATTCCTATAATTACTACTACAATTAGGATTTCTACTAAGGTAAAACCCTCTTGCATTCTTTTTTTGATTGAGTTCAAGTTACTTCTCCTTATATATAATAAATTTTTTAATTTGCCTTAAAGCGAGCTTTAAATTTATCATAAATATAATTAAATATCAATTGTACTTTTTGTTTCAAAGTGTATCATTTTTTAAAAAAATTACATTTTGATACAAAAGAATCTTTATTAAGTTAAAGTTCAGGTACTATATTTTTATTGGCTTAATTTGCACAAAATCATTTAAAACAGGATTCAATTATTATGGTAAAATTATTATTAATATTAGCTTCAGTAAATTTCTGGTTGATGGCTGGTCAATTTCAATTATCTCAATCTAATAACTCATTGACATTTTCTATGGGTGAATTGAGTATGGAGCAGGTAGGTGAATATACAAGAATTAAAGAGCATGACGTTGGAACGTTGCTGAATGATGGCATGCCAGAACTACCAGTATTTTCAACTTTCTATCAGATAAATGAAGGTGTTGAGTATAATTTTTCACTTATCATAAATGATTCATATGTTATTGATGATATAAATCTATATCCTGAACAGCCGGTATCGAAAGAAATTATAGATACAAAAATTCACAAAAACCTTGATTTTTATTTATCTAATAGTAGCTATCCTGAAAATAATTTAGTGGTTTCGGATGAAATGGTTATGCGAGATGTTAGATTTTTGCAAATCAGTGTAGTGCCTTTTAAGTATTATGCCAATACAAAACAATTAGAAGTGTATAATAATATAGAGATTGTAATTCAAGAAGCAGGGAATCCTATTGAAAGCTCAGATTATAAAATATCTGAATCATTTGATAAAGTATATGAGAGTTTTTTAATTAATTATTCCAGAGATGAGAATGTAGAGTATCAGCAACCTGCTATCTTATATATAGGCAGTAATTCTGCGATAAGTAATAGTTATTTTCAAGATATGTTACAATGGAGAAAAGAGCGTGGCTATGTTGTTTATACGGCAACTACAAACCAAACCGGAACAAGTACCTCAAGTATCAAAAACTATATCCAAGATGCATATGATAATTGGTCTCCAAGACCGGAATTTGTTAATTTGGTTGGGGATGCGGGAGGCTCCTATAGTAACATCCCAACATATTTTGAGAATTGGTCTGGTTACAATGGCGAGGGAGATCATCCTTACAGTCAGTTAGATGGGAATGATATATTAGGAGATGTGTTTTTAGGTAGGATTTCAGTAAGAAATACAAATGAATTAAACGTTATTTCTAATAAAATTATACATTATGAAAAAGCAACTTATATTGCCTCTACTGGTACGGATTGGTATGAAGGGGCTGCATTAGTAGGTGACCCATCAAGCTCTGGCGTTTCTTGTATTATAACAAATGAATATATTGATGAGACTATGACTGCTTATGGCTTTGAAGATATAAGAACAAAATATTCAGGTAGCTTTGGTTCTTGGATGCAGAATGAATTGGCTGCTGGTGCGGCATACTTTAATTATAGGGGCTATTGGGGAGTTAGTGGATTTGGAAATGGGAATATAGATGCAGCTAATAATGGTTGGAAGCTTCCTTTTGCAACTGTTATAACCTGTGGAACAGGTAGCTTCGCATCAGACAATGCTTGCCTTTCTGAGCACTTTTTAAGAGCAGGAACAGTTTCTACTCCTAAGGGTGGTATTGCTGCGGTAAGTACTGCTACTTTAGGAACTCATACAGCGTTTAATAATGCAATAAATATGGGTATATATTGGGGGCTATTTCCGCGCAAAGTAGAAACAGCAGGCTCTGCTGTTCATCATGGGAAATTGCATCTTTATTTAACATATCCTGGTGACCCTAGTAACAGAGTTAGTGTCTTTATGCACTGGCATAATCTTATGGGTGATGCTGCTACTCATCTATGGAAGGATACTCCTTTAGAGTTGAATGCAGATTTTTCATCAATTATTCCTGCTGGAACAAACTATATTACTATTGATGTTACAGATGAAAATAATATTCCATCTGAAAATGCTAGAGTTACATTATTGAATGATAATGAATCTATTTTTATAACAAAATTATCAAATGCTCAAGGTAGTGTGACTTTTGATTTAGAAGATTCAATTACAGGTAATGTAACAGTTACTGTTACCAAGCAAGATCATATACCATATCAAAGTATTTTTAATATTTCTAATGATGTTGAATCGATAAATATAAATTTTGACCAATTTGTATTAGAAGAATTCAGTGGTGATAATGATGGAACGGTTAATCCTGGTGAAATTTATAATCTTAATATACCATTGAAAAATTTTGGACCAAGTAATATTAATGGAGTTTCAGCTACTCTAGAATCAGAATCGAGTAATATTGAAATTCTTACTGAAAATATTTCTTATGGTTCAATTAATTCAGGACAAACAGTAGAATCAGATGCTTTTAGAATTGAAATTATGGAAGATGTGATAGATTTAGAAGAGATGGGTTTAAAGCTACATATTACGGATTCATCAAATGAGTATTGGAGTAGCTTGGTTCCTTTGGATGTTAGGGCAGCTCATTTGATTGTTGAAAGTATAAATTTTTCAGGTGATGATTTATTAAATCCAGGAGAGACTGGTTCAGTTGAAGTTGTTTTATTGAATAAAGGTTTCAAGTCAATTAGTAATATTTCAGGAACATTATTATATGAAGGTGGTAGCTTTGATATAATTGATGATACAGGTAGTTGGGGAACAATTAATCCTGGACAATCATTGGCTTCTAGCAATGATTTTGAAATTGCAGCTGATGATGCTATTATTAATGGAAGTATTCTAAACATTGATTTGGAATTAGTTACTGATGATGGCTATGATAGAATTGAACCTATGAGTGTTCAAGTTGGAGAGGTATCTCAATCTGATCCTCTTGGTCCTGATAATCATGGTTATTATATTTTTGACTCGGGAGATTTGGGTTATTTGCAGGCTCCAATTTATGACTGGATTGAGATCGATCCTGATTTGGGTGGTTCTGGAACTAGTTTGAACTTTAATGATACGGGGGATGGTAATTTTTCTAGTTCAACATCAACGGTTGATTTGCCGTTTACATTTTATTTTTACGGTGAGCCATATAATGAAGTGAGCATTTGCTCGAATGGATGGATTGCGTTTGGAGAATCTGAATTGGAATCATTTAGAAATTATTCTATCCCTGGTGCAGGAGGACCATTAAAAATGGTTGCTGCATTTTGGGATGATCTTAGAACAAGTAATGGAGGCCAGGTATATAAATATTATGATCCTGTAGATGGTATGTTTATAATTGAATGGTCAGGCATGAGGACTGATTATGCTAATTCAGTAGAAACATTTCAAATTATTTTAATGGATAGTGGTGTTCCTCCTTATGGTGATGGTGAAATTAAAATTCAGTATAAAGAATTTAATAATACATCAGTTGGAGATTATACTCAATATACTCCTATACATGGTGCATACTCTACTGTTGGAATAGAAAATCATTTAGGCAATGATGGTTTGCAGTATACATTTAATAATGTATATCCGCAAGCAGCAATGCCTTTATCTGATGGAGATGCGATTTTTATAACTACTGATTCGGGTCAACCAATATTAATGGGTGATGTCAATCAAGATGAGGTATTAAATATATTGGATGTCATTAATATAGTTAATCATATAATTAATTTTGAATTGTTAGATCCATTACAGCAATTTTTAGCAGATATTAATGATGATGGCACAATAAATATTCTTGATGTGATCAATGTTATTATGGAAATTCTTGAATCTTAGATATCTTAATAAAGTAAGTATCTTTATTAATTAATTATGGAAATTTATGTTTTAGTTTTTCTATTCATTTCTTTTATTGTTTATGGATCTATTGAATATTATAAGCATCAATCCGTTTTATCTTCTATTCCAATTAGAATTCATATTAATGGTGCTAGAGGTAAATCTAGTGTTACGCGATTAGTTGCTGCAGGCCTTAGAGCTGGTGGTTTGAAAACATTAGCAAAAACTACTGGATCTGCTCCAAGAATTATAGATCAAAAAGGTAAAGATCATGTTATACATAGATTGAGGTCTGCTTCGATAGGTGAGCAGATTAACCTGATTAAGCTTTTTTCTAATGAAAAGCCTGATGCGATGGTCATAGAATGTATGGCTGTCCAGCCTGAATATCAATGGGTGACAGAGCAAAGGATGGTCAAATCAACTATAGGAGTTATAACTAATGTGCGCCCAGATCATTTAGATGAAATGGGTTATGATTTAGAAAGTATTGCTTTATCATTGGCAAATACAATTCCTTTTTATTCAACATTCATAACTGCAGAACAAAAAAATGTGGTTCCTTTAAAAAAAATATCAGAAAAACGTAAAACTAAATTTTTGCAATCATCACCAAATGAGATTGATACAGATTATATGTTGAAATTTCCATTTTTAGAGCATGCAGAAAATGTTGCCCTTGCTTTAAAAGTTTGTGAGCAGGCTGGTGTAGAAAAGGAAGTAGCTTTGGATGGAATGATACATACTAAGCCAGATCCAGGTGCTTTAGAGATTTTAGATTTTAAAAATAAAGGTAAAGAAATTTATTTTATTAATGCATTTGCTGCGAATGATCCTCATTCTACTGCAATGGTTTGGGATATGATGTGTAATCGATTGTCTAATAGCAAGAAATGTATTTTTTTAAATACTCGAGAAGATAGAAGATACAGAACGAAACAGTTGTTAGATTTGTGCTTTTACAAAATGAAGCCAGAAAAACTTATTATTAGAGGTGATAATATTTTAAAATTAATTCCAGATGATATAGATTTGAAGATTGAATATAAAATATTTTCTTCATCTACTATGCCTGAGGAATTGATATCATATATTATGCAACAAAATGATTATTTTATTATGGGTATAGGTAATATTGTTGGATGGGGAGATCAGTTTATCAAGGAACTTAGGACTTATGAGTGAGTTTATTGTAGCACTTTCAATTGGACTTGGGATGGTATTCAGTCTATTGCTAACAGAAATAATTGGACTAACGGCTGGTGGTATAATTGTACCTGGGTGGGTCGCATTGCATTTGCATAATCCAGTTAGTGTTTTTATGACTTTTCTAATTGCAATTATTGTCTATTTGATTGTTGAGATGGTTTCTAAGTTCATGTTTATTTATGGAAAAAGGAGGTTAGTTATTTCTCTCCTTTTAGGTTTTATTATGGGACTTATTTTTAATACATATTTTAGTAATATTTTTTTTAATGAACTTGATATTGAAATATATAGTATAGGTTTTATTATTCCTGGTATGATAGCAAATTGGATGAGTAGGCAGGGAGTTTTAAGAACAATTACAATTATTTTTATCACCTCTCCTATAGTTCAGCTTATTATAATAATTCTAACTCAAGGTCAGATTTTAGATGTATAGACCTATAAATCAAAAAATTTCAATATTGATAGCTTTGGCTATTATTAATTCTATAATGTTTTATTGGGTTTCTAGCTCTAGATCGCCATCGTATATGCCGGGTTACGAAATGAAATTAGATTCTGCTGAATTATTTCAAGAGTCAATGAATTTGATTAAGGAATATCAAATCATGCGAGAAGATTTTACAATAGATCAAGATGATGACCCTTCTTTGAGTGGTTTGATTGGTCCGCCAACTACTTTGATAACAACATCATTGGCTAAGTTAAGTAGCAAGCAAACTACAATTAATGCTAATATAGCAGCCATGATGGTTGAGTTGTTGCTTGATGGAGGAATTGAAGGTGGTGATACTGTAGCTGTAGGGATGACAGCATCTTTTCCTGCAGTAAATATAGCATTTTTATCTGCTTGTAAGGTTATGAAGGTTTACCCTGTAATTATTTCTTCAATCGGTTCATCAAGATGGGGTGCAACTGACCCTAGTTTCACTTGGCTAGATATGGAAAAATTATTATTTGAAGCGGGCTTGATAGATGTAAGATCAATCGCTTCTTCTTATGGTGGAATTGGTGATAAAGGTAAAGGATTGAAACCAGAAGGTAAAGATTATTTATGGGAAGCCATTTATCGAAATAATATTGAAATTATAAATATGGATAAATTATCTAGCTCAATTGAAAATAGACTTTTTAGATATGAAAATATTTTACCCATTAGTCAATATGATGGATATGTTAATATTGGTGGTAGTGCTGCTAGTATTGGACAGACTGTAAACGCAAAGTTAATTCCAAATGGATTTTCTAAAAAAGAAGAAGTTGGTGATTTAATTGGTAATAGTGTTATTAAAGAGTTTTTAAATAATAATGTTGATATCATTCACATATATAATATTGTTGATCTTGTATTAGATAAAAAATTAAAGGCTTATCCAGATAAATTTTATGAATTAGGGGAAGGTCCTATTTATCTTGTTCAAAAGTACAATTTAATTTATGCTAGCATCGCATTGTTTATTACATTAACATTGTTAATAGTCGTTAGTATAATAACTCATCGTCAAATTAAAGTAAGGATGTCAACACATGATCCTGAATCATTGCTGTAGTATGATAAGATATATAATTATATTATTTTGTTCGTTATTATTTGGGAAAGCTTTTTCACCTAATGAGATAGAACTTAAAGAAAATTTATTTTATGAACAAAATGAAAGAGAATATTTTGTTTTATATAAATCTAATTTGAATTACGAAATAGAGGGTCCCATCAGATTGGAATTAATATCAAGGAGAGCTATTCCTGAAAAGTCAAAAAGAAAATATGAATTTGGTTATGAAATATTTTTAAATGATACAGAGCCAATCGAAGTAAGGCACAAAAAATATAAAAAAGATAATATGTTTTCTAATGACCATCCTGGCCATGGTTATACACAGTCGGGGAATACAGTTATTAATTTACCTAATGGTTTGCATAAAATTAGTATTGCACCTTTGTTTAAAGGAAAGCCCACCTTAATAAGAGTTATAAATAAATTGTATAAAAG
>MDSZ01100096.1_pt1 | contig 12496 bp, 18 predicted proteins | sample 811201 | NCBI WGS metagenome assembly MDSZ01 (sample SAMN05326647, study PRJNA326480) | marine metagenome | isolation source: seawater | place: Indian Ocean: North | collected 2010
AATATAAATGCTAAAATAGATCCGACAAGAATGGCTTGGAACCAATGGAGTGAAAATCAAAATTATTTTAAAAAACAAATGTCTAGATTAGATAGTGATATAAATATATATAAAAAAGAAACATTTGCTGATAAAGATATTAATTTTAATAATATGAATAATGAAATAAATAAACAAAAAAATAATATTAATATGATTATTACTAAAGATAAAGAAATTCAACAATTAAAAAATGATAATTCTTTATTAGAATTAAAAATGAAAGATTATGAAAAAATAAAAAATGAATCAACAAAATTAGAAGAATCTGTAAGTTTCTTTAAGAAAAAATTAGAAGATCAATATAAAATTAGTAATGAAAATATTGAATCTAAAAATAAGATAACTCTTTTAGAAAAAGAGATTGAAACTTTAAATAATGAAATAATTTCTTTAAAAAATAATAATAAATTTTATAATTTAAAAAAAATTATTATTAAATATACAGAATGTGAAATTAATCGATTAGAAGATATTTTAAAGGAAGAATTGATTGATGATAATTATTTTTTAAAAAATGATGAAATTGAACGAGATATTTTAATTAAAATTATTGATAAATTAAAATAATTTAATGATTATTTTTTTTTCCCTCCTGATTTTTTAAGTGCTTCTAATCTTAAAATTAAATTAATTAATTCATCAGATGCGTCTTCTGGTAATAAATAATCATCAATTAATTTATTAATATTTCTTCTTGTTGGATATATTTTGATTTCTTTTGGAAAAGGTAATGTCCAAGATGTTTCATTCTTACTGTTTACATAAAAGACTCGTCCTGTTTGTGGATCAAATCTTTGATGGACACCTTTTGGCAACTTAGGAGGTGGACTATATGGTGGTGGAGGTGGTAACTCATTTTGAGAACTTGAACGAGATTTAGAACTTGAGCGAGATTTAGAACTTGAGCGAGATTTAGAACTTGATCGAGATTTAGAATTTGAGCGAGATTTAGAACTTGAGCGAGATTTAGGTTTAGCTTTAGATTTAGATTTAGATTTAGATTTAGAACTAGGCATATTTTATATATACAGATATTTTTTTTTATAAATAAGTGATAAAAATAGAATTTAAATCGGTGTCTTTAATAAAAAATATTTTTTTATCTGTAGAATTTTTTAAATTTTCCCATGATTCTTTTTGAATGTAATTAATAATTTGCATTTCATTTAAAAAAGAAACATCCATCTTATTTTCTTGTTGAGAACAATTTAAAAATAATATTCCAATATTATCTTTTTTTATTCCTTCATCATAAATTTCATTTAATTTTGATAAATTATAATTTAAAAATGATGATATATATTTTGGTAATGATGATATATTTTGAATATTCATAAATTATAATATAAATATATATATATATATGAATGTTTTAAACGAGATATTATATTTTATATTATTAAATGTTATATCAATAATTATATTTGTTTCAACAAGTCCAATATTAGATCATATATTTGGAGATGTAGATAAAAATAAAACGAATTTTAGAATAATTTTTGAAGTTATAATACAATTTTTATTTTTATCATTATTATTTATAATATTTCATCATTATTTTAATATTTTAGTTAAAGATTTTAAAACAATAAAATTTATAAGAAGTAGTGATTTAGATGGTATAATTAATAAACAAATATATTTCTTAATATTATTTTGTTTTATTGAACTACAATCTAATTTAAAAAGAAAATTAAGATATCTTACTGAAAATCATTTTATAAGAGATATCTTTAAAAGAAATAACTAATTATAAAATAACTAATTAATGATAATATTAGTGATTTAGACCATCTTGAACCCATATATTTATAAATATCCATCCATTTATCAGTTTGTTGTTTAGTGGTTAAATGATATAACATAAAAGTTGATTTAGGATATACTTTATAGAAAAATAATTTAGTAGATATTACAATAGTTATAAATAAACATATTTTATATTTATGATTTGGAAATTTAGTCAAAAATATTATACCTAAAACAATTCCTAAAAATAATCCAATTGTATAAATAGTTACTCTTTCTTTTATAATATTTTTATAAATAATTTGTTGTTTATTATTTAATAAATTGTTAAATTCAATAAATAAATTATTTTTATAATCCATTGAAAAGTTCATAATAATACTTGTAAATAATAATACAAATCCTAAAAAACAAGGCAACGATTTTTCAAAATTAATTTTCATATTTATATTTATTTATTTTTTTATTTTTTTTTATTGATTTTTTAAACTTAAAAATATAATTTATATTATTATTATAAAAAAATGTTCAAGAATTTTAATAAATTAATTCCGTGTAGAGACATTATTAAATATAATAATAATTTAACTAATAAAAAAAAGGAAATTAAATTAAATGATAAATTAAATAAAATACCTATTTCTGAAAGATGGGAATGTCGTGATTTTAAAATAAGAAATAATTCTGCCATTCAATCATATTCTTTAATAGTTCCGAATGACAAACATTATAAAAAATAAATATATATTTAAATTTTAAATTATAATGTAATATTATTATGAATAAATTATTATATGGAAAACCAGTTACTGAAAAATTTTATAATAATATAATAGAAAAAATAAAATATAAAAAAATTAAATTATGTATAATTTTAATTGGAAATAGAATAGACTCAATAACATATGTTAATATAAAGAAAAAAAAATGTTTTGAATTAGGAATAAGTTGTGAAATATATCATTATAAAGAAACTATTGGTGAAGATGATGTTATATTACAAATAAATAAATTAAATAATGATAATTCTATAAATGGTATAATGGTTCAGTTACCTTTACCTGATAATTTTAATGAAGATAAAATATTATCACAAATTAGTATAAAAAAAGATATAGATGGATTACATCCACATAATTTAGGATTAATTATGATGAATAAAACACCTTTATATTATCCTTGCACTCCAAATGCTATTATAAAATTATTTGATTATTATAATATAAGTATAGATAAAAAGCACATAGTATTTGTGGGTTCAGGTATGGTTAATTTACCTTTGTCTATAATGTTATTAAATAATAAAGCATCAGTAACTTTATGTAATAAATATACTAATAATATAAAAGAAAAAACTAGATTAGCTGATATATTAATTACAGCGTGTGGTCAATCAAAAATTATAAAGAATGATTGGATAAAAAAAGATGTTATTATAATTGATGTTGGAATAAATAGAGATGAGAATAATAAATTATGTGGTGATGTTGATTATAATGATGTTATAGATAAAGTTAAATATATAACACCAGTGCCAGGCGGTATAGGACCAATTACAGTGTGTATGTTATTGAATAATTTAATTAAAAATATTTAATATTATTTTTTCTTAGAAGTTTTATTTTTTTCATTTATAATTTCCTCGAATATATTTTCAACTATAATTTGTTTTTTTTTTTTATAAATAATTTCAAAATCTTTAACAAACTTTTTTGAAAAAACAATGTTATCCATTTTAATTATAAAAAATTTATAAATAAATCAAATTAAATTAATTACATTGGTGGATAAATATTTATAAAATCATCATTATCATTAAACCGAATATCATCATTATTATTATTAAATAATTTATTTTTTTCTAGTTTATTAATTTTTAATTTAAGAGATTCTATTTCTTTTTTAAGTAGTAAATTTTCTTGTTTAAGTTGTATATTTTCTTTATCTTTTTTTTTGTATTGTTCGCATGCTCGTCGCATAGATCGAAATGTTTCATCACTTGTCCATCCGTCAGCGTGCAAATGTTTATCTTGATTCATATTCATTTAATTTAATAAATAAATAAATATAAATAAATCAAATTTTATTTTATAATATATTTATAAATGGATTATACAAAAATAATATTAAATGATTATTATTGTAATTATTTAGATGCTGAGGAGGAGAATGCGAATATGATGTTATATTCATGTATAAATAAAGGAATGAATATAAAAAATTTTAGTAATGGTAGTATAAATACGAATGGATTAAAATTGGTAGAGGGGTTTAAAGTTGATAATGGACCTGGTGAGAGTTATATTCCAAATGGTGAATGTCCGATGAGTTTTGCGAGAAGTAATGGCAAGTGTATTAAAGTTTGTAATAATTGTAATTATACAGATGAAAGTTATAATAAATCATTTTCAATGAATGAATATAATCCTTGTGGAATGGATGCAAATTATATAGGAATAGATAAAAATGGATATATTCAGTGTAATTATAAACAAACAAATGAAAAAAAAGATATAAATAATGAAAAATTAAATATTTATTTAGCGGATTCAACATTAATATTAACAGATTAAATTAATTTAGAGATATTATCAAATATTTGAATTAAATTATTATTAACATCTATAAAAGCATCACATATTGCATAAATTTTTTCTTCTATTTTTGATGTGAAGATTTTATTTTTAGGATTAATAGATACTGTAAATAGTAATTTAGTTTCTAATGGATGAGTTTTTTTGTAACCACAAACATTAAATATATAAGTATCATTAATTAGATAATTAGTCATAAAGGATTGTATAATATTTCCGATAGTATCATCATAACCTTCAATTGTAATTTTAAAAATATTTTCTTTTTGATTAGATATATTTATTAATGAATCCTCTTGTTTTCTGAATTTATCAAACTCATTATTAACTTCTTCTAAAATTTCTTTCATTATTTCATTTGATTGAATAAATAATTTATTAGAAGGTAAATAATGTTGTGATGTTAATTTAAAAACAAACCAATTTGGATTACCATTTTTATCTCTATTAAAATACCTTTCAGATTCAGATATATATAATTCATTTGCATATTTTTTTATATCTTTATCTTCAATATTATTAATTCTTATTTTTTCTTTTAAAATATTTTGAAATAACTCATCATCTTTTTTATAAGAGTAAGATGCGCAAGAAACAGCTTGCCATTTTGTATTTTCTAATGCTATTGAAACGGATGGTGATCCATATAATTCAATTTCTTCAACATTTTCGGATGAATTATTTGATTTAAATTCAGTTATTAGGCAATAATTTTTTTGTCCTTTAAATTCGAAAGGTTTAAATATTTCATCTTTTTGTTTTTTATTTAAAGGTTTATCCATTTGATAGTTTTCTTTTGAAATTTTATCAAGAGAATCTAATGTATCTGAAACAATAGCTTTTTGTAAGACATCATCTTTAATTGGATAAATATTAAAATCTGCAGATGTAATATTTAGAAAAGATGCATCATCTTTATTTTTAACTTTGAGTTCAAATAAATAATTCTTAGTAAAATTTTCAGGATTTAAATATAATGGAATCAATGAAATTCTATGAGCTAGATATTCATTATGTAATGATGTATTATTTATTGTAATATTAATATCATTATTTTCTCTTTCTGTTCTAAAAGCAACTGTTGGTATTTGAGATAATAATACTCTTCTTAAACTATTAATAATACTTACTGGTAATCCTAATTCATTATCACCTTTAATTTCAAAGACAAGTTCATTTCCATTTGTTTTTTTATTTAAAATTTCAATGTTTAATTCAATCATTTATATTTATATTTATTTTAATATTTTAAATATGTTCAAATTTTTAATAATACATATATTATAATGTCAAAAAAAAAAGGTAAAAATAATTCAACAAGAAATAGTAAATCAACAAGAAATAGTAAATCAACAAGAAATAGTAAATCAAGTAAATTAACTAAAAATAGATTAACAAAAGTAAATAGTATTTATTCAAAAAGAAGTGGTAAGTCATATGATCCTACAATAAATAGAATGTTAAGAACTATGAAATCAAAATCAAGAAAATCATTTATAAATAATTGTAAATTAAAGGAAATTTCTGTTAAAAAGAAATGTGTTAAATGGAATTCAAAAACATCTAAAAATGTGCTTTTAAATAATTTATTTAGTAAAAAAAAATAAATCCAAAAGATATTATTCCACCTAAACAACATGACTCAAATTGTTGGTTTAATTCTTTCTTTATGATATTTTTTATTAGTGATAGCGCTAGAAAATTTATGAAATATATTCGTGAAACAATGATAACAGGTATATTACCAGATGGAAAAAAAATAAATAAAAAATTAAAATGGCCTTTATTTTATTTAAATAAATCAATAGAAGCTTCTCAAATAGGAACTAGAGATTCTTCACAATTTGCTTATTTATTAGATACAAACAAAATAATAAAAGAAATATATTCTATATTAAAAAATATTAAATTTATAAAAAATAAAGGAGAAGCTGGTAATCCTTATTATTATTATCAATCATTAATTAATTATATAATAACGAATTCAAAATCAAATAATCCAATAAAAATGATAAAATTTAATAATAATCAAAATATAGATTTTGATTATTTTGATGGAAATATTTCAAGTTCGATTTTAAATAAAACCGATATTCCACATATTTTTGTTTTAGAATATTCTGACAATTTCATAACAAATAAATATAAATTTTTAATATTTAATTATAATAATAAAAAATATAAATATATACTTGATTCTGCTGTTTTAAGATCTAATGATAAAGAACATTTCACTGCATATTTAACAATTAATAAAGAAAGTTATATTTTTGAAGGCGGAAATATGAATCCAATTGAAAAATACGAATGGAAAAATTTAAACGAAGATAATATTCCATTCAAAAATGATTATGAAGGAGAAAAAAAAATATTTAATTTTAATAATGGATATCAATTATTATTTTATTATAGATATGATTAAATATAATAATTAGATAATTTATTTAAAATTAATTCATAATCCCATTTATTATCATCATCTAATTTATATAATGTTCTTCTTCTAGGATAATCATTCTTGATTGGTTTATCTATTAATATCCACTTATCAACAAATATATGTCCTTGAAACATTGAATCTTTAAAATCAGGTGATGAATATAAATTATCCATAGAATTTATATGTCTTACAATTCCATTGTATATACCATATGCAATAAAACCAACTCTATTTTTATAAAGATAAATAGTATCTCCTTTTTTTGCATTTTTTAAAAAATAATTAAATTGTTTTAGAGTGTTTGTTCCATTTTTAATTAAGCGATTATTATAATCATTAATATTATGTGCTAAACTAACACAACCTAAATTATTATTTATCATAAATTCTTCATTTTTATTACAAGCATATTTATTGCAAGTATTTAATGACCAAAAACTCATTTTATAAAAAAAATTTAATTAATTTCAAATTTATAAAAATCTAAAAATAATTTTTTATAAAAGTTAAATTATTTAATTTTTTTTTGAATATTTCTTTGAAATCTTTTTAGATTTTTTATTTGGAAATTTATATTCTTGTTTTTTACAAATTTCAACTCCGTTAACAGAAACGCACTTCATAGATTTTGAATGATATTTAAGATATGATTTTCCCCCTTTTTTATTAGATTTTTTAGATTTAGATTTATTTTTACAATGTTCAGGTAAATATTTTTTAGAACGTTTCATATATTCCCATTTTCCATTTTTATTTCTACATTTTAAATGATATTCGCAATCTTTTGGCATTCCAACACATTTTCTGAGAACTGGATTACGACCTCCACTGTAACCATCTTTTTTATTTATTTTTGCTATTTGAACTACTTTTTGAGTATCTTTATGTTTTAATAATAAATTATTATCTTTATCTAATCCTTTAATATATAATTTTTCAAATTTTTTAGGATTAGATTTTTGTAAGTCTAACATTGTATAACCACATTGCTTACAGCATGTCCAAAAAATATAATTATTTCCTTTATATTTTAATTTATGAGAATTACCAGTTGCAGCATATCTTCCTTTTGAATCAAGATCCATATGTGGACAACATTTTTTTTTATTTTTTTTAGTTAAACATCTTTTATTTTTAGTATTTTTCATATATATATATATATTATCTAAAAAAATAATATAATAAAGTAAAAACTGGTACAATAAAATATAAGTCTGTAGATTTAATTTTTTTACAATATAATTCATCAAGAATTTCAAGATCATCATTGTTAGGTAAACTCATTTATTAATATAATTAATTTATTATTTAAATATAAATATAAATAATTTTTTAATAAAAAAATATAATTAAGATTTTTTAAGCAAGTCTGATATGTCTTCGTATGGTGGTTCATAATTTGGAAGTTCATCTCTTCCTTGTATCATTAATTTTAAAGCTTCTTTTAAATTTTTATCAGGAATTCTTTGTTCTACGGTTTCTAATACATCTTCTTTAGCTTTTAATACTTTCTCAATGCGTTTTATTTGTTCGTCTATTGTTTCTTTCTCGGGATCTTTATAAATTTCCCAAGGAAGTTCTCCCAAAACCATTTTTATGATAACATAAGCTAAAGATTCAATATCCTCGTTTCTACTTAAATATTTATTTTTTATTTTTTCTTGCTTTAACTGCATAATAATATTGTATAACTCGGTCTCATCAAGCGGATCAGAAAAATATTTTATTGAATCCTCTATCATGTCTATTGACATGGAATCATCGATAAGCACCGATGAATCCACATCGCTTTGTACACGACATTCGGTGGGCTCTGAATCTAGTTTTGAATCACATAGTATATTTAGGCGCCTTGCTTCTTTTGCTAAAAATGGTTCAATTTTTTCTTTTTCAATTTTTTCTTTTTCAATTTTTTCTTTTTCAATTTTTTCTTTTTCAATTTTTTCTTTTTCCAATTCATTATCATTAGATATTTTTTCAAACTCTTTATCAAGAAAATAATTTTGAATGAACATATGATCCGCATTTCTTGCTCTATATATTGTAGTTCCTGGAGATACATCCTTGCTACGAATTGTATTTAATGCTCGTGCAGGTTTTTTTCTTGTTTTCTCCGTAAACCATTTTCTTGCTATTCCAAAATCAATAATATAGTATTCATTTTCTTTTACATCTCTAGAAGTTCCTTTAATCATAAGATTTTCTGGCTTTATATCAAAATGAATAAATCCACTTGCATGAATATATTGTAAAATATTTAAATATTCATTTATTATATATTTTATTTCATTTATATCAAGATTTTTTTTTTTTATTAATGTTGAAAGGGATTTATCTAACTTTTCCATAATTATTAATCTTACTTCTACTTTTGGTTTTGAAGGAACAGTATAATTTATTAGACGACTTTTGATATCTGGAATACCTTTTTCACTTAATTCTTTAATGGTATTTAACCTTTCTTCGTATTTATCATCTGTTTCTTCATCCCCTTTTGGGAATCGTATTTCTTTTGTTTTTTTTAAATACAATTTTTTTTTTTATAGATCTAAGAACAGACTCTTCGGTATAAATTTGTTGACTATTAGATTTCTTGCTTTCAATTTTTATAACTACTTGTTTGAGATTTTTCCAACTCCCTTGCAGCCCGCAATATCTATCATTTTCATACTTAACTTGGGGTTTTGCGCATTCTGCTGCTAATACAACTGTTGATGGTGCTTCATCATCTACCAGAGGTTTTATTATTACATGATTTAATTCGTGGTAATGGTTTCCCGTCTCTTTCATTCTCATACCTCTTTTAAATATATTTTTCAATATTACTTCTTTTTCTGAAAGAATTCCCGCCGTTTCAGGTTCTGATTCATTTATTGATTTTTTTGAATATTTCTTTGAAAGTTTTTTAGATTTTTTTCTACCTTTTGTTTGTTTATTTTTTGATGGTCTTCCTTTTGTTTGTTTATTTTTTGATGGTCTTCTTCCTTTTGTTTGTTTATTTCCAGATGGTTTCATTCCTGTTTTCTTTTTTGGTTTCTTTCCACCGACTTTTAACGTTCTTGTTTTTTTTGGATTTTTTAATAACTTCATTATTTATATATATATTATATAAAAATTATTATATAAAAAAATATAATATAAAAAAATATTAATTATAATTTAATTTATTTTATTTATTTAAAATATTAATTATAATTTAATTTATTTTTATTTATTTAAAATAATTATCTATTTTGAGGTTCAACATATTCAATTTTTAGATAATCAAAGATATCTTTTTCTGTATTAAACGTATGATTTACTTTTTGTTTTGTATCATTATATTTTAATGAATATTCATTAATAGACAGATTTTGATCTAATAAATTTTTTCTCATATTAAGGTTAAACTCAGCAGAGCCAGTAAAATATAGTATGGCAAATGGATATTCATCAGGTTTAGTAAACATTATATCAATTCTTCGTGGTATACTAGTTTTATCAAATTTACATATTCCATTATATTTCTTATTACCTTCAGCAAGATGTTCTACTAGATAATCAAAATCATGTAATCTTTGAATAAATGATTTATATGTTTTGATTGTTTTGCATTTCAATAATACATCAATATCACCACTATCTTTCTTTTTTCTTCTATATGAACCTGCAATAGTTAATTCAGCAGATGAATCTACCATTTTAAGAATTTGATTAAGTAGTTTTTCATGTTTTTTTATTTCAGATTTGGGAATTCGTTTTATTAAATCATCATAATATTTTAAACCAATAATTTGTTTATCATTTAAATGATCTTGAATATTTTCACATGATCTTAGATCATCAATTGTTTTAAATCCAGATTTTACTAGTTTATTCGCAGCAACTGAGCCAACCGCATGAATTTGCATAAATAATTCGCGTGGATCTCGTAGATTTTTAATTTTTTCATAAGCATTGCAAGTATCTGTTTCAATAATATTATTAATTTTTTCTAATAAACTCTTACCAATTCCGTTCATTTTTATTAAATTTTCATGAGTTAATTCTGAATCGTCATTTATATCTCGCAAAGATATAATTGCTTTTGAATATGATTTTGCTTTAAAATGTTCACCATTTGATTTTTCAAACTTATGTAGATGATTAAATATATTAATAATTCTCTCTTTCTTTTTAGTTGATTTAATAATAGTTTCTTCTTTAATAATAATATCTTTTCTTGTGCGAACATAACGCGGAAATCTTGGTTTTCCAGAATCCGTTTTTCCTGAATGTTCAAAAGTAATAATAGTTCCAATAGGATGAGTTAATTTATAATTTTCTCTAATTTCATCATTCATACCAGAAGTACTAAATTCATGATTTTCATTATTATCTATAACATGATATGAATCTTTATTTATCAAAGGTTTGCATACGAAACCTCCAAGCATATTCGAATATTTACCATTACCAAACTTATAATCTACAATAATTGCTTCAGCATCAAAATTTGGTTTATATTTTAACATAAAATTAGAGCGTTTATCTTCATAAAATGAATCTGGATCTTTAATCATAATACCTTCACCTCCTTTTTTAAGAATATCTTTATAAATTGTTTCCATTTGTTCTATAGAATTTATAGGAATCTGATCCGCAAAAACTATTGGACAATTAATGGATTGAAATTCAACAGGCAGATTAAGTTTAATTTTATTCCAATTTTGAATATGATTATTTATAATATCTTTTAATTTTTGAATGCGAATGCTGAATTTATCTTCTAAAGTTGGTAGATCATAAACAACATATTTAATATTTCTCCACTCATCAGGAACTGGGACTTTTTTTCTAACAACACCCATATCTTGAAAATTTTCTCTTCCAGCGAATAGTTCGCCGTCCATATGAATATCAGGCATAGAATTAATAAACCACTCTGGTGCATTAAATAATTTTCCATTTCTAGAGATAAATTGTTTTTTTTCGTTAATATATTGTGCTCTATATCCATCAAATTTTTCAGAACATAACCAACCTATTGGTGGATTATAATTAGAAACATTTTTTGGAAATTTCATATCTTTAGTATATTCTTTTGCCAACATAAATTCACTCATTTTAAATTATTTTATAATAAAATAAAAAAAATTTTCAAATTAATAAATAATAAATAATTTATCTTAATATAATTTATCTTAATATTATTAATTTGATTTAAATTTGAATTTAAATAAAAAAATGCCTTGCAGATTTTGTAGAGAAAAAGGACATAATATAAGAACTTGTATAAAATATGAACAACATAGACAACAATCAAATCAACTACATCAACAACCATTTGAACAATCTAATCAACAATATGCCGGGACGCATCGCCCCCGACAATTACTTGAATTATTTAATCAACAGTCTAACCAATCTGAGGGACAATCAAATTCCCATGAATCATCAATACAATCAAATGGCAATCAATCAGAATCTGTTGAGAGAAATAATCAATCAGAACAATATAATAATGAATTTGAATTATCAACTCCTAGACCAGAATATTCCAATCAATCAGGACAATATTCTGAACAATCAGAATATTCCAATCAATCAGGACATTCCAATCAACAATCTAGACAATCAGAACAATCTAGACAATCAGAACAATCTAGACAATCAGAACAATCAGAACAATCTAGACAATCAGAACAATCAG
>MDSZ01120364.1_pt1 | contig 12494 bp, 3 predicted proteins | sample 811201 | NCBI WGS metagenome assembly MDSZ01 (sample SAMN05326647, study PRJNA326480) | marine metagenome | isolation source: seawater | place: Indian Ocean: North | collected 2010
GAATTATTTGCGGAAGAAATATCAGAGTATTTTAATAAACACAAAGAAGAAATATATAAATTAATGAAAGCAGAAAGCGAAGAGTTTTATAAAAAGCATAATTTCGCTCCAACAGCTAAAAACAAAACACTACAATTAAGTTCTCGTGTTTATTCTATGACAATTGAAATTAATTATCCAAAATTGTTGAAATCTTTTGAAAAATTATTGTAAATTAAATTGATTTAATTTATCATTTAAAAATAATAGTAAAATATAATATAATGCATTTTTGTAGTAATTGTGGAAACATGTATTATTTGACATTTGCAAGTAATACTGATGAAAATAACGAAGACTCCGATATGTTGATTTATTATTGCAGAAAGTGTGGTAATAAGGATTCTGAATTATATAAACAAAAAGGAAACTTATGTGTATCAAAAACACATTTAGTTAGTGAGAAACATGATTTTAAGAATATTATTAATGAATACACAAAATATGATCCAACATTACCACGAATAAATAATATAGATTGTCCAAATCCAGAATGCCAAACAAATAAAAAAAACGAGGCTGGAAATATAGACCAATCTGTTGATAAGGAAATCATATATTTAAGATATGATAATAACAACATGAAGTTTATTTACTTATGTACAACATGTGATAATGTGTGGAATAATTAAATTGATTTTAATTTATCGAATATTTTATTATTTAACGAATTAAGTTAAATAATTAATATAAATTTATATAAATGAGTGAAAATAAAAAAATTATAGTACAGCAAGAAGATGTCGATATTGAAAATGAGGAATTAGAAAATAATGACGAAGAAGATAATATGTCTCAAAATGAAGAATCTGAAAATGAAGAATCCGAAAATGATGAGATTGATGATCCCGAAGATAATAACGAGGAAAATGAAAATGATGGTGAATTTTTGGGAGATGAAGATAATGAGGATGATGACGAAATAGAAGATAATGAAAATATGGAAACAGAAGGGGATGATGATGATGAAGATGAAGAAGAAGATGATTTCAATAAAATGCTTGAATCAGCCAACAATAAAACATCCGCAACAATAGAAGATATTTTGGGTGATGATGTTGCTGATAATGATGATGAGAATAACGAAGAAGAAAATAAGGTTGATGGAGATGGAGATGAGGAAGATGATTATGATGATGATGATTATGATGACGAAGAAAACTATAAAAAAATAGAAGAAAATATTGAGGAAGATACATTAAGTTATTATCATCCTTTTAACAAAAAAATTAATAATAGCGAGTTAGCATCATTAATTAATGTTGTAAGAAACAAACAAAATATTATTATTGATCCTTTGCATAGGACATTGCCTATATTAACAAAATATGAAAAGGCAAGAATACTGGGTGTAAGAGCAAAACAATTAAATAAAGGGTCTGAACCGTATGTCAAAATTAGTGACGATATTATTGACGCTTTTGTAATCGCAAACAAAGAATTAAAAGAGAAAAAGCTACCATTCATTATTCAAAGACCATTGCCTAATGGTAATAGTGAATATTGGAAATTAGAAGATTTAGAAATATATTAAGGTAAAAATTTAAATAATTATAAAAAATTAAATAATTATAAATAATTTAATTTTTTTATTATTTTTTGTTTGGGTTGTTTTACTATCTGTTTGGTCTACGAATACCTCTTGATAAAAATGAGTATATTTGTTTTCTACTAAGTAACATAGAATTTGGATATAAATTTCCAGTTCTTTGAACACCTCTTTGCTTAATTAAAGTACATGAACTATTTAATGGTTGGTATAATTTTTGGTTTGTTTCTGAATTATTCCAACGCCCATATGGAAATCTTTCAGGATATTCACAAATAAAAACAAACTTTTCCTCACTCATTTCAGAATTAATGGTAATTCCTTCCCATGTTATTGTTGAATAAACTCTATACAAATAATTTCTATAATTAATAGCTGTTGTGTCTGTAAAGCTTGTTACCTTGCTTGTTCCAACTGTAATCCAATAATCTGTTAATTCTGTAGTTTTTCTTTGAATCGTATATAAAACATCTGCAATATAATCGCTTTCATTTTCTGTTTGAAAAGAATATTTTGTTCGAGATTCTCCAAAATCACCTACTTCCCATGTTATTGTAATATCATCTGTATTAAATACATTTGTTTGTATATTTGATGGTTTTGGAACATTAACGATATGAGCTGTTATATCGGAAAGTGTTACTCCTCCATATAAATTATTTCTATAATAGTCACTACTATCAATTACAGAGGTAGTTATTTTACAAATTCCTTCGTTTAATCCAGAGGTTAATGGGTTATAAGAAAAGTTACCTCCATTAATATTATTATTATTTAAACTAATATTTGAAAAAGAAAACCTTCCTAATGTAGTTAACACCTTTGGTGTAAAATTAACTTGACCTCTTACATTATTATTAAACGATATCAATGCATTACCTCTATCATTATTAGGCAAATTTGAATAGTAAATAGTATCATTTATTATATTTGTATTGTTTGAAATATCATTTGGTATTAATAATTTTATTTGATAACCTTCCTCACCCGGGTCTATGTTTCTTGGATATATTGCTACTGGTTCTGTAGCATTTTGTGCGTAACCATAAGCATTGACTGTTTCTTTTGTATATTTAAACTTATTAACTTCTATTGTACTTCTGTCATTTCCTACAATAGGATCAGCAACTATAAAAAATGTAAGAATAGAATCACCTTCTACTTGTAAATTATCATTTACAGGATCCGAATTTTTATTTGATGGATCACTTAAATCAAAAATATATTCTTCATTATATTCTAAATTTAATGTTGGAGTAGATAACCATGTATTTTTATTATTTTTTGAAAATTGATAATGTTTTACGCCACTACTATCTTTCACAACTCTAACATAATAAATAACTGTATTTATATTTGGAGTAGAAGTTTCGTCCACACAATTAAATTCTACTGGTTTGCTTAATAGATTATGTGATAAATCATTCCAATAATAATCATTTACCTCATTTAATGTTAATTTTATATTTGGACTATAACTAATACTATATGTCCCAGTATCAATCCCATTAACAATATTTTTATAAACATTAATCAAGCATTTTGTTTGATTCATATTTATTCCTACAACCGTTGTTAATAAACTATCTGGTCTAAGATTATTAAAAGTATTAAAATATGGATCATTTGTGTTCTGAGCTATAGTAACAAAATTAATTGTTGCAGAACCAGGTTTTCTTGGAATTATTTTTATATCAGAAATATCGGTTTCCAAATCACCTTCTGTAGTTTGATCTAAAAATTGTGATAATAACGGATTCGTTTGTATTTCAAAAATGGGTCCAGTATGAATATTTGTGTAATTAGAATAATTTATTAGTTCTGTATTTAATTTAATACCGTTAATAGTTATATTTTCATTTACTGAAATATCTAAAATAATATTGTTGTCTTTAATAATATTACTGATAGTGTTATCATCTGGGTCATTATAATCAACTAATGTAATTGGTGTTTTCTCGTTTATAAAAATATTTTTTCTTAATGATCCATTTTCTAAACGTTCTCCAATATCAAATCCATAAATATAATATTTCATATTAAGTGGTCTTGTTTGTTCTCCTCCTTCCATACCACCAAAAACAATACCCGTTGTAACAGTTGCTTCCTTAAACTCATTATAAAGACGATCTAAGGATGAATTTTGTTGTACTTTTGTAGTAACTAAATTTCCATCTATTGTTGTAGAACTTATATCTCTAAAAGGAACTTGATAATATTTTGTAGGATTTATAACATTTGATTCATCAGTTGGATTTATATAAAAAACCTCACCTTCATTAATAATTGCATTATTAGCGTTATCGCCTTGAATTGTAAATGTAATAGATACTGGAGCAATTGGACGAATTAATGGCAAAAGTTGTATTAAGTTTAAATTTGTAATTTTTTTATTTCCAATAACAAATTCGTTTGATTCATATGTAAAATTATTATTTGGATTAAATGGTATTTTAAATAAAAGCATGTTTACAAAAGAATATGTTATTGTATTCAGTGTTGGAGAATTAAAAGTATTATAAATATTATATATTATACTATTAGATGTTTCTTCAAATGTAACCCATTGATTATCATTTATATAATCAAAAGAAGTCGATGTTATTGTATTTATGGAAGGATTTTTTCTTTTGTCTTTATTAATATCTATATGCAAAAACCCAGTATTTGCCTCATCATTCAATGTTTTATTTATCATAATAATATTAAATGGTAGATATAATTCAGGATAATATGAATCATATAATTTTCTTTGTACTAATACTTTTTGTATTTTATTGGCTATTATGTTTTTACCCTGGGGAAATTCAATAATAAATAGTTCTCTTGGATTTGTATCAGTATCTATAGATTTTAAAAATGATTTATTTACATATAAAACAGGAAGAATATCGTTTTCTCTATTTATAATAATGCAAGTTTTAATGGGCTGTTCTTCATTATCATAATTTAATTTAAATGATTGTAACGGTATATTATAACCGACAGACATAATATATATATTTTAATATATTTGTTTTGAGAAATTTATTAAAATTAGTAATTTGTTTTTTTTAGTTGATTTATTTTGCCTGATTTTGGTACATGTGATCCATGTGATTTTATCCATGCTTCTGAACAATTAGATTTTTTATTAAGAGAAGGGTTTTGTGATGTACATGGAACATTTGAAAAACTACCACTTAGTCTACCTGCAAAATTAAAGTTATTAGCAGCATTTGATAATCTTTGTGTACTTGTAAGAACTTCCTCAGTTTTGGTTGTTCCTCGTTTGATAGCACAAGTATCACAAACTTCTGTAACTTCTTCTACATTGTTTTCTTCTATTATTTCAGATTGAGTTATTGGAGAAACATATGTTACACCATAATAATATTTGTTGTTTGAATTTACAATATGAGTTTTATTACCACTTAGATCAATTTCTACAATTTTCATGCTTCTATAAAATTCATTTCCTAAATTTTGATATTCAGAACCATAAGAATTAATATTTGCTGATATGTCAGAATAATATTTCTGATTATTAGATAATACTAATTCGTATGACCACCTCGCTACATATGGTATAGGGTTGTTATTTATTTTATGTGTAGTATCATCGGGTAATTTATCTGCTATAGTTATTTCTGATAAATCATAAATCTGAGGAGTTATTATTGATTGTCCGGTTGGAAATACATCTATTATTTGTGTTTTAATAATAGCATTTGAAATATCAAATCCGTAATGTTTTTTACTTATGTTTTCGGAATTGTCAATATCATAATCTAAAAATGTAGTTGAGCTTAAGTCATAGTATTTTACAGGATGTGTTGTAAATCTATTATCTTCTTTGCCTAAGAAATTTGTGTTTAATTCCCAACCATCATTTTTATAGGTTTTTTCTTTATTTGGCGGCCATAAATAATAGTTTATTTTAACGGATGCAACAGTTAAACCTGAATAAGTTGTATTTATAGAATTTATTAAGTTAACCAATTGATTTTTATCTCCATCCGTTATATCGATTTGTATATTTCTTGTATTTGACTGAAACACTGTTGTTATATTTGGTTGTCGAGGTTCGTATAAGAAATTACTTGTATTAATCATAACACGATTTATACTAACATCATATTCAGAAACAATAGGACCTTTTCCTGTAATATAAATATCATTCTTTATTTCATATGTCCAAGTAAATAACCATTCACCAGCAATTAAATTATCTGTTAATTCAACGATATTATTTATTGGATTATATTTATTAGGTATATTTGGATTATATTTTTCAGCCAATCCATTTGGCTCCAATTCATAAATTATATCTGCTGAATTTGGTAAAAACAATTCTACACTGCTTAAATCTGTCAGATTTTTTGTGGAATGATAAGTAGTTGGTAATCTTGAAGAATTTGGAATCCATACATATATTTTATACGTTATATTTGTAATAAAAACATCGGATAACCAATAATAAATAAAACCATACATAAGATTAAATATATTTTGCTTATCAATCATTAATACTAATTTGTTAGCATCATTTTTATATTCAACATTTAATTGTGTAGGATAATAGAAATTTCCACAAATATCCATATCCATATATGTATCTAAATAATAATATCCATATCTGTAAACATTTGTTGTAGGAAATTGTGAGTTAATCAAAAAATGTTCGTTACCTGAGCTATCTGTAAAAATATACCAATTACCTTCTCTGTTTATGGTATTTGAATTACTTATTGTACTATCTATCCAACTATTAATTTTTAATAGCGAATTTTTAGAGACAACCGAATAGTCATATTTTCCTATATAAGGCGTTTTTCTGTTATTTTTAATATATTTAATGCTTTCTGGAAAGCTATTCATTCCAATCGCAGATGGGTCAATCTCCAAATAAACATTTGTTATTGGTGCAAAACTTGGGTCATGATCTGCTATATTTTGTGTAACATATGCAATATCGTTATATACATTTATTTCATTTCTAATCATTTTCTTTACGTGGAACTCACTTATATTATTTGAAATATCAAAAAATTTTATTTGACATTCTCTTTTCCCCGATACACCATTTGTATCGCTATTATAATTTCTTCTCCCTGCCTCATAAGTAGATAATACATTTGTTCCAATATAATTAATTTCATTTAAATTACACCCACCATTTATAACATCATGCTTATGAAGTCCATCAATAAATATGGAAACGTTATATCCATTGGTAAGATTTTTTCTTACTTTATATCTCACAGTGTGTTCTCCGTTAGTTAGCTTTCTTTTAGATTTATATCTATTTCCTGACAAATCTATATAAATACATCCATCTTCCGAATAACCATCTTTATAAACACCAAATACACAACTACCCGGGTTTTCATATACATATTCTTTTGTTATTGGATCAACATAAATATAATTTAATAAATAAGTAATGTTTTCTACAACTTCAGAAAATACATTATATGGAGTATAAGAACCCGTTAAAATTTCAATGTATTGTTTATTTCCTAATTGACCATATCGATTGTTTCCAAAAGTTAATATTTTACCTGTATTTAAAAGAATAACAGTATGATTGTTTCCACATTCAACTGCTATTGCATTTGAACCATTATATCCATTAGATTCTAATATAGCTATTAGATAAGGTGTTATAAGGTCATCACCATAATCTGTACCAAAATTATTCCAATGTCCTAATTGGCCATATATATTATCTCCACATGTTAATACTTTTCCAGTGGATAAAAGAACTGCGGTATGTTTTTCTCCACAACTTATTGCTATGGCATTTGTTCCATCATACTCTCCTGAATTTGTAGAAAGTCCAACTTCCATTAAATCATGATTTGTAGAATATATTCCATTATTAGATCCGGCAATTCTTGCGGATGATGGTATTTCAAATGTTCTTACAGGATAATCATCAGAATTACTTTGAGCTAAATCATAGCTTCCACTATATCCAATACCTGTAGAAGTTATACCATCAGATAATGTTATATCGTTAATTTTTATCCATTCAAAATGAAAATAATCGCCACCATTATTTATAAATCTTATATATTTTACATTTTCATTCAATACATATGTTTTTGAGTATGTATGCCCTAAATCGAATCCTGTAAAAAAAAGAGACGCTTCTGTGGTATCTCGTATATAAGCTGATGTTATTGTCCCGTGACTTTCATCAACAGTTCCTACAGGATATAAAATAGTTTTTTTGCCAGTTTCGCGTGGAGCATACCAATCAGTATTATTTGTAGAAACTTGTATATATAATGAACATACTGTATCATCATATGCCGTTGATCCGACTTTTAAGGAAACCAAAATATGTGTTTTTCTAAAACCCAGTTGTCCTCTATCATTTTTACCACATGTCAAAACTTTACCTGTATCTAATAAAACAGCAGTATGATTTCCACCACTTTTAACTGATATTGCATTAGTTCCATCATATCCACTACATTTTCTAAATTCTACAAGTGTATCTGTTTTTGTTTCAATTATATTATCACTTAAATCTCCTTCTGTAGCCTCAAGTAATTCACTATAATAAAATTCTATATAACCATAATCACTGTCATCATTTTTTACATTACTAATATGTTCTATACAACCTTTTTTTCCTTTTATAAATGCCATTGAAAACGACCACCTTCCTGCACTATGTGAATAATCTTTAAATTTTGACCCAATATTATTTAATAATGTTTCCATTGACCCACCACTTGGAACACTAATTGCCCAATCATCAGATGTAATAATACAAATATCCCCATCATTCGCATTATTATTTACTTCGTCAGCTAAATCATTCCACAATGATGTAGATTTTTCAAACATATAATATGTTGTTCCAACATAAGTGCATTCTCCCGTTTTATCAAAAACTCTTAGCATTGGTCCTCTTAAGTTTTCTATTTCATAAAGATTATAACCAGATTGGTCAATTGGTGTTGACGCACCATTTCCAAGTGATTCAATGTTAGATGTATTTACTGCTTCATTCCATTTTTGATTTACAATTTCTTTATTTATAACATCATTATATGAAATATATCTTGTTTCTAATAATTCCCATATATCAGCATATCCAATTTTCCCAAGTTTAACAACAGCTAATATCATTTTTAAATTTTGTGGTGTATTACTATCAATTCCGGCAAAAATATACTTAAATTGTTCACCATCTTGCAAATAACCTCTAACATTCATTCCTTTGTCACTTATAGCGCTACCGTTGAATTTTCCAAAAACTCCACTTATAAGTCCATTTACGTAAATGGAAGCCCATCTATTCTCACCCCATGTGGCATATTGAGCTTTAAAAAATGGATTTTCACTATAGTTATAGTGTATAGATCCCAATTGTCCATATTCATTATTTCCACAACCAATAACTTTTCCTGAATTTAAAAGCATTGTAGTAAAATCATTTCCACAACTTACCATTGACACGTTGTCTTTTTTATATCTATATTCATCGTTTAATATAATTCCATCATGTTCGGCTATATATGAAAAATAAAGTTCCGCTGGATATCTATTTATAGTTTTCCAACCTTCTGATACATTTCTTCCCAGTTCTCCAGCCCACACACCCGACCCTCCATAATTAGTACCAAATGATAAAACTTTTCCATTATTTAAAACTACATATGATGCGTATTCATTACCTGCAATATCAATTGCATTAGTTCCATCATACCCACCTGTTTCATCTAATGGTTCAAGTGCTGTATTTGGATTAGTTGTTCCAAGTGTGCTCCCTGTATTTCTACCTAATTGTCCATATTCATTATAACCAGCCGTTAATACTTTGCCACTGCTTAAAAGAACCATACTATGATGAAAACCACCTGTAAATTTTATAGCATTAGTTCCATCATACCCATTAGTGGAAGTCTGGCTTATTTCTTGAGGCGTTGGACTGACTGCTGACGTTGAACCACTATAACCAAGTGGTCCTCCATTATTCCAACCAACTGTTTCTAATCGACCACCTTCTAAAATTATACCAGAAAAATAACCACCACACCCTATAGATATAGCATTTGTTCCATCATAATTACTATTACTTGCATTTTCTATAAATGCAACTGGTCCTTGAACGCCAGTATTTGAATAAGTATTTGTTGTATTTCCCAAAGTTCCATAATAATTTCTTCCAAATCCTATAACCTTACCTGAGGTTAATAATACAAGTGAAAATTCTTTACCGCAGGCAACCATTTTACCGTTTGTACCGTCATATCCGGCGGCTTGTGTTATTTCGGTGGGTTCATAAATACCACTACCTTGCGTTGTAGCTTGTCCACATTGTTTATAATTATTGTATCCAAAAGCTAATACTTTTCCCGTATTTAAAAGTAATAAATTCTGATCTTCACCACTTGCTATTTGTATTACATTTGTTCCATCATATCCTCCTGTATGTTTTACTTCGCTTAACTCATATCTTCTTCCATTATTATTACCAGAATTATAATAACCACGCCCTATTCTACCAGCTCCAGCATTTCCACAAACTAAAATTTTACCTGTATTTAAAAGTAATAATGTATGATATTGTCCTATAGATATTGATTTAGCATTTTTACCATTATAACCGCAAGTATGGTTTGGCTCTATTGGATAAGCATAACTTTTTGTAGTCCCAACTCCTAAATTTCCATATCTTCCATCTCCCCATAAATATAATTTTCCGGTATTTGTTATATATCCAATTGTATGTTCTGTACTATATATTATATTAGTTCTATTTACAAAATTTCTCGAAGCATCTGATTCTGGTGTATCAGTTGTTGTTGTATAACCGGAAAAATAATGCTCTCCTGATTTATATAATAAATTTTTGTTGAAATTTTCATCGCTTATTTCGTTTAGTAGCGAATTTGGATCATCTGTATTATAATTCGTTGAATTACCCAATTGACCCATATTGTTTCTACCACATGTTAAAACTTTTCCTGTTTTTAATAAAACAGCTGTATGATTATATCCACATACAACAGAATCTGCATTTGTGCCATCATATGAATTTGATATTGTTAGATCAGTAGCGAATCTTGTATCATCTGTATTTCCAATGCCTAATTGCCCATAATTATTTCTTCCAAACATTGAAACATTAATATTGGAATTATTTAAATCATCAAAAGATAATATTCCACTATGATTTTCTCCTGCAGAAACGGATAAAATATTATTATAATTTAGATCAGATAAGTTTTTTAAAATTAAAACTAAATTGTATTCATCTGTATTAAAGTTAGTATTATTGGATAATTGACCATATCTATTTCTTCCAAATACATTTGCTTCGTTTCCATTTAAAACTATAGTATGACTTTCTCCAGCAGCTATTAATGATCTTTTATTTACATGAGTTCGCTGTGTGCTTAATGTCATTGTGTAATTCAATAAATAATCAGAAATATTGGTTATGTATATTGGATCACTAATAGTTGTATTGTCAACAATAATATTAGTATAGTTTGCTGTATTTGTTCCAACATTAATTATATTTCCAAGTTGACCGTAATAATTTCGTCCAAAACTAATAAAATCGCCTATTTCATTTAGTGCAATAAAATGATCTCTACCATAAGATACAGATCTTATATTCATGCCATTTTCTATAGTTGTTAACTCAAATCGTGGTATTTGTGTTCCAGAATTAATAATATTTCCTAATTGACCATATTCGTTTTTACCACATGAAATAATAGTTCCTGATGAATCCGTAGTATGTATAAGAATTAAGGTGTTATTAGAACCACATTTAACATCAATTGCATTTGTTAAATCATAATTAGCCGCCGGTTCCATTGTTATTAAGTAACTATTTGCTATATTTGTTCCGGAATTTGTAGGGTTTCCTAATTGACCATAATTATTTCTACCACACGTTAATACCTTTCCAGTTGTTAATAAAATAGCAGTATGATAATCTCCACAACCAATTGCAATGGCATTTTCACCATTATAATCATTTACATGCTCAATTTCTAATAGTGTAGAATTTGAAATATCTGTTCCTGAATTTATACTCGTCCCTAATTGACCATAATTATTTCTACCACATGATAATACTTTTCCCGTATTTAAAAGAACTACTGTATGTTCGATTCCACAACTTACAGCAGTTGCATTTATACCATTATAAAAATTTGTCGTTGTAAATTGATTAACATATTCATTCGGTGTATCTGTTCCAGAATTTGTATCATGACCTAATTGGCCGTAATTATTTCTACCACAGCTTAATAATGTTCCTTCATCGGCAATAATAACTGTATGATTTGCTCCACAACTAACAGTAATACCGTTTTCTCCATTATAACCATTAACAGCTTCTACAGGTAATAATGTAGAATTCGAAATATCTGTTCCTGAGTTTGTTGGATTTCCTAATTGTCCATAATTATTTCTACCACATGATAAAATTTTTCCTGTGTCTAATAGAATTGTCGAATGAGATTCTCCACATGCGACAGATATAGCATTTAATTTATTGTAGTCATTTGCTTCTTCAACTTCTAACGGATTTTTATTTGAATTGTCTGTACCTGCATTTGTTATATTTCCTAATTGACCATAATTATTTCTACCAAATGCCAAAACTTTGCCAATATTTGTTAAAATTAAACTATGGTCGTATCCACAACCTATTATGTGATTTTGATTTACTTTATATCTACTGCGATCTAATGTCATTGTATAAAAATCCATGTAATTTAAAAGATTATTTTCAAAAGAAGGACTAAAATTTTGTTTTGCTGGTCCCCAGTTTCCTTCTTCAGAAATATTCATAACATTTGTTTCAGGTATTTTAATTTCAATATCGTAAAAATCAGAGGAGATTTTTTCATCACTTTTTATTTCATAATAATTATTATTTCCA
>MDSZ01163891.1_pt1 | contig 12494 bp, 9 predicted proteins | sample 811201 | NCBI WGS metagenome assembly MDSZ01 (sample SAMN05326647, study PRJNA326480) | marine metagenome | isolation source: seawater | place: Indian Ocean: North | collected 2010
ACCCAAGCAAAAAAGAAGTATTGAAAGGATTAAGAAGATTTTAGATGCGTCCAATGATCTGTTGAATGAAGGTAGTGTTGAATCTCTAACAATTGCAAAAATTTCTGAATTTGCAGATTTAAAACGTACCTCTACTTATAAATTCTTTGAAACTCCTGATGAAATCAAGCAGGCCTTAATTAAGAGATATATTCAGGATTGCAATACACATCTTGAAAAAAATCTAACCAAAAATTCAGAGGGTGATTATTTAACGTGTTTAAAAGAATGTGTTGTCTCAATAATTGAATTCTTTCAAAGTAATACAGGCGCACAAAAGCTAATCCTTGAAAACACTGTCTCCCCTCCTATCTTGAGTTCAGATCTGCATCAGATAGCAGAAACAATTTTGAAACACATAGAAAAATCTGTAGGACTACCGAATATGTTTAATAAATCGGGAGTCTTTTTGGTGGTGACTCAAATTGTTATCTCTATCCTCTCATTGAACACTAAAGAAAATTTGGGACTTACTGATGTAGGTCTTAATGAAGCAGTCCGCGCTGCTAATGCCTATCTTTTGAGTTGTATTGCAACACCCGCTTAGGGGCTGCCTGAAAAAATTACCTTTAGTAATTCTTTCTCTATCTCTAAATTTAGTGATGAGCTGCCTATAAAAGTTGTTTCTTTAATCAACCACTTGTCTTTAATTTTTTGATAGACATCATGATACTGACCATGCAAAGTTGTAATCGAAGAATCTTTTGTATTAATTAAATTGTAAGTAAGGGACCAGTGACCGGTTGCATGGGCTGTATCAAGCATCTTAATGACTGGATTATGAGCATGATGAGATTCAAGCATATAATCATGACATGCAACTTCCTCAAAAACAGCTGCTAAATCTTCCCTATTTGAAAAAGAGCCAACTGGCCCATAATCAATCTTGCAATCTAAGTTAACAAAAGTTGATATCATGGTTTGCACATCTTTAGCATCACATGCGTGGAGATAAGTATGTTTTAAAGTTTGAATAGCAAGAATATCTTCCAGCTGTTGAACACGTTTTTCTAAATCTTCATTCATAAAGATATATTAATCCTTTTTTACTGCATCTTATTATAAATTTTTATAATTCTAGACCTAGGGAAGGTAATCTCGAGATACAATAAGTGCCACTTAAAGATTTTTTTAAGTAACTGGTTACATTATATTTATATGCTTATTTCATTTGATCAAAAGGAATATCAAAAACTTAATGATAAATCTTATCAACTTGAAAAAAGAAGGCTTCAGATCGAACTCTTAAAATTACAAGAAGATGTCATTAAAAATAAACGTAGGGTCTGTATTGTGCTAGAAGGAAGAGATACCGCTGGCAAAAGCTCTGCATATAAATTTTTTACTCAATATTTAATTCCAAGAAATTTTAAGTATGTAAACCTAGGTATTCCTACAAAATGGGAGTCATCTCATTGGTTTAAGCGTTGGAAAAAAGTCATTCCAAAAAAAGGTGAAATCGCTTTCCTAGACAGATCTTGGTACACCCGGGCTTTAACTGAACCAGTAATGGGTTATTGTACTGAAAAACAATACAGAGATTTCATGGAGAGAGTTATACCTTGGGAGCAAAATCTCATTGACAAGGGCGTTGAAATTATTAAATTTTATTTTTCTTTATCACAAGATCAACAAAAAAGAAGAATGAAAGCTCGTAAACAATCTGAGCTCAAGTATTGGAAGCTCTCACCTAATGATGAGCGCATAGTTACAAAATGGGATGCATTTACTCTATATAAAGAACAGATGTTTGAGAAAACTTCTCCAAATTTTGCACCATGGATCGCAATAAATGCGAATAACAAAATGATTGCTCGATTAACTGCATTAAGATTCCTTTTAAACCAAACAGATTATGAAAATAAAAAACTGCTCAAACCTCTAACTTGGTCTAAAAATATTAACAACTATAAAGTCTTGCTTGAAGGTGTTGAATTCAATAATTTAGATTACGATCAATACAAGATATTAAGTAAATATATGGATGATGACTAAATGAAAATTGCATCAATTGATATAGGAACCAATGCTATCAAATCTAAAATATTTAAAACCACTCCAGCATCTATAGAGTTTATTCACGGGATTAGGTCTCCAATTAGGCTAGGAAGTGAGGTGTTTAATAGTGGCAGCCTGAGTAAAGCTAAACTAAATCAAGTGATTGAGACAATTAAGGAATATGAAATCATATTTAAACAAAATTCTATAAGTCATTATGAAATAGTTGCTACCTCAGCTTTTAGAGATACCTCAAATTCAGAGGATGCTAGAAGATACATTGAAACGGCCATTAACCATCCTTTAAAAGTAATATCGGGGTTAGAAGAAGCTAAATTAATTAGATTTCACCCCAAGAGTAATACCGGTAAAAATAAAATCTTTGTTGATCTCGGCGGCGGAAGTACAGAATTCTTCATAAGAAATTCTGGAGAAACAATTATTCGATCTTTCCAACTTGGAGCAGTACGAAATATGCTCAAAAAAGATGAGAAGAAAGAATGGGATCGTCTTGAAAAATGGCTCAAATCCATACAAACAAAAAAGAAATTAATTGGGATAGGTGGGAATATAAGATCATTTCTTAATTCTCATAATACTAAAGAAATGACAACAACAGAGTTTATAAAAAGATCTTCTAAAATATCAAAATTGACCAATGAAGAAAAAATACATAAATATAAATTTTCGCCTGATCGAGCGGATGTTATAGACGAGGCATTAAAAATTTTTCAATTTATTTTGCTGCAATTAGAAATTAACACTATTACCTCAACAAAGTGGGGAATCTCTGACTCTATTGCTATAAAGCTATTCCATGAGCTCTATTCTACAAAAGTAACGATCTCTTAAATCATTATTTAATTAAAATCTATATATTCATGCTAGTGGAACTGTAAACCAGAATTCAGAACCGCCCTCTTTTCTGGACTCCACTCCAACTTCACCTTGCCAGTTATTTACAAGATTTCTTACAATTGCTAAACCTAGCCCGCTGCCTTGTTTAGTATTTGCACGCGCTTTGGCTGTTCTATAAAACCTTTTGAATACTAACTTCTGATCCTCTTCTTCAACTCCTTCACCTGAATCTAAAACTGAAATTCGTACAAATTTTCCTTGTTTTCTTGCTTGAACTTCAATCAATGAATTCTTAGGGCTATACTTAAAAGCATTATCAATTAAATTATTTAAAGCTCTCTCTATTGCCCTAGCATCTCCTTTAACTAAAATATCAGTTTGACGATTAAAAACTAAATCAATATTTTTTCTTTTAGCAGTACCAGAAAATGATGACATGGTTGTTTCAATCACTTCATTGAGGACCAATTCTTCAATTACAAACTTTAAATCTCCATATTCAATTCTAGATAAATCAATTAATGAAGTTACCATCTCGCTTAAACGATCAGCATTATGCAAAATCGCCTTTGAAAATGTTTTTGCATCTTTTGGATCTTTTAAAGCACCATCAAGCAATGTTTCTGAATTTGCTTTAATAACGCTAACCGGGGTTCGAAGCTCATGTGATAAATTTGAAACAAAGTCTCTTCTCATAGAATCCATCTCTCGAAGCTGAGTTATTTCATGGACAACAAGTATTAATTCTTTTGTAGCTTTGGCTTTATTCATGTGGGCCAAAATCCATCTAGTTTGATCATCATCACTATCAATCTCAAATTCACTATCATGCACCCCTTTTATAAGGGCTTTTTCAAATAAATGGCTTAAGGGTGGAATCTCTAAATCGTAAATAGATTTATTTATTATTTCATCCAAGCTAAAGATTTGCATAATTTGATCATTCCTAAATGTTATTACTCCATCTTCATCAAGCACCATGATGCCCTCACCAAGGCCGTCTAAAACTAATCCAAATTGATCTCTTTGTTTTGCAATTAATGATATTTGATCTTTCAAATTCATTGAGATTGTTGATATATTTCTTGCCATAGATCCTATCTCATCTGAGCGTTTTGTTGGAAGAGATTCAATGTTTTTCTTTTTATAACTACCTGCAGAAATCTCAGCAGCGGCTTTTTCAAGCTCCATAAAACTAGACCTAATATAATCTCCAGCCAGAACGCTTGCTAAAATTGCGACAATAAAACCGACAACAACTATCAAAGTAATAGAATTGCCTAATGAAGCTAAAACCTGATCTAAATTTTCATATGGAATAGAAATTCGAATAACCCTTTCAGGGGTTTTATTTGAATCTAATAAAGCAAAATAAAACATTTCCTTTTGGACCGTAGAGCTAAACCTTTTACTTGAACCTGAACCGCTTGCAAACGCATCTATAATTTCAGGTCTATCACTATGATTATCAAGTGAAGGTATCTTGCTAGCTGCAACATCTGAATCAACAATGACCTCTCCAGTATTAAGAATAATAGTAATCCTCGAATCTGAAGCAGAGGCATATTCATCTACCTGAGACTTTAATAACATTAAGTCATTGGAATTAATTGAATCAGCAAATGATTTTTTTAAAATCTTGGCTTGTCTTGAAAGTTCAGTTTCAATTTGATCCTGGAGTTTTAAAGATAAATCCCTTTCAGCAACTACAAATGAAAGTGATATACCGATGATAAGACACGAAAGTGTAATTAAGAAAATTCGGGTTCGAATGCCCATTAAAAACTAATCTGGATTTCTGGAGAAACGATATCCAACTCCCCGGATAGTTTTGATGTAATCTCCATGAGATCCAAGCTTCTCTCTTAATCTTTTGATATGAGTATCTACCGTTCTAGTTGTAATTTCAGAACTATAGCCCCATACATCTCCTAATAATTGATCTCTAGTTTGAACTCTACCCCTTCTATCAACTAAATGCTTAAGTAATTTAAATTCAAGAGCAGTTAATAAGATCTCCTTTTCATTAACGTAAACTTCATGAGCATCAAAATCTAATTTCAAAGCACCAAAAGAAGATTCGCTTAGCTTTGTTTTGTTATCAGGCGAAGCGCTTCTTTTTAATAAAGCTTTCACTCTGAGAATTAACTCCCTAACACTAAAAGGCTTAGTAACATAATCATCTGCGCCTAGCTCAAATCCAACAACACGATCCACTTCATCAGTCTTTGCAGTTAAAATAATCACTGGAATATTCTGCGTTTTAGGTTCCGATTTAATATCGCGACATAAAGTTAACCCAGATCCATCGGGTAGCATTAAGTCTAAAATAATGACATCAATTTTTTGGTCTTTAATAACTCTTTCCCCTTCATCAATTGAAGAAGCCTGTAAGACATTAAAAGATTCTTTAGCGAGGTTATATTCGATGGTTTTACGAATATCTGGCTCGTCTTCGATAATTAAAACGTTTATTGACATAATTTATAACGATTTATTATACCTTTATATATTAAATCATTAATCGAATTAACCTAGCTAGGTTAAATTTTTTTCAATTGAAACAAAAATGTCACGTAATTGTGTCTTGGAAAATTTACCTGAAGCGACTCGAGGGAGCTCGTCAAAATTAATTTGAATAAGGGATGGGATTTTAAATGGAGCTAATTTATTCTGTAAGAAGTCTTTTAGCTCATCATCCGTTAATTCCATGGATGATTTTAAACAAATTGCTACACAAAGAGTCTCGCCCAATCGCTCATCCGGAATCCCAAATACTGCTGCCTCTTGAACAGCAGGATGACTGTATATAGCTGTTTCAACTTCAATGCATGAAATATTTTCTCCACCTCTTATTACCATATCTTTCACTCGATCTACAATGTAAACAAAACCATCGTCAATGTAGCCTAGATCGCCTGATTTAAACCAGCCATCATCATTAAAAACCTCATCGGTTGCTTCCTGATTATTCCAATAACCAACCATATTTGCAGGACTTTTAATTACAATTTCTCCAATTTTTTTTGGGTCATCAATAAAATTCCAATTCTCATCAATAATTGCAACATCTGTTACAGGAGGTATCGCCCTTCCACAACTTCCTGGATGGGATAAATAATCTTTACCTAAATTCAAAGTTCCCGCTGCATTAGTTTCTGTGAGACCATATCCTATAGAGGGCTCAGCATCCTTAAAACCATCTTTTAATTTCTTAACATGCTCAGGAGGTCTAGGTGCTCCACCGCCACTAAGATCTTTAAAAGTTGAAAGATCATATTTTTCTCTATCCGGATGAGTTAATAGGTCCCAGGTTTGAGTTGGAACTCCGGTGATAGCTCCAATTTTCTCATCTTGTATCAACTGGAGTGCAGTGCCAGGATCCCATTTAGACATCATAACCATTTTTCTTCCAGCAATGATGCTCATCAAAAATCCTGAATGGCTTCCCGTAACATGAAATAATGGAACACAATGTAATATTGCTGGCTGCTGATTAGGGCTAGAATTGGTAGAATATTCTGAGTCTTCAAGCTCTCTTTTTAATGTTATTACAAGAGCCCAGCTGAATAATGTAGAAAGAATATTTCTATGAGTAGACAACACACCTTTAGGAAAGCCAGTTGAACCAGAAGTATAAAAAATTGTTGCATTATCATGTGTATCTAAAGTTTGTTCATCAAAATTATCTGATTGAGAACAAATAAAATTATCAAAATCTTCAAATTCATGTGAGTCAAGAGAGGGTCTTACAATAATTTTTTTTAAGTCTACAAATTTTTCTAAACCTACCAGTCTTTTTTCATCAGCTATTAAAATTTTTGCTCCTGAGTTGTCTATCCCATATTTAATCTCATCGGGAACCCACCAAGAATTCAGTAATACGCAAATAGCTCCCATAGAAGTAACTGCCATAAAGGAGATAATGTATTCGGGGTTATTTGCCATACAAATTGCAACACGGTCACCTTTTTTGACTCCTAAAGTTTTTAGCGCATTAGCTGTTTGTGCTGCTTTTTTATATATCTCCTGGTAAGTGAATCTCTCATTATTGAAAACAATAAATTCCCATTCTGGAAAAGTAAGCCCAAACTCAAAAAAACTTGCTAGAGTTTTAGGAGTATTTTTAAATTCACGATATGTGACACCTGATGAATGCATAACTTCTTCGTATGCAAAAACTTGATCTTCTGCTGTTAGATTTGCTAAAACTTCGTTATATTTATCAGACATATTTTTAAATTAAACACAGACAAAGAATCCTAAACTATTATGAAGCATAAAAGAACTCTAACACTATTTTTATTCGTTCTTATTTCATGTGGTGGTGGTGGCGGTGGTGCTTCTAATAACCTCCCTGTAATTTCGCAGACACCTACAGCGCCAACCCCTCCTCCAAGTCTTTCATATGATGATCTGAAGAAACAATATGAAGGCTACTATGAATATCAGAATCAATGGGGTTTAAATATGATTAATGCTTCTGCTGCATATGCTAGAGGTGCAACAGGATTGGGTATCACTATTGGAATTACAGATTCTGGACTTGATGATACGCATGTTGAGATAAGCTCTTCACGGCTCTCTGATAATAGCTATCTATCATATTCAAACTACACACCTAATACCCGTCAAAAAAGACATGGAACAATGGTTGCATCAGCTGCTGCTGGTAAATTAGAAAAACTTGAGCTTACTCCAATGCATGGCGTAGCTTTTGAAGCAAATGTCTTATTTGTTGCTATTCAGCTTGCCGAACCGGACCCAGAATATAACCCAGTCGACCTTGGAGACGATGATGGTTCAGGAAATGTTACTAATGCCCCTGATTTTACTGGGATAGACAATTTTTTTAGTCAACTATTTGAAATTTACAATTATTACGATGTTCAAATAGTAAACAATAGCTATGGTTATTCAGGAAATATTATTGATTACACTGAAGCACAAGTACGAAACGCTTTTCCAAAAACTATCGCTGAAATGTCTCAGGTTGGAACGCCAGTTGAAGAAAAAACTATTTATGTTTGGGCGGCTGGTAATGCTGGGGGATATGCTACTCAAGGCGCAGATTATTCAAGCCCAGAGTTATTTCCAGGTATGGCGCATTACATTTCAGAGATTCAAGGTCATTCAATTGCTGCTGTGGCTGTAGATGAAAATGGTGTAATTAGTGATTTTTCAAATAGATGTGGAGTTGCTCAAGATTATTGTATTGCTGCGCCAGGTGGTGAAATAACCTTAGCTTACCCGACATCAAATGATGACTTAGGTATTTATACAGGAAACACTAATGCTGCTACTTATAATGATTGTATACAGGATAACTCTTGTTATGCAGTTGCTAGCGGCACATCTTTTGCAGCGCCTTTTGTATCAGGTGGTCTGGCAGTTATAGCAGATCATTTTGAAGGTCAATTAGGCAGTCATGAACTAGTTGCCCGTTTGTTTACTACCGCAAATAAAAAAGGTATATATAGCCAAACTGAAATATATGGTCAGGGACTAATGGATCTAGATGCTGCAACACAGCCTGTAGGTCAAATGTCTGCAATGATTAGTCATAATTTTAATGATCCAATGATTCCAGCAACCTTTACAGGAATCCAGCTTACAAGCCCTTCATTTGGAGACGCTATTGCAAATGGTATAGGCAACCACTCAATTATCTTTTTTGATGAATTGGGAGCTCCATTTAGAAGCTCTCTAAGCTCTATGACATCAGATTATAGAAATCAAATTATTAATTTAGATGGATTTAATGGGATGCAATCACCAATTTCTCAAACAATTTTCTCTGAAGATGTGGAATTTGAAATTGGAACTTTTAATACTCAAAACCTATCTAATGAATTAGTAACCCCGTCACATTTATTAAATGCAAGATCAGATAAAAATCAATTTTTTTCTTATTACAATCATTCTAATAACTCATTTTTTAGTCACGGATTAAATGGTAGTTGGGCTTTAGGGATATTTCAAGATCCTGAATTAAGGGATAAAAGAAATTTACGATCTAAATTTAATAACCCATGGTTAAATTTTAGTGCTGCTGGAACCTCGTTTGGATCTGTAATCACGACAAATAAAAATTTTGATGTTGCTTTAGCCATTTCATCTGGAAGAAATAAATTTCAAACAAATGAAATATTTGGAGAGAAAAATTCTAGTTCAATTGCTTTAATTGAGATTCAATCTAGATCCAATATTCCATCATTGCAACTTGGTCTTTTAAAAGAAAATGATGCCAACATGGGTTTAAGTGGATCGGGAGCTTTTAATGGGAATAGTAATCAGCTAACTTCATTTCTTGGTTTATCTAAATCGCTAGATATGTTTAGTGGAAAATTATTTGGTTCATTCTATTGGGGTAAATCTAATAATATTTCTAATGAATTAGGTATGATTAAGTCTATATCAAACTTGAACTCTTCTTCATTTGGATTAGGTTTTTTAAAGTCATCTATATTTAATACAAACGATCAGCTGACCCTCACAATTAATCAACCTATCCGTATAGAGTCAGGAAATCTACAATTAAATATTCCTGTATATAGAACGAAACAGAAAAATGTTATTTTCAATTCCATGAGATTTGATCTAGATCCAAGCGGAAGGGAAATAAATTCAAAAATAGAATATTCAACTTCATATAAAAATATAGGCTTAGGTATAGCTCTTGGTTACAAATCTGATCCTTATCACATAAAATCTATGAATGACTATTGGTATATGTCGTTAGGATTTAATATAAATATCTAAATAATTTTTTCATAGGGGGTGTATGGAAAAAACATTTGATAATAAAGTCATATATATCACTGGAGCAAGCGCAGGAATTGGCTATGCAACTGCTGAATTATGTTTACAAAAAGGTGCAACGGTAATAATAACGGGTAGAAATAAAGATAATTTAGATAATGCTCAAACAAAACTTTTAAAAATTTCACCGAAAGTTATTGCGCATAATATTGATGTCAGCAATGAATCAGAAATAGTTGAATCTCTGAAAGATACATATAAATCCCATGGAAATATTTTTGGACTGGTGAATAATGCTCCTTCCATTCATACTGGCAAAATTATTGATCTAGATCTTTCTGCATGGAAAACAAACTTTAAAGCAAATCTTGATGCTGTTTTTTTAACTACAAAAACTGTACTTCCATGGATGTTGAAAGAAAAAAAGGGGGCAATTGTTAATGTGGCTTCTGTGGTTGGATTAAAGGGATTAGCTTATATGTCAGCTTATGGAGCTGCTAAAGCAGGTTTAATTAATTTTACAAGAGCTACTGCTGTCGAAGCTGCTCCCCATGTTAGAGTAAATTGTATTATTCCAGGAGCTGTATTAACTCCAGCTACAGAACAAGCAATACCAACAAAAGAAATGATGGATGCTACTATTAATACAATTCCTCTCAAGAGAATTGCTCAACCTATTGAACTTGCTAATCCTATTGCCTTTTTGTTAAGTTCAGACGCATCTTTTATCACAGGTGCTAGTCTAGTGGTAGATGGTGGAAAAACAGGAGACTTAAATGCTGGAAACTGAAATAAACCCAAATGACCCAAAATGGTATTCAGATGTAGAAGCTGCACAAATTGTAGCAGATCCAAACCATATCAATTGGAATGATGAAGCTGATCTAGTGATAGTTGGTCTTGGAGGTGCTGGTATTGCTGCTGCAAATGAAGCTTTAGATCAAGGTAACACAGTTATCGGAATAGATAAAACATCAGGAGGAGGAGCAACAGCTCGTAGTGGAGGAATCTTTTATGCTGGGGGTGGAACTCCTATTCAAAAAGAAGCCGGTGTAGATGATTCTGTAGAAAACATGTTCAATTATCTAATACAGGAAACAGGAGATATAGTTAAAAAAAGCACTCTTAAGAGATTCTGTAAAACTTCTGCTGAAAATACACAGTGGTTGATGGATAATGGTGTCAAATTTAATTCTCAATATTATAAAACCAAGACAAGCTATCCGGGAGCAGGTTACTTTCTTTATCATTCTGATAACTCTCTAGTACCCAGTTATATGGAAAAAGCTACGCCAGCTCCTAGGGGACATCGCGGTTATGAGGAAGGTCCATTTAGACCGATTGGTGTAGGAGGTACAATTTTTTATCCTCTTAAAAAATCAGCAATTTCAAAAGGATTAAAGATTTTTTCTCAAACTGAGGCGCGATCTTTGGTTATATCCACTGAAGGAAAAGTTTTAGGTTTGAAAGCTTTAATGCTTCCTTCTGGCAAAATTTCAAATAAACACAAAAAACTAATGTCTAAAGCAGAGACTTTTCAAATGCTCATACCACAAAATATGCCAGGAGCTTTCATCCCTCAGTTTATTGGCAAAATTTATGTAAAACGTGCACAAAAAATTGAAAAGAATTATAGAGAGGTAGTTCATATTAAAGCAAAGAAAGGAGTTTGCTTGTCGGCTGGTGGCTTCATATTTAACAGAGAAATGATTCATGAGTATGCACCAAAATATAAAAATGGAATGCCGTTAGGAACTTCACATGACACTGGCTCAGGAATAAGACTTGGACAAAGTGTAGGAGGAAAAACTGATCATATGAGCAGAGTAACAGCTTGGAGGATGATTAACCCCCCAATGGCATTTGCTAGAGGATTGGTAGTTAATAAACAAGGTGTTAGGTTTGGAAATGAAATGGTCTATGGCGCAACTCTAGGTGATGCAATGTGCGAAAATCATGATGGAAAAGGTTATTTAATTCTTGATAGTGAGCTTTTTGCACAAGCAAAAAAAGAAGCTGCTGCTTCCCTACCATTTCAAAGAGACTCTGCAAGAGTATTAATGTACTTTAATGCTAAAAAAAGAAAAACTATTCAACAATTAGCAAAAATATACAATCTACCTGAAAAAAATCTAGCTGATGCAATAAATCAATATAATGCTTCTGCAAGAAATGAAATAAATTGTGAGTTTAAAAAAAATTCAAAAGATATGAAGGAGCTCAAAACTCCTTTTTATATCATGGATATTTCTATTGATTCTGCGATGGCTCCTTTACCATGTTTAACTTTAGGGGGCCTGAAAGTCAATGAAGAAACGGGTGAAGTTTTGAATCAATCAAACAATGAAATCCCAGGATTATACGCGGCTGGAAGAACTGCTATAGGCATATGTTCAAATATTTATGTTTCTGGGTTATCGGTTGCAGATTGTATCTTCTCTGGCAGAAGAGTTGGACAGAACCTTAATTAAATAAAGGAGAGAAAGGATGAATTTAGATTTTGCTTCAGTATGGGAAATGATTTCAGATTTAGTGCCTGAAAATGATGCTTTGATTTGTGGTGAAGAGATTGTTTCATGGAAAGAATATGATTCAAGATCTAGTAAAATTGCATCTGCTTTAACTGCAGCTGGGCTAGGAGCTAATTCAAAAGCAGGACTTTATTTAAATAACTCGAATGAATATCTCATTGGTCAAAATGCAATTTTCAAGATAGGCGGAGTTCCGATCAATGTTAATTATCGTTATGTTGAAGAAGAATTAATTTATTTATTAGAGAATTCAGATGCTGAAGCAGTTTTCTATCATGCTTGCTATAGCTCAAGAATAAATGAAAT
>MDSZ01153920.1_pt1 | contig 12493 bp, 12 predicted proteins | sample 811201 | NCBI WGS metagenome assembly MDSZ01 (sample SAMN05326647, study PRJNA326480) | marine metagenome | isolation source: seawater | place: Indian Ocean: North | collected 2010
AATTTGCTTCTATCTTTCTATCTAGGATTTAAAGAGGTAATTTTTGTTGGTTTAGAACATCCTTTGCCAAATGACCCAATATACGGCCACAGACGTGCAAATGATAATAGCAAAAATCCTCAAAACGAGGCCTTCCGAGGAGGTGTTAAATTTTTAAAAGGTAGTAGACATTATGAGATTGGGGGTACACGTAAAGATTTAGAACAAGAAAGTTCAAATTTAAATAATTATTGGTGGCAATGGTATAGATCTATCAATTATTTCAATACGGTTAAAAAATTACAAAGACATGGTATTAATGTTTATAAATATAAAGACGTGGGCACACTTGATTTTATCAAAGTCAAAAAATTTTTTTAATGGATGTTATTAGATATTTCACAAACTTTCAGCGATAAAAAAATAATAAAAAATAAGTTATTAAATTTATTTGGTCATCACCTAATAAGAGTTTTTTTAGCAAAACTTATTTTTAAAATTAAAAAAACATTAAGAAAAAATGAAGTTAATAACCCTACTTTACAAGTATTAGATAATTTAGGGTATTGTCTAGAAAAAAAATTCTTAAATAATAATGATTTCAAAATTTTAAAAAACGAAATAAAAAAAATAAAAAGAAAAATAAAACCTAAAATAATATCTGGTCCAAACTATGGGAACATGGTTTGGAAAAGATACAATCTTTCTCATTTTTTAGGGCAAAAAAATAAAAATTTTTTGAAGAGATTTTTTTTAGAAAACCCAAAATTTGAGAAATTAATTCATTATGCAGAAGGTAAAAATTACGAAATTTCATATGTTTTTTACGATGAAATATATGAAAAAACTAGTAAACGAAAATTTAATGAAGTTGAAAGAATGCACAGAGATACTTTTTATGATACTTTTAAAGGGTGGTTTTATCTCAATGATGTTGAGAATGATACAGGACCTTTTACGATTATTAGAAGTTCTCACAAACTAACTATTAAAAAAGTTTTTTTTGAGTATTTTAGCAGTATATTTTTTAATAATAAAGCAGACTCATTTAATTTAGACAAAAATGATTATTATAATAATTTCAAATCAAAAAAAATTATTACAAAAAAAAATTCTTTTTTATTAGCAAATACTTTTTGTTTTCATAAAAAAAGTCACACTAACAATAATAAAATAAGAAAAGCTATTAACTTTAATTTTAGAAAAAACCCTTTTACATTAAATTAATAGAATATTTATTATTCTATATAATCAGAAATTTAATCACTCTTAAAATTTAGCGTTAATTCAACTTAAAATTTCCAAAATTTTTTAAGTTAAAGTTTTTCCTAGTAATTTTTTTTGGTTTTTTTATAAAATTTATAATTTCTGAATTAAATATATAAATACCTGAATTAATTAGAAAATTAATTGATGGTTTCTCAATAATTTTATCAAAATTATTATTATTAAAATTAAGAACACCATAGGGAACGGTAACCTGCTGGTCTTTAGCGGCAATTGTTAAAAAGTTTTTATTAACTTCATGAAAATTAATTAAATAATTTAAATTAATATTAAATATAATATCTGAATTAAGTACAATGATATACTTGGAAATTTTTTTTTATCATAAATAGTGACCCAGCGGTTCCTAAAGATTTTTTTTCTTCTAAAAATTTAATATTGTTAAGTTCATCTTTTTTTATATTTTCAGCAATTTGTTTTTTAATTTTTTCTATTGCTGAAAAAAGTCTGGCTCCTGACTCAATTAAAAAACGCTGATATTATCTGCGCTCATATTGGTAAAATATAATATTTATTGGTCATATTAATAAAATCGCTAATCTATTTATAAAAAAATTTATTGCTAGTATATTTATATTCTATATTTATATATGTAATTTATGGATCTAAAACCCATTACAAAAAAAAAACCTAATTATAATTTATATCGGAAATATTGGGATGAAGTTCAGGACGCAAAATATCTAACTAATTTTCCGCTGCATTTAGACATTGAATTAACCAGCATGTGCAATTTAAGATGCAAAATGTGCTGGCAATCCCAAGATCCAGATCAAATTCAAATGGGAATGATGAAGGAAGATCTTTTTAAAAAAATTATAGATGAGGGTGTTGATAATGGACTTTGTGCAATCAAACTTCAAAGTAGAGGTGAGGCAATGATGCACCCCAAAATATTTAAGCTTTCTCAATATGCAAAAAAAAAGGGTGTGCTTGATATTCATTTAACAACGAATGGAACCTTATTTTTGAAAAAAGGAAAAATTGAAGAACTATTTAACTCTGGTATAGATAAACTTATATTTTCTATTGATGATGCTCACATAGAAAGTATAAATGAAATTTATAAGAATAAAAATAAAAAACCTGACATAGTTAAATATTTTAATGAAATTTCAGAGTTAAAAAGAAAAAAAAATTTAAAAAAACCATATTTAGTTGTTCAAACTTTTTGTGATGATGATGATGCAAGTCAAAAAAATGAAATTTCGAAAATAAACAAAATTTTTAATAATGTGGATTATATAAATATAAATAATTTATGGAACTCTAAACCATTTGAAGAATCATTACCGGGATTAAAAAAAAATTATGATTTTCACCCCTGCTCTTACCTCTGGTCAAGAATGTTAATATTTTGGAATGGAGAGGTAGTGCCTTGCTGTAGAGATTATCAAGGAAAAATTCTTAAAATGGGAAATGCAAATAAACAAACCGTTAAGGAAATTTGGTTATCAGAAAACTTTATGAAAATGAGAAAAACACACTTAGACGGTGAAAGATCAAAAATAAAAATTTGTGATAATTGCGATATTTCAACAAGTAAAAAAACTTAAATTTAAATAATTTTTTTATTATTACTCCGACAAATGATGCCTTAAAAATGAAAAAAATAGTAATTCATCAACCCGATTTTTTACCTTGGTTAGGTTTTTTTGATAAAATTTCAAGAGCAGATAAATTTATAATTTTAGATGATGTTCAATTTGCAAGAAGAGGCTGGACTCATAGAGATTTAATAATAATCAAAAAAGAAAAAAAATGGCTAACAGTTCCCACAAAAAAAATAAATTATTATGATAAAATAAATAAAATTGAAATATCTTATAACGCTGATTGGATAAATAATCATTACAACTTAATAAAAGAAGGTTATAAAAATGAAAAAAATTTTAATAATATTATCGATGAAATAATGAAAATTTATAATAAAAAATTTGACTTACTAATTGACCTTAATATCGCTTTATTAAGGTTCGTAATGAAAAAACTAAAAATAAAAAAAGAAATAAAACTATCAAGTAGTTTTAATCTTAATTATAACAGTTCTGAAAAAATAATAGAATTAATTAAAATAACTAATTCAAATTATTATATTACTGGAAAACCTTCAGCAAAATATTTAGATGAAGAAAAATTTAAAAAAAACGGTATTAAAATTGAATGGTACAATATAAAAGATGGAATATTTTCTGGAAAATTAAATGAAATTAATCCTGATGTATCGTCGTTAGATTATATAATGAAATATGATTAAAAATAAAAAAATTCTTTTTGTATCTGCTCATTTTGATGACTTGGAGCTCGGTTGTGGTGGCACTCTAGCCAAACTAAACAAAAAAAATAAAGTATATATTGTAAATATTTGTAATTCAGAATTTCATGATAATAATAAAAAAATTATTAGGGATAAAAAAACTGCTTATTTAGAAGGATTAAAAGCATTAAAAATTCTTGGTATTAAGAAAAATAATATTCACAATTTGGATATAAATACATTTGAAATTTTAAAAAATGAAAAAAAAATTTCAAAAAAATTAATTGAATATAATTTAAAATATAATTTTGATATAGTATTCACACATTGGGAAAAAGATGTTCATCCAGATCATTTTAATACATACAGAATATGCAAGTCTGTTTTTAAAAGGACTAAATCAATAATTCAGTTCACTAGTAATTATTATACAGAAGAATTTAAACCAAATATTTTTATTAATATAAGTAAAGAATATAAGTTTAAAAAAAAAGCTATAGAGGCTCATAAATCAGAAATGATACGTACAAAAAATAAATGGAAAAAATATTTTTTAAATAAAAACTCCCTTGATGCAATTAGATATAATATAAAATTTGTAGAAACTTTTTATAGTAATAGAATTTTTTTAGATGAGTAAAATAAGGTTTTTAGCGGTAATTCAACTTAGAGAAAATTCTGAAAGATTTAAAAAAAAAATATTTAAAAAATTAAAAAAAAATTTAACATCAACAGAAATAATATTTAAAAATATAAAAAACCTTAAATTTATAGATAAGATAATACTTGCCACTGGTACGAAATTTAAAAATCCAAACGTTAATAGAATCTCTAATAAATTAAATGTAGATATTTTTTATGGTTCAGAAAATAATGTATCTTACAGATATTATAATATTATAAAAAAATATAATCCTGAATTTGTTATAAGAATAACTGCTGATAATCCATTTACTGAGGTTGAATACATAAAATTTTTATCTAAAAAGATACTAAACAAAAAAAATAATTTTGTTAAATTAGATAATATAAGTATTCCATATGGTAGTGGAGTAGAAATTTTTAGATCAGATTTTTTTGTAAAAAATTTAAAAAAAATAAAAACTAATTATGAAAAAGAACACGTGTATGAACATTTAAAAAAACTTAAGGGTTTCAAAGTGTATGAATCTCCAAAAAACTTATCTGTTTTTCCATTTAGAGTCACTTTTGATACAAATGAAGACTTTATCTTTTTGAGATATGTATATAATATTAAAAAAGTAAATAATATATTTCAAATTGGAAGAAAAGTATTTAATCTATGAATATACCGTCGATATTTTTTAAAGAAGAAGAGTTGGAAGATGTTTATGAAACATCGGGTAAAAAGATAAGAGTTCCTACAAACCAAACTCAATATTCCTTTGAAACCAAAGAAAATTTACAAAATTTTATTAAAAATCAATTTCCTACTAAATTAGAACAGGAAAAATATAAAATGTATCGAAATGAATGGCACAGACGAGCTAAAAATTTTGATGCAGGAAATTTTCCTTTAGCAGTTTGCATTGAGTTGGTTAGCACCTGCAACCTTTCATGTTCAATGTGCTATACAATTACTAAAGATTTTCAAAATACTGTTACGGGAGCACAAAGAATGTTGCCCTGGAAAATTGTGACAAAAATTATTGACGAAGCAAGTGAACTTGGCGTTTTTTCTTTATTGTTTAGTTGGAGAGGAGAATCAACTTTGTATAGAAGTTATGATGAAAATAAAAATCTTAAAACTTTTCCAGATGTTCTTAAATATGCAAGAGAAAAAGGAATTTTGGAAATCACTTCACTGACTCATGGTCAAGAAATTGATGAAGATATGGCTAAAAAAATAGTAGAAGCTGAACCTAGTTGGATTAGTTTTTCGTTTGATGGAATAGAAGATACTTACAATTCTATTAGAACACCAACAAAGTGGAAGGGTAAAAATTATAATGCCTTTGAAGTAGTTGTAAAAAGATTAAAAAGATTGATTGAGACACGTAACTCAATGGGTAAAAAAAGGCCTCAAATTCGTTCTAATACAATTTACCCTGCTATAGCTAAAGACCCTATGAGATATTATAATTTACTAAAAGGCTTAGGTGTAGACATGATTACAGTAAATGAGCTCCTAGATTTAAGAAATGGAGTACCAGATGAGGATTCTATAAATAATAACTGGGCATGCCAATATCCTTTTCAAAGACTAACTGTTTCTGCGAACGGAACTATTTTACCTTGTACTGGTGCTCATAAAGAAGAATCTGGTTTGGTATTGGGACTTTACGAAGGTACTGAAATGAAAAAACTTAAAAATGTAGATGGTTCCTATCAAAATTTAAAGCTTGAACACCATACAATTAAATCTGCATGGAATTGTGATAAAATCAAAAACATTAGAAATTTACATGCTAATGGAGAAAGATGTAAAATAAATCCGGGTTGCAAGAATTGTAGTCATGGTTACAAAAAACATGGATTTAATAGAAATCATAGTGAATGGGATGAAAAAAAACAGAGTTGGACGAATGAAGAGAGAATTGGCTAGTGGCAAAAATAAACTTTCTGAAAAAAAAATCCCTACCTTATTTTATAGCTGAAATAGGATTTAATCATTTAGGTAAAATTAATTTAGCAAAAAAAATGGTTTTGTCTGCTAAGCAAGCAGGCGCTGACGCAGTAAAATTTCAGACTTATATTCCTGAAGAAATGGTACAAAAAGATTCTAAGCATTATAAAATTTTAATAAACACAGAATTAACTTTTAATAATTATATAGCTTTAAAAAAATTATGTAAAAAAATAAATATTGATTTCATTACAACTCCCTTTGATATTAAAAGTGTTAAACTATGTAAAAAAGTAGGTTTTGATGCGATAAAAATTGCTTCGATGGACTTAAATAACCATTTATTGATAAAAGAAGTTGCTAAGCTAAAAAAACCAATGATTGTTTCTACAGGGATGTCTGAACTAAATGAAATAAGAAAAACAATTAATTTATTAAAAAAAAATAAATCAAACTTTTATATATTACATTGTATATCGAATTATCCAACAAATGAAGGTTTAAGTAATTTAAATTATATTAAAAGGTTAAAAAAAATGAATAGTTGGAAAGTTGGGTTTTCTGATCATACATTAAGTGATTATATTTCAATATCGGCAATAACATTGGGAGCTAAAGTAATTGAGAAGCATTTTACATGTAATAAAAAAATTATGGGCGCTGATAATCAAATGTCATATGATACGAGTCAATTAAAAAATCTTATAATTTATTCTAAAAAAATTTATAATTCTGTATTTTTGAATAAAGCTAGAAATGATATCAAAAATCAAAACAAGATGAGAAGATATTTTTTTTATAGAAAAAATTTATCAAAAAAATATACTTTAAAGCTAGATGATTTAAAAATGCTTAGAGTTAATAAAGTAAGAAAAGGACTTATAAGTGTTGATAAATCCAATTTAATAATTGGAAAAAAATTAAATAAAAATGTCTTAAAAGATACAGAAATTAAAGTTAATCATTTTAAAAAATAACTTTCGACAACTTATCAAAAAAAAGATTTTTTAAATTTAATGATTCAAGTTTAAAAAAAATTTTTTTTCTTTCCTTTAGATCCATTTTTTTTATTATATAAGGTAATTTTTTTATTTTTGCTTTTTTAACTAATTTATTTTTACTCAAAATATTTATAGCATTACTTTCATTTTTGCTAGTTGGAAAACATATAGATGGTATTTTTGAATAAATATTCTCATACATTGTCTGGCCTCCAGAACAAATAAAAATATCTGATTTTAATCTCAGATTTTCAAACTTTGAATTATTTAAGTTTCTGTATATATATATTTTTTTTTTATTATCAGCTTTTATTATAGATCTAAAACCTGGACCACAAATTAAGTTAATTTTAAATTCTCTTTTTTTTATTTTTAGTAATACATCAATTATTTTTGGTGAAAGATTCAATATATCGCTACCACCAATAGATATCGTAATTTCTTTTATTTTTTTTTTTATTTTATTTATCTTTTTTTTTTGATGGTAAATTTATTAAATATTGTAATCCACAATAATACTTAAAGCCATTATCTTTTGATTTTTTAATTATATATTTTTTTTCAGAGGTAGAGTTTAAAAAGGGAAAAAAAATTAAATCAAAATCATTTAAATTTTTTACATTATCCTTAATTCCAATAATTTTAAAATTCTTTTTTATTTTACGAATAAAATCACATGGGTAAGGTAAGTCGCAAATTATATTTTTAATATTTTTTTTTCGTAATCTTTTTTCAATAACTTGGTAATTGCTTGATTGTCCAATTTTAATAAATTCACCCTTAAAAAATTTTGAAAATAAATATTTATCTCCTGTTTTTACCAAAAAAATAAATCGGATTTTACTTTTCTTTTTAAGAAAATTATAAATTTTATAAATTCTAAAAAAATGACCATAGGATAAATGGTTCTTACGTGCAAAATCAAATCTGAATGCTAAATTCATTTTTAATATACATTAACAAATTATGATTGAGTTTTAGATTAATCCTTTTTTCTAATTTATTTATATTGGCAACGTAAAATGGCCTGGGTGGTGTAAAATTTACTTTATTAAATTCAATTTTACTAATTAATTTATTTTTATAAGCAAAATCGTACAATTTATATAAATTATAACCCTTGCCAGAACCGACATTGTAAATCTCTTTATTAATTTTTGTTTGCAAAAATTTTGAAATAACTAATAACAAATCATTTATAAAAATAAAGTCTCTTATAGTATTCTTATTTTCATAAATAGTTTTTTTTTTATTTTTTTTTATTTTTAGAAGTTTTTCAATATAAGAATTTCCACCTTTTCCATAAATATTTGAAATTCTTAATATAAGATAGTTTTTTAATTTTGATCTTAATATAAGTTTTTCACAAAGTATCTTGCAAGTTGAGTATAGATCATAACAAAATAACTTATCATTCTCTTTTGATTTTTTATTGTTTGGATAATAGCTAGAAGTTGATAAAAAAATTAAGTTAATATTTTTTTTTTCACACATTTTTATCATTTTTTTAGTTCTAGAGATATTTTTATTTATAAACGAATCTAAATTTGAATTATTACAATTTTTTTGAAAACTTATATGTATTAAGTGAGTAAACTGATTTTGATTGGTTGATTTTTTAAAATCAGAGTAAGTATTGTAATAAATTTTTTTTTTTTTGAAAAATTTAACTAAATTTTTCCCCACAAAACTTTTTTCACCCGTAATTATTGCTTTAATTGTTTGCATTAAATTGCATAATCAGATGGATTATTAGACAGGTTTTTTTTATGCCAAAGAATTGTTTTTTTCAATCCTTCAATAAAACTTACACTGGGTTGCCATCCATATAATTTTTTTATCTTTTTTATTGAAGATTTAAGTTTATAAACTTCACTGGTTTTGGGTCTAAGTCTTTGACCAGAAATTTCTATTTTCATTTTTTTCTTTTCTAATTTTAGTATCATTTGTAATATTTTATTGATACTGATGCACTTTCCTGATCCAGTATGAATTACCTCACCATTGTTTGAAGAATTATTTATTACTTTTAAATATGCGTTACAAAGGTCGTCAATAAACGTGAAATCTCTTTCAGTATGAAGATTGCCAACAAGTATTTTATCACTATACATTGATTGCTGTATGATTGATGGAATTATCGCTCTATTAGATTGCCTCGGTCCATAAACGTTAAATGGTCTTAATATTGTCATAGGCAGTTTATAGGAATAATAGTAACTCATGGAAATATTATCTGCTGCTGATTTTGACGCGCTATAAGGAGACTGACAATTAATAGTATGATTTTCATCCATAGGGAATTTTTTTCCTGTACCATAAACTTCGCTTGTAGACGTTATTATGGTTTTTTTTATTTTATTTCTCAAACAAGATTCTAAAACATTATAAGTTCCTTCTACATTTGTATGAATGTAGGACTTTGGGGCATGATAAGAGTAAGGAATTCCAATTAAAGCTGCGAGATGTATGACCTTGTTACAACCACGCATATTTTTTTCTAAATGATTAAAATCACGTATATCACCTAAAACAATTTTTATCTTTTTTAAATATTTTGAATTATTTAAGTTTCCATAGTCATTGTTAGCATTATATTTATCATATACGATTACTTTGAACTTTCTTTTTACAAAATACTCAGCAATGTGAGATCCAATAAAACCACATCCACCAGTTATAAAAACCTTTTTCATTTATTTTGTTATATATATATATATAAATTATTAAAATATATGAAAATATTAGGTTTTAGTTACGATTTGCCAATATCATCTCTGTGTTATTTAAAAGATGGCAAAATAGAATTTGCTATAGCAGAAGAAAGGTTAAATAGAATTAAAAATTATAAAGGTTTTCCCGAGCTCTCACTTAGTTATGTCCTAAAAAAGTTTGACCTGAAAATTAAGGACATTGATTTTTTTGTCAATAGTTGGAACCCTGCAATTTATTTTCGAAAATTTAATCCTCTAATTTCTCAACAAAAAAGACATTTTAGTGAACAACTAATTTCATTTCCTGATAATTTATTAAAAAAACAGCAAAAAAAATACATTGGAAACACTAATTTAAATTTTTTGTTAAATAAAAAAAATATTAACTTTGAATTTATTACCCATCATGAATGTCATGCGGGATTAGCTTTTTATCTTTCGGGATTTAAAAATGCTATTGCATTTATCGTAGACCAACAAGGCGAAACAATGTCTAGCTCTGTATGGACGATAAATAATAATAAATTTACTAAAGTTTTTAGTACTGATTTTCCAAACTCTATTGGAAAATTTTATGCATCAATTACCGAATATTTGGGCTTTAAACCATTAAGTGATGAGTGGAAAGTGATGGCTTTAGGAGCTTATTCAAAAAATTATAGTGAAACATATAAAAAATTAAAAAAAATAATAAACATTAATAATAATGGAACTTTTGACTTAGATACAAATTATTTTAACTTAATCAACGAAAAAGAAAATTTATTGTCAGAAAAATTTTACTCTATATTTGGTGGTCCAAGAAATAATGAAGATAAACTAAAAAAAATGCATTATGATATTGCAGCCTCACTTCAAAAAATAGTTGAAGAAACAATTATTTCAATGATAAGTAAATTTTTAAAAAAATATCCACACAAAAATTTATGTTTAAGTGGTGGTGTATTTATGAACTCAGTAATGAATGGAAAAATTGCTGAAAAATTTAAAAATAATAATATTTATATACCGTATGCACCAGACGACAGTGGCAATTCGATTGGGGCAGCTTTATTTAAGTATTTTGCAAACTCAAAAAGAAAAAATTACCATTACAAAAAAAATTCATTACCTTATAAGGGTTGTTCATACAATTCAAAAAATATAGAAAAAATACTAAAAAAATTTAAAATTAAATATAGAAAAGAGAAAAATTTAAATCATTTTATTTGTAAATCACTAGAAAATAAAAAGGTAATCGCATATTTTCAAGGAAATATGGAGTTTGGACAAAGAGCACTCGGCTCAAGATCAATAATAGCTTCTCCAAAATTTAGTTCGATGAAAAAAACCGTAAATGAATCTATTAAATATAGGGAAAGTTTTAGACCATTTGCTCCTGCAGTGCTAGATAAACATGTGTCAAAAATATTCAAAGTTTCAAAAAAACATAAAAGTGATTACATGGAAAAAGTATTTTTTTTTAAAGACAAATACAAAAAAAAATATCCTGCAGTAGTGCATGCTGATGGAAGTGGAAGAATAATGACAGTTAATGAAAATTCAAACTTTAAATTCAAAGAACTTTTGGATTACTATGAAAAAAAATTTAATTGTCCTATAATATTAAATACGTCTTTTAATGTAAAAGGGGAACCAATTGTGGAGTCTCCTGAGTCGGCAATTAAAACTTTTTTTTCATCAGGTCTTGATATTTTGATTTTAGAAGATTTTATAGTTGAAAAATAATTTAAATTTTAAAGAATTATTTAAATCTACCTTTTATAAGTGAAATAACATTAGCACCATTTTTCAAATTATTTGGAGAATAAGAGAAACAAAATAAATTTTTTTTAATTTTAATATTTTTTCCATATTTTTTGAGTAAACTAAGTAAATTACTATTATATTTATTTTTAAAACAATACACTTGATTAAATTTTGATATTGGATTTTTATCATTTTTAAAAATTATAGGTTCAAAAAAAAAGAAATCAGTATTTTTAAAAGTTTTAGATAAATAACGGAAACTTTCATCACTTATTTGAGATATTTGCTCAAAAAAAGTAAAGCTCAAAAAACATTTTTTTTTCAAATGTTTAAATTTACCTAATGTTTTAATTTTATTAAAATCAAATTCGATTTCTAATGTGTTTTTATTTAGTTTTTTTGAAATTTTTTTTTGTACAAGTCTGCCATATTTATTAATTTCACATGAAATAAATTTGGTTTTATTTGAGCCAACTACGGATCTTAAACCTGATCCACTACCAAGTTCTATAACGTAATTATAATTATCAGTTAATTTAAAAATTAAATCACTAAAATAGTTTATAAAAAAAAACATCTTGGTATCTTGATCTGCTTTGATGACATTATTATGCAGAACAAATTCTGGGTTTCTAACTTTTATTGGATTAAGCCATTTCAAGTTTAATTCTTTGAGATATTCTAATGGTCTTTCTTTGTTAAATTTTGTTTTATCAACAGATTTTAATACCAAATTCCATTTTTTATTATATTCTTTATTTATATCAGTAAGTTTTCTAATAAATTTTTTTTTCATTACATAATTGAATAATATTTATTTTTATTATAAAAATTTTTTTCAGTGCATAAATCAAGCCAATTGAGCTATTAGTACTGGTCAGCTGCACGCATTACTGCGCTTCCACATCCAGCCTATCAA
>MDSZ01159479.1_pt1 | contig 12489 bp, 16 predicted proteins | sample 811201 | NCBI WGS metagenome assembly MDSZ01 (sample SAMN05326647, study PRJNA326480) | marine metagenome | isolation source: seawater | place: Indian Ocean: North | collected 2010
AAGCCAATAAAAAAAAATCTGAATCTGAAACACAAAACTCTTCAGATTCTGGAGCACTTAAAACTGAAGAAATTTTAAGTCTATTAAGCAAGAATAATAGCGATTTTCAAAAAGAATCAGATATTTCTTCTAAGGTTTCAAAACTATTTAAGAAAAAAACAATTTCTGATTTTGCTAAGAGTACAGAAATTTCGGAAAGTAAGAGTCAAGAAAAAATAGAAGGTTTTGATGAATTAAAAAATATAGAGCATAAAGAAGAAAACGCAAAAGAAGAAGTTAATGAACCTTTGGAAAAAGAGGTAAAAACTTACAAAGAAGAAGAAGTGAAAAAAATAGCCAGTGAAATTGCAAATAAAAATTATTATAAGGGTTTTGATGAAGGAATAAAAAAAATAAAGACAGAACTTGAACAAGGTGATAAAGCACTTGCTTTAGCCTTAAAAAATCTAACAGATAATCTATTTTCTATATCACCAAAATTTTCTGATCAACTCAGTCAAAAATTAAATTCTTTTTTGCAAAAATTATCAGTTGAAGTTTTAGGATTTGAAATAGATACAAAAACTGATTTATTTATAAAAAAAATTTCTGATTCAATCACTGCAATCGAGGCAGATATAAAAAATGTGAATGTATTTATAAATGAGAAAGATTACGAAGCAGTTAATAAATATCTTGAAAAATCAAAAATATCGCTTGGTGTAAAGATTGCACCAAATAAAAATCTATCTCGTAGTGATCTCATAATAAAGTCTGGATCAATAGAACTTCATGAAATACTAGAAAAAAAAATAAAATTTTCTAGTGAAAATAAAATTAGTGAAGAATTAAAAAAAATTACAACTGAGGATAAGAAAAAACCAAATATAAAAAATGCATAATATGAATATAATAAGTAATCAAATATTGGAGAATTTTTCTAATCATAACGTTATAAAAAATTCAATTTTCAAAAGTAGAATTACTAGATTTGACGGAAAAATTGTTGAATGCGACTCTTTCCCCTCACCAATTGGAACCATTTGTCAACTTAAATGTTCCGATGACAAAATTGTTACTGGTGAAATTATAGGTTTTAGAGAAGGAAAAAATTTAATTGCAGTCCATGATTTAAATGCATCATTGGTCTCTGGGGCAAGTATAAATGTCCTCGAAACCTCAACAAATATTAAGGTAGGAGAAAATATTCTTGGAAGGGTAATAGATGCATTTGGCAAACCAATTGATAGTAATCCAAAAAAAATTAGCCTAAATGATGAATGGCCATTAAATGGTAAGCAAATTAATCCAATGAATAGAAAACCAGTAAATGAAGTTTTAGATGTTGGAATTAGAGCAATAAATTCATTGTTTACTGTTGGAAGAGGACAGAGGTTGGGAATTATAGCTGGTTCTGGTGTAGGTAAGTCTATCCTATTAGGAATGATGACCAAGTTTACAGAAGCAGATATTGTGGTTGTCGCCTTGATTGGTGAAAGAGGAAGAGAATTAGGTAGTTTTGTTTCTGAAGTTCTTAATGATTATACAAAGAAGAGAACTGTTATAGTTGCTGTACCAGCTGATAAGTCTCCATTATTGAGAATTAAAGGAGCTGAAAGAGCAACTGCAATTGCAGAATACTTTAGATCAAAAGGTAAAAATGTTTTACTAATAATGGACTCTTTGACAAGAATTGCACATGCTAAAAGAGAAGTAGGTCTAGCTCTAGGCGAACAACCTACATCTAAAGGATACCCTCCATCAGTAATTTCTATGATACCTAATTTAATTGAAAGGACTGGTTCTGGTGAATTAAATGAAGGATCAATAACAAGTTTTTATACAATTTTAGCTGATTCTGATGACACCAATGATCCAGTAGTTGATACAGCAAGAGCTATTTTAGATGGCCATATTGTATTATCTCGAGATTTCGCTCAACTGGGTATTTTCCCTGCGATAGATTTAAATCAATCTTTAAGTAGAGTAATGAATTCTATTGTTTCTGATGATCATCAAAAAAATGCCGAATTCATTAAGAAGATGTATTCTCTTTATAAAGAAAACAAAGATTTAGTTTTAATGGGTGGTTACACCGAAGGACAAAATGAAGAAATTGATAAGGCACTTTCATTATGGCCTAAAATTTGCGAGTTAATAAAACAAAACTATAAAGAAAAATCTAACTTAAAAGACAGTCTTGAAAGATTAAAAATAACTTAAATCATGAAAAAAAAAGATAAATTTGATCTTCTTAACCTATTAAAAGATTTAAAAAAAAATAAATGTTCAAGTAACATTTCAACTTTAAACTCTGAAAAGAATAAACTTGAAAAAATTAAAACTGATCTAGAGGAAATGATGGATTCATCGTCATTTGAACAGGGTCAGATTTTTTCTGGTGCTTCAATGCAATTGACTTCAAATTTTAGAAAAAATTTACAGGATAAAATTTCTGTATCTGAAAATAGAAAACAATATTTGAAAAAAGAAATTCAAACTTACATGAAAGAGATAGGCAAAATCAACAAGCAAAAAGAGAAAATTAAGGAAAAAAAAAGAGAAATTGCTGTTTTAAATCAAAATTTAAAGGAATTAAAACAAGATTTTAATTTTAAAATCAAAAATTTTTAATCTAACTGTTTGCTGGCATTAGATTTGCACAGTTAATTTGATAACAGAAAAAGTTATTTAATATGGTATCAGTTGGAAAAAATTTACAAACACCTCAATTAACAGACTTTATTGCTGTAAATGGCAAGGCTTCTGGTGAATTAGATGATTTATTTGCAGAACTCTTTTCTCTTGTAAGTTTAGAAAGTTCTCCATTAGATGGCAAAAAGTTAAAAGATCTAAACCAACTTGGAGAAATTGGTCTTTTAAATGAAAATAATGTAAAAGTAGAAGATCTTGAAATTAAAGATGAAAATGCCTTAGAAGTAGCAAAGTCTTTAATTGATATATTTTACAATGAAGTTGGAATAAATGACCATAAAGAAAATGTAAATTTAGAACCTAAAATTTTAAAAGAAAAATCCAAAGAAGAAACTACTACAATCACCCCATTGGTTTCAGAAAAAAACAATGTTTTAAATAAGAAAAATATTCAAAAAAAAATTCTTTTTGAAGATTTGAAAAATTTATCACAAATTAATAAATTTATTGAACTTAAAGATAAAAAAATTTTAAACGATACAAATTTTAATAAAAGAAATAAATCTCTTGATATTGAAGTAAAACTAAACACATTAACAGATAAAAATATTAACTTAAAGTTTGAAGACTCTGCTGAAAAAAAGACATTTTCTGATAATGTTTTAAATAAGCAAACGTTAAAGAATACAAACAAAGATATAGTATCTTTAAACTCAAAGGTTAATTTAACAGACAAGAAAACTAAGAAAAAAGCAAAACAAAATATTTTACAAAATGATAAACAATCAAAACAAGAATTATTAAAAAAACCTAATGATATTATAATTCAACCACAAATTAACAAACATATCTCTAATCAAACTTCAAAAAAATCAGATATTACAAGTGATAATTTAAAAAATATAAATGAAAGAAATAATTCAGTAGCTTTAGGGAAAAAAAATTCTAATTTTGGGAATAACTTTAATACTCAAGACACCCTTGATTTATTAGAAAGTAGCTGGGGAGAAAAATTTGCAAAAATTTTAAAAACCACTCTATCCCAAGGTTCAAATAAAGTTAATATTCAATTAAACCCTAAAAATCTAGGAAAAATTTCTTTGGAAGTAGCTGTAAAAAAAGATAATTCAACAAAAATTCAAATTAGTACTGAAACTCAAGAAGCTGCAAATTTGATCAATGAAAACCTTTCTAAAATTGAAGAAATTATAGAAAATAAAAATAACAAATTCTCTAATTTCAATAATAACAATGGTGAAAATTTTTTCAAAAATCAAAGAGAAAATAAATCTGAAGAATCAAATAAAATTTCTAATCTAAAGAAAAAAAATGATTCTGAAAAAACAAATAATAAAAACATTCATAATATTGATGTTCAGGCATAAGATATTAGAATAGAGTTATTAAGGAGAAAAGGATGGCTGAAGAAAATAATAACGAAAACGAAAAAAAGAGTCCCTTAAAGATTATCTTAATGGTTGTGGGAGGTGTTGTGCTCCTAGGATTAGGTTTAGGAATTGGAATATTAATGGGAGGCGAAGATTCTGACCCATCCAGTGAGATTTCACAAATTATTGAAAAAAAAGAAAATCCAGATGCAGAGAGTGATGATGAAAATAAAGAAGATGAAGAAGAATTGGCTGAGGATTGTGCTGAAGAAGAAAAAGATGCGGAAGGTAATTGCCCAACCGGTCCAAAAAAAATGCCTAAAGTTACACCTGAAGAAGAAATATTTGCAACAACTTACTATGAATTTCCAGGAAACTTTACAACAAACTTGAAAGGGTCTAAAAAATTCCTTCAAATATCAGTTGGTGTCTCAACACAATATGATGAACAAGTAATGGCCAATGTAGATAGCCATCAGCTTGCATTAAGATCAGAAATTTTAACTATTATGTCAGAGTTTTCATCTGAAGATATTGCTGGGAGAACAGGTAAACAAAAATTAGCTGATGCATTAAAAGAGGGTATAAATAGCGTTTTAGAAAAGGTTGAAGGATTTGGTGGAGTTGAGAATGTACATTTTACATCTTTCGTATTACAATAGATAATGGAGAACTTTAATGTCTGAACCATCAAGAAAATTATCAACAGAAGAAGTTAATGCATTAATGGAAGGTCTTAAGACTGGAGATTTAAGTGCATCAACAACTTTGAAAGATGGTGATGGTGTAGATATTAAAACCTTTAGTTTTGGTTCAGATGACTTATCATTACTAGGTGATTACTACGCTTTAAGACTCATTAATGAAAGATTCGCCAGAATGGTGAGAAGTGTATTTCTACCATTACTTAGAGTGCAACCAAGAATTAGTTCTTTCCCTCCTGAAGTAAAATCATTTGAGGAGTACAGTTCTGGATTAGATGCTTTTATGAGTTTAACCAATAGTAGAATTGATGAATTAAGGGGATCTATGCTTACCGTACTTCCACCATCTTTTGTAAGTTTGTGCACGAGTAGCAGATACGGGGGTAAACTTGAAATTTTAGATAATTCAAGAACTGAATTTACTTCAACAGAGGAAAAAATAATTGAAGTTATCAATTCTGGTATTTCTGATATATTAGAACAATCTTGGAAAGATCTCAGCCCTATATCAATAAAATTTCACAGTAGAGAGCAAAACCCACAATTCGCAGCATTTGTTGAATCTTCAGATTTAGTAATAGTTTGTTCGTTTGTTATGCAACTACCAAAAGTTGATTCCATGTCATTTGATATTGTATATCCTTTACAAACATTAAAACCTGTATCTTCTCTTTTAAGATCAAGAGTACAATCTGACGTTGTTGAATCAAATCTTACTTGGAAAGACAAATTGGAAAAAGCTGTACTTGAAATTCCATTAAGAGTTTACAGTAAACTAGCTGAGCCAATTGTCTCAATGTCAAAACTTCTTCGATTAAGGGCTGGAGATACTATGAATATAAATGTTGAGGATACTGTTGACTTTCTTGTACAAGAGCAAAAATATTTTTTAGCTGAAATGGGAGAGGTAAAAGGAAACGCAGCAGTAAGTCTAACCAAAAGAATAAATTAAAGGAGAAAAAAATGAATGCAGAAATGGCAGAAACTGAAAGTAAAAAAGAAAACGAACAGCAGTCTGAAGAAGTTAAAGCGCCTGAGCAACCTGAGCAAAGTGCTTCTGATTCATCAGATAAGTCTGAAACTAAAGATGAGAGTAAAACTACAGCACCCAATTCCGCAGCAGTCAATAATTTAAGAGTTTTAGAAAATATTGAAGTACGTTTGACTGTTGAAGTTGGAAATACAGAAATTAAAATTAAGGACCTACTTAGACTTAATGAAGGATCTGTAGTTGAGTTAGATAGGTTGGCAGGTGAACCACTAGATATACTCGCCAATGGTACAAAAATAGCAAAAGGTGAAGTTGTAATGGTTGGTGAGAGATTTGGTATAAGATTTACTGAAGTTGCTGACCCAGAAGAAATGGTTCAAAACCTGTAATTGCCATTTTATTGACACTCAAAAAAAAAATTAAATTTTTTCCTAATAAAATCAATGTCTTATAGGGCAACCTTCCCTTTCGGCAATCTTCTTGCATGTATGCTCAAAACAAACATGAGGAAAAGATGCAAGAATATACAGGACCAGGTTTAGAAAATTACCTAATAGTTTTAGGTTTTTTAGTATTTCTTTTTATAGCTTTTTATTTTTTAAAAAAAAATAAACACGTCATTAGTAAAAAATTAAATTCTAAAAAAAGAATGGTTGTATCAGAAATTACGATGTTAGGCCAAGGTGACAGAGCACTTATATTAAATCTAGATAATAAGGACTATCTATTCATTTCAGGAAAAAACTCTGGAGCGCTTCTTACTGAAATAAAACAGAGTAGCAATATAAAAAGAAATTCTCTTGAAAAAGTTTTTGAGAAGAGGTTAATGAATGAAAAAGAGTAGTTTAATTTTTTTACTTCTAATTTTACTGTTCCCATTAGCAGCTTTTTCACAAACTGCACCTGATGGGCTTGAGGCATTAACAATTTCTGAATCAGCAAACGGTGATAAGACATATTCTCTATCTCTGAAAATTCTAGCTTTAATGACAGCTTTAACTATTTTACCTTCATTAGTTTTAGGAATGACAGCGTTTACAAGAATAATCATTGTTATGTCTATTTTAAGACAAGCTCTTGGAACTCAACAAACTCCACCAAACCAAATACTCGTTGCTATTTCGCTTTTTCTAACATTTTTTGTGATGGCACCGACTTTCAATAAAATCTATTCAGATGTTTCTGAACCTTATCAATCAGGTAAGATGGATCTTTCTCAAGCAGTAGAATCTGGAGGGCAAGAACTAAAACAATTCATGATAAGGAATACTAGAAAAAATGATTTAGTGATGTTTTCTGAAATGGCAAATAAAAGAGATTTCCTAGATTCTTCGCAAATACCTTTTTATATTGTTTTACCTGCTTATATGACAAGTGAATTAAAAACTGCATTTCAAATAGGTTTCTTACTTTTTTTACCTTTTTTAGTGATTGATATGGTTGTTGCATCCGTACTAATGTCATTAGGGATGATGATGTTATCCCCTATGCTTATAGCATTACCATTTAAGTTACTTTTATTTGTCCTTGTTGATGGATGGGCAATGACAGTTGGTTCTCTAGTGAGTACTTTCTCTTAAAATAGGTGTATAATGGGATTTGATGAAAATATAGAAATGGTTAGAATAGCTTTTTATCAGGTTTTGATATCAAGCGGCCCTTTCTTGGGCGCTGCATTAGCAATCGGACTTATAATTGGAATTATTCAGGCTGCAACTTCAATTCAAGAAATGACTTTAAGTTTTGTTCCAAAGGTTGTACTTGTAATTTTTGCAATGGGATTTCTAGCCAACTTTTTCTTAGTAAGTTTAACAGACTATTTTGAGTTTATTTTCGAAACTATACAGGGAATAAAATGAATTTTATACCCCTACCCTTCTATGCGCCAATGGACCCATTAACAGGCATTGAATTAAGTACCCTTATGGACTATTTATTTGCGTTTTTTTTAAGTTCAATAAGACTATCGTCATTTCTAATTTCAAGTCCATTTTTAGGTTCAAGAAATATTCCCTTAAATGTAAAAATTGTTTTTGCGATGGTTATATCTTTCTTCTATTTTGGTTATATATCAGAGATTCAAATTACAACAGAAATTATGGACAACTTACTAAAGATTATTGTTATTGAAGCAATTATTGGAGTATCACTTGGATTAAGCTTAACGATATGGTTTGCTGCAGCAACACTGGCAGGTGAAAAAATGGCAGCATCAACCGGCCTTGGTTTTTCAGCTTTAGTTGATCCGGAAACTGGAGGACAAACACCAGTATTAAGTATTATTCTCGATTTATTTTTAATCACAATTTTTTTATCATTGAATGGACATCTTATAGCAATTGACTTTTTGTTTAAAAGCTTTGATTTTTATAATATAAACTCTCCCAATTTGCCCCCACTGGCTTTAGCAGGCATTGGAATAGAAGCCGCTGGTGCAATGTTTTATGCAGGTGGACTTATAATGTTGCCGGTGGTTGGAGCATTGCTAATGGCTAATATTGCTATTGGAATAATTACAAGGTCAGCCCCACAATTAAATATGTTTTCATTTGCTTTTCCTGTTACTTTGATTCTAGCTTTCGTAGTTTTATATTTATCAACTCAAACAATAGGAAACGCTTTTGCTGAATTAACCAAAAACTCACTTGAATCTGTAGAAAAACTTTTTAGGTAAGAAATATGGCTGAAGATAAAGACGAAAGTCAGGAAAAAACTCAGGACCCCACATCGAGAAGACTAGAAAAAGCTAGAGAAGACGGTAAGGTTGTTACATCCAAAGAAATGTTTGTATTTACCATTTTATGTACTGGAGTAATTTTAATGTATCTTGGTCCAGTTTTTATTGAAGACTTTCTAAAAGTAACTAAATCATTCTTTAGTTTTGGGCCTGAACTTGTTCATGGCACTTCACCCCTTGCAGCAATTGGAACAGCTATTTCCTACGTAATAAAGTTTGTAATTATTTTTTCCATTCCACTTCTTATTGCTTGTTTGCTTACTCAATTTTTAATTGGGGGTATTAATTTTTCATTCAAAGCTATCCATTGGAAATTTGAAAAGATGAATCCAATTTCAGGATTAAAAAAAATTTTCTCTGTCAAAGGTCTTGTAGAATTAGCCAAGGCATTAATGAAAGTTTTTTTTCTTGGTATAATATCTTATTTTGTATTAAAGGCTTATCTACCAGATATAACGTATTTAAATACTGCAAATCTTTTTTCATCAGTCAATCGTCTAGTTTCATTTTTTCCTTTATTAGTCATTTTTTTACTTGTTCCTTTAGCAGTAATTGCTGCTATTGATTTAACATGGCAGAAATATGACTATATAAAATCTTTAAGAATGTCTCATCAAGATATTAAAGATGAATACAAAGAAACTGATGGACAGCCTGAAGTAAAACAGAAAATAAGGAAACTTCAAATGCAAGCTGCATCTAAAGCGAAAAAAGAAACAGCATCCATTGATAATTTATCAGAAGCTACTGCAATTATTACTAACCCAACTCACTTTGCTGTAGCTCTTAAGTACAAAGTAGGTGATTCTCAAGCTCCATTAGTTATTGCTAAAGGAAAAGGGAAAAACGCTCAAGAAATCATAAAAAAAGCTAAAGAATTAAATATAGGAAATATGAGAAGTCCGGTTCTTGCAAGAGCATTGTACTTCACATGTGAAATTGGTGAAGAAATCTTTGATAAATTATATAATGCAGTAGCCATAGCTTTAGCCTATATTTATAAAATAGATAACGGAGAAAATGTTGAAGAACCAGAAATCGTTGTACCAGATGATTTAATTTTTAATGAATACGGTAAAAAAGATGTTTAGTGGGAAAATAACTCAATTAATTATAACTTTTGCTTTTCTTTACAGTAGTATGATTTGTCACTTTAAGGCTTCAGAAGTCTATAATAGTGGAGACATATATTTAGCTATTTTCTTGTGGGTTTGTTCAATTTCATCTTTTTTAGGTGGATTTCGATTTCAAATTGCTAAAATAGTTTATAAAATTAAGGAAATATTAAAAAAATGAATAATCATAACTGTAATAATTGTAAAAACTTATATTTTACCTACAAAGTAAGGTTTCCATATGGTTGTAAGGCTTTTGGAATTATTTCAAAAAACATCCCGTATTTAGAAATTAAAAGTATTTCTGGCACAGATTGTGCACTATTTTCAAAAAAAACTAAAAATGTTAAAAAATATAAAAGAGGAAGACTTGCATGAAAGAACAAATTAATGCTATGCAAGAAAGCATAAAAATAGCTTTGGATGCTGCGGACGCAGCAACCGATGTTACATCTGAATATAAAAGAATAAAGAATGAATATATAAAAGCGGAGCAAAAAGTGAAAGAAATCCATAAATATACAACAATTATCTTTTCAAGTTCAATTGCTACTGCAGTTGTTGCAATAATTTTAACAGGCCTTTTGTATTTTAAGTCACTTTCTGAATTAGAAGATATGACAAGCACAAGCAGAGAAGCATTGGTGGTTTTTGCCGAAAATGTTGAAAAGGTAAATGAAGCAGTAGAAAATATGAATTCCAGTCTTGCTAGTCACAGCGACCTAGTAAATGCCAGTGAAGATGTAAAACAAAAATTAGATATGTTATCTGATGCAATTTTATCTAATGATAAAAAGTTAATGATTAGTTTATCGAAAGAAATATCAAATCTTTCTAGTGGAATTGCAAAATCAATAAAAGAGGAAACTGGAAAACTCAACCAATCAATCTCAGAATCAGGAGTCGTCGCATCTGCAAAATTAAATAAAGAAATATCTAAAATGATTGAGTCAAACAAAAAAAATTCTAATACTAAAATCTTAAAAGAATTAACAAATAGTACCTCATCCTTAAATGCTGCGCTTGAAGCTATATCAAGTCAAAATAAATTACTCGTAAGAGAGATCAAGGATCAAAAGGAAAGTATCACTTTCCCTTAAAAAGATGGATGATGTCAAAGATAAAAATTTTCTAGTTAAAATTAGTTCTATAAGAAGTAGAAGTCACGCTTCTACATTATTTCTTAAGAAAGATGATATTATTGTAGCTTTAAATAATGAAGTCTATACATTTGGTGAAAAAAAACTAACATCTGAACTCAAAGAATTAAAAAAAAATGGTGAAAAAGCAATTCTAACAGTTTTAAGAGGAGATACATTCTTTGACTTAATAATTGAAAATAGCTTAGGATGTAAATTTGTAACTACATCAGCTGAAGAAACTCAAAAAATTCGTCAACAATTCTCAAGTAAAGAAAATTTTGATATTGAAGAACTTAATCAATATTCAATAATGCGCGATGCCTTTAGAAAATATGATGTTTATGATAATTCTCATTCTATACTAGCTGGTTTATTTCCACCTCTTTGGCTTGCATATGCAGAGAAGTGGTGGGTTCTGGGAATTTTAATAGCCTTCAGTAGCATTTTGTTAGTTGTAAATCCCTTTATTTTTTTATTTGGCTGGCTTCTAACATCCATATATTGTTATAAGGCTCAATTAAATCTTTTATATAGTTTTTCGATGCTTGAAGGTAAAGTATTTTGTATGCAGCTTGCTGCTAAATCCTTTGATCATGCACATCAAGTTATAAGGAAAATCGATCCAAAATCAAAATTTAAGTATTCAAGACTTCCAGACCCAAAATTTGAAGAGATTGATAATAATGATTCTCAGAAAAAGGATAATACCGAAAATATTATTGATGAAAAAAAGGAAGCTTTGGTATAATATAATTCTGGGAAATTTTAATGGCAGAACAATATTCAATTCAAGCAGAGACTCTGATGAAGGTTGCAGTTGAAGAACATGCGGAATTACTGCAGGATATAAAAGCATCAGATGCAAATGAATCTATTTTAAAAGGTATTAGAGTCAATATTCAAGGTAAACCTAGAAGGTTAGTTGATGTTGGAGACTTAAAAAAAACCGATAATGAAAACCAACTTCAAATTTTAGTTTTCAATACTGACCATACAGAGCTTATCACAGAAAAAATAGACGAAACTGGATTCGATTATGATGTTGATGGTCAATTTATTAATATTAAAGTTCCAGACCCATCCTACAAACAATTAATGGAAGTTGTTGATAATATTAATAGAAAGAAAAATTCATCTTTATCAAGATTAACTAAAGCAAAATCTGAAGCTACAACTCGTGCTCGTACTGCTGTAGAAAATGAATTTATCACTCAAGGAGTTGCAACAGCAGCATCTAGAAAATGTGATGAATATTATGAAACTTATAGTGAAAGAATAAATGAAATGACAATGGAAAAAATTAAAGTCATATTGGGGTCGGAATTTTTTGAAAAATATTTAACCGAAGAAATTGAGCCTTTTCAATAGTTTAAGCGTCTACATTTACATTTTGATTAACTAAACTTTCAGTTTCTTTATATAACTGTCTTGATTTACTTTGTATTAATCCTTTATTTTCAAACATATCATTATCTTCTGGTTTCCAAATTGGATAATTGAAATCTATTTTTTTATAATTACTTGTTGTCACATCCGAAACTGTTTCTTGAATTTTTTGTGTTGATTTTTCTAGTGAGATAATTGAATCATTTTTTTTAAAAGAAACATCATTCATACTTTTATTAATCGTATCTAAATTAGTTTCAGATAAATTTATTATATCTTTTTGAGAAATATTTTTTGAAGATGAAATACCAATTATTGGTTCTTGAGATAGTCTTGGATTTGATTTATCAGAATTAATATTTTTAATCTCATTATTTCTAACAAAAGCAAGA
>MDSZ01042741.1_pt1 | contig 12486 bp, 10 predicted proteins | sample 811201 | NCBI WGS metagenome assembly MDSZ01 (sample SAMN05326647, study PRJNA326480) | marine metagenome | isolation source: seawater | place: Indian Ocean: North | collected 2010
GATCAAAAAAAGCTAATGAAAACATACCTTCGCACTCTTTCAATCCAGATAAGCCCTTTTTGTAAAGAAGCATCAAAAGAACTTCAGTGTCACTATCAGTTTTAAAATTAAATTCATTTGATAAATCTTCTCGCAACTCAAGATAATTGTATATTTCTCCATTAAAAATTAATTCAATATTCTTATATCTCATAGGTTGATTTGACCTCTGATCAAGATCCAAAATAGATAATCTGGTGTGTACAAAAGTTATAAATTCACCAGCTAAATTAATAAATATTGATTTGCCAAAAGCATCTGGTCCTCTATGATTTAAAGTGGAGATTGCATTTTTAATATCATATTCTTCAATTGGCTTATTTGTAATTGCACCAGCTATTCCACACATAAGAAGCCCCTAGTTTTAGATAATCATACACATATTACATATTTAGTAAAAAAAATATTCTAATAACTTACATTTTAATAATTTTATTTGTATTAATTTCAAGCCTATTAAAGATATCTGAGACAAATTCATTTTTGTTAAATTCGCCAGTTTTTAAAATATATTGAGACTTATCAAGTCCATAACAAGCAGGATAATAATCAAGGCTTGGGCAATATATTGATATACCTCCTTTAATTAAATTTTCAACTAAACAAGAAGTATTACCAGCTATCATCACAATATTATTTTTCATATTATTCAAATTAGAATAACTGTTAAAATTAAATTTTTTATATCCTAAAATTTTAATAATAAATTGAGAAAACGAATTACTAGGGTGGGTTAAAATATAGAGTTTTGATGAGTTTAAATAAAGATATTTTCTTAACTGCAATAAAGACCTGTAAATCTCATATGTATACCTTAGTATAAAAAATAAATTAAATTCATTTCCTATATAATTTGAGCTTAAAACAAAAAATATTTTTTTAGCCTTGAGAATATCATCCAAGGATTTATTAGTTAAATCAACATTCTCTTTTCTATTCTTCTCTAACAGTTTTTTACCATAGGACTTAAAAAAAACGAATCCATTTTTTCTTTTTTGAAAATTTAAATTTTTGAAATTTACCAAATCATATGTAGAGAACCAGATTTCATCAAAATATTTAAAAAAAACTTTTTCAAAATAGCTGAAATTCCTGTTAAAGAATGCACCTGGAATATTAAATAATTCAATACAAGCATTTTTTATGTATGTGTTTGAAATATAAATCATAGCCATTGACTGAGGTGTAATATCATCAGTTATTATTGAATGAGTTATATTATATTTTTCATAACAAAACTTAATTTCAAAGCAAGTTTTCACAAAAAAAAGCAAATTATATCTATCAAAATTATTAGTATAATAATCTAAAATATAATTTTCCTTTTTAGAGAGTTTAAATATAGATTTGATAATGTATTTTCTTGGAACCAAAATCTTATTTATTGGATTTTTAATACCAAGATTCTTCCTTATCGATTTACCAGAATGATCAAAAATCAAGGTCTTTCTACTTTTAGATAAATAACAATTTAAATATGATTTTTTTTTGATAATTATTAAAAAGAATAAGAACAAAAAATAAAATTTATATTTCAAAGGAAATATTAAAATTTTTTTTAAAAAGCTAGATTGAGATAGCCAACCAACACTCTGGGCATTACTTCCTTTAATATCAGATAAATTTGAAAGATATTCAAAAATTTCTTCATTTTCAAACATATTAATTTAAAAATTCCTTCCTAAGAAATTCACCAGCTTTTAGAGAAACTGTTAGTTTCTTTCCAACAACATTACCTAAATTATTTGATGGAATATGTCCAAGTGGTCTTAGTGATTCAAGATCGGATTCTTGAATTACTGTTCCAGCAGGAAGATTTTTTGAAACTACTAAGGATCTTCTTGCAGCATAATATGTATTTTTTTCACAATCAAAAAGTTTCTTTTGATTTGTTCCCAATAAATTTTGGATTTCCTTAATTGATTTTGAGAGTTGCATCATTTCTTCGGGATCACTTGATAACTGATGATCTCTGAAAGATGAATAATTTTTTGAGATCGTAAAATGTTTCTCTATAACCCTTGCTCCTAAAGCTACAGCACATTTGGATGCTTCAATACCTATAGTATGATCAGAATACCCAATAGAACATCCAAATTTTTTAATAGTATTCAAACAATTTAAATTTGCATCATGATTTTCAGTAGGATACGAAGAAATACAATGCATAATACATATATTTTTCTTAGGATTTTCCAATGGGCTCAATTCACAAATAACTTCTATGGCAGTTTTTATTTCCTCCATAGTTGACATTCCAGTTGATAAGAATATAGGTTTACCAATCGCTGCAACTTTTTTTAATAAAGAGATGTAAGTAATATCTCCAGAAGAAATTTTTATGGCTGGGACAAGATGTTTTAACCAAGATAAACAATCTATAGAAAATGGGGTAGATAAAAAAATTATCCCAAGATCGTTACTTATTGAAGCTAGCTCCTTATATTGATTTGGATTTAGATAAAACTTTTTTAGTGTATTAATGCGCTCCTGATTACTTTTTTGAATCAAAAGATGGGGTTCAATAGTCTGAAACTTGACCGCATCAGCTCCACTTTGATGGGCTAAATAAATTAATTTCTTCGCAAGTTCGAATGAGCCTTCATGATTATTACCTATCTCAGCAACCAACAAAACTTTTTTAGAAATGTCAAAATTTTTAATTTCCATGTTTGTAATGATAATGAAAAATATAAGTGGAATTTTCCATCCTAAAACCTAACCTTTGATAAAGATTATTAGCTGGTATATTAACAGCCTGAGTTCCCACTAATATTTTATTAAAGTTTATATATTTATCCACGGAAAAAGCAACTAGGGCTGATGCAACACCTTTTTTATTAAATTTAGAGACTGTTGCCAATAAGTCAATTCCCGTAGAGGACATGTCATTATTAAAATTAATCTGATCTTTTAGTAAGATAAAACCCAAAATTTCACCATCTTCTTTTTCTTTGGCAACAAACAAATTATGTCCTCTATTACCCAAAAAATAATTCAAAACCCATTCATATTTAAATTTAGAGGCCAATAAATTTGGGATCAATGGATCGAGGTGAAATCTCGAGAACTTAAATTCATCATATGCAACCTTTGCAATTTTTTCTTTTTCATTTATATCTGCAGACTTTATAAAAAAATTTGATTTATCAATTATCTTTTGAGAGTTTTTATAAAAATATTTTGGTTTAAGACTATATTGAATCAATGTATCTACGATAAGAAAACCTAGTTTCTGTAGTAAAAGAATATCATTAATATTTTTTGTGTTTACTTTTAAAGTAATAAATGCATCCTGATTTAAATTATTTTTAAATTGTTGAATTTTATTAATTTCAAAACCCTCTGTTTTTTTTGAAATATATGAATTTATTCCCAATATACTTGTAGCCCATTTATCTTTAATGAAATAGTCTGACATTTACTCATTAATTTGAGGTAAAGAAGAAGTTTCTCTAAGATTTAATTTTTCTTTCAAGCTTTTATACCAATTTATATATTTTACTAAACCCTTATTCAAATCAAAGGTCGGTTGATAATCCAAAAGTTTTTTTGCTTTTGAAATATCTAATGCACCTCTTTCAGGAACCAATGTATCTCGTTCTTGATGTTCAATTTCTATATTTTTAAAATTATTTTTAACAATTGATGCTAAATCTTTTAAGCTTCTTCCTTCACCATAAGTTAAATTAAAAATTTGATTAATTGATTCAGGTCTATAGATACATCTTATTATTCCTTGAACTAGATCATCAATATAAGTAAAGTCAAGAGTTTCCTCTCCTTCTCCTTTAATTATAAGGTTTTTACCTCGAATAGCATTTTCTATGAAAATCTGTCCTACTCTTCTACTAATACATCTTTCTCCATACAACGCTGAAGGTCTAATTATGGTATAAGGCAATTTAAATACCTGATTATAAGCAATCACTAATTTTTCTCCTGAGAATTTTAAAGCCCCATAAATACCAATCGGATTACATACTGATTCTTCATTAACTGACTTATTATTAAAATTTCCATAGACCATACTTGATGAAAAATAAATAAATCTTTGGATTGAATCTCTATACCTTGAACAATCCAAAGCATTCTCAAGAGTCCTGAAACTATGATCAAAAGTTGTGTAAGGGTCTTTATTAGATCTGCTAGCATGAGATACTGCTGCTAAAAAAATAACAATCTCTGGCTTTATTTGATTGAATAAATTAGATAAACGAGGATAATTTCTAGCATCTTCAACATAAAGAGGTATGCCAGCTTCTCTAACAAGATTTAATCTTTCATCGAGCATGTTTAAATATAAATCTCTCTCTTGCATTTGATTTGTATGACAATGTAATGACAAAAGATTATTTACTTGTAGACCATCAACTATAGAAACATTTGCACCAAAACTCTTCAAATGCAATGCTAAATTATGGCCAATAAATCCTGCTCCACCAATCAAAAGAACATTTTTATTCTTAAGTTCTTCAGCATTAATATTCATTATCTAAACTTATTAATGACTATTATATTCTACATCTTTATAAATAGATTTTTTAAGAAATATTATGATAAACAACACTCACTTCTCTTCCTAAACTCAAACTTTTTTCTATAGCAATTGATACTGACATAGAGTCAATCACATCTTGAACTTTAATAGATAAATATGATGATGGATTAATAATGTTTTGGATAAATTCATTAAGGATGGCATCCTTATTCACTCCCGGATAAGGATCATTAACAAAATTTGGTTTTATCTCAGGATTTCTACTTTTAAAATATGCACATCCTAGAGGACCATGATGAAATGTCCCTTTTTCTGCAAAAACAGAAACTCTATGACCATGAGGAGTAACAGATGGAAAATTTGCAGTAACAGAAGCAATTGAATCATCACTTAATTTGAGATTTGAAATGACACAATCATAAAATTTAAATTTAGATTTAGAAGTGATATTATTTGTTCCCACCGAATTTACTGAAAGAATTTTCTTATTACTTAACCACATTATTAAGTCTATAAGATGAATACCACCTCCATGCATAACGGAATAAAAAGGTATCTCTCCTCTCCAACCATTAGTTATTTTATGTAAACGTCCATAATCATAACTAGTCTGAAAAAGATAAGTTTTACCTAACGTGCCCTGATTTAGATTTTCCTTCAAATCAATAAACCTTGGGACTTTTCTAAGGATTAAATTTGAAGATAATTGTAAACGAGGTTTTTGCTTTATAGCATCAACTATTAGGTTAAATTCCTCTTCATTTTGGCATAATGGTTTTTCAACAAAAACATGCTTATTATTTTTAAATGCTTTTAAAATTTGTTCGCAATGAAAATTATCATATGAAGCTATTGAAACTAAATTGATAAAAGGATCATTTAATACATCATCTGGATTAAGTGTGGTTTTTAAATATGGATATTTAGCGGAAACTTCATTAAGCTTTTTTTGATCAAAATCACAGATCAATTTTACTTTACAATTTTTATTCTTTAAAAATCCTAATAAATGTTGTTCCCCAACACCCAATCCTATAATTCCTGCATGAATCTCTTTCATATTATTTATGAGTTAAATTTTTTTATGAAAAGTTTTGAGAAATCAAGCCAATCATAAATATAAGAATCTGGATTGTTTTTTAAAATCTCTAAAATTTCTTGTATTTTAATAAAATCATCTTTAGAGTCAACAGATAAATTCAAATTACTATATCGACTATTTAGACTTTCAAAATTTATTATTTTAAATATTTTTTCTCTCTTATAGATTCCTAAAGTCACATGCTCTTTTTCGCTTTTATCTAAATTATGATTATTTTTCAAATCTATTAAACTTTTTAATGTTAATACTTCCACTGATTGACCTTTTGGGAAGGTTCTTATTTTTACATTACTAACAATATCAACATTATTTTGATTAAATTTATCGACACCAATCTTAATTAATTTTGTATCAATTAATGGACTATCAGCACAGATTCTAACAAATTCTGAATGATTAAAATAAGAACATGCATCAATATATCTAGAAATTACATTTTCTAATTCTCCTCTAAAACATAATGTTTTTCTTTTTCTACAGTGATTATAAATTGCATCATCTGAATTATCCTTCGAAGTAATAACTGCCACTGGAAGATTAAGTTCAGAATCTTCTAAGCGGTCTAAAATCCAATCAATTAGTACTTTACCAGCAATTTCTTTTAATACCTTTCCTTTTAATCTAGTAGAACTAAATCTTGCCTGAATAAGAATAATCATTTATAAATATTTTTTTAACAAAAAATCTGCGAATGCAAAAGATGCTGTAAATGCGGGAGAGATTGCATTTAGCACATGTAAATGATTACCATCAAATTCTATATGAAAGTCTTTTATTAATTTTTTAGTTTTTTTTGAATAAAGTTGAGGTCTTATTCCAACTTTTTGAGAAGGTATTAAATCAGAGATTTTTAACTTTGGAATTAATAACTTTGCTGACTTAAAAAAGAAATATTTGAATGCCAAAGTAGATTGTTCCTGCGCATATTTTCTAAAACCATCCTCATCTTTTAGGATTTGATTAATTATTATTGAGAAAGAATTAATTGACTTGAAGATTTCAAATCCCTCCAAACCTTGGTAGTTTTCCGATCCAAATGCAGGAATTGCAGAGGGACCAAGATAAGTAAAACCATCCGTTGAAGGTGTCACATGAACCCCTAAAAAAGGCATATTTAAATCTGGAACAGGATATAAATTACAATTAAAATTAAAGCCTGAATCAGGATTTAATTTCCAGTAGTTTCCTCTAAAAGGTAATAAAAAAAATTCTTTTCCAATTTGAAAATTTTTTGCTACTTTGTCAGCCTGTAATCCAGCTGTATTAAATAAGAAATCATATTCAATATTAAAATTTTTTGATTTTGGAAATTGATTATTGCCAAAAATTATAGATTTTTTATTTTTATCAACTTTCAGAATTTTTGTGTTCAATATAAATTGAATTCCATTCTCTTTTAACTTTCTAAATAATCTTGATATTACTAATTTTGGTGATACAACATTTGTATTTGGAGACCAAATAGCTCTTCCACTAGCTGTTCTTCCATCAGGAACTAATTTAGAAAATTCATTTTTATCTATCATCCTTATTTTTGCTCCATTATCAATACCCCTTTTCAAAAGAATATCTAACTGAGAATCAAGATCTAAGTTTTGTGGAGAAATAACTTTGCCACAATTTAAGATTGGTAAATTTTCCTTTATTACCCATTCTTTTAATCTCTTTGCACCTTCTACACACAATTTGGCCTTTAATGTATTTGGAGCATAATAAATTCCTGCATGTAATACGCCACTATTTCTTCCTGAAGAATGATTCCCTAGTGAATATTCTTTATCAACTATACAAATAATTTTTTTAGGATATTTTTTCTTTAACTGATTTGCAATACTTAAACCTACCATTCCCCCACCAATTATTAAAAAATTTACTTTCATATTTTCCATTTTTATTTAATCTTGTCTGAAATAATAATTTCCCCATTTCTAACACAAATAATTTTATTGCAATTTTGTAGAGTAGAAGTTCTATGAGCTATCATTATAAGCGTCAATTCTTTACTGAAATTTTCGATTGAATCTATTAGTTTTTTTTCAGTATTTTCATCAAGAGCACTAGTAGATTCATCCATAATTAGTATTTTTGATTTTCTATAAAGTGCTCTTGCAATTGCCAATCTTTGTCTTTGTCCACCACTTAATGATAAGCCTGATTCGCCAATTACAGTCCTGTATCCTTTACTTAGATCAGATATAAAGTTATGAATTTGTGCGATTTTTGCTACTTTCTTAACTCTTTCAAAATCTATTTCTTCTTCATTTAAACCTATTGCGATATTTACCAAAATAGAATCATCTACTAAGTAAGGCATTTGAGGAGCATATGAAATTTGATTTTGCCACTCTCGCAAATAAATTTCATTTTCAGATAAAGTTATATCTTTCCCATCTACATATATTTGCCCAGATTGTGGCTTTAAAAGTCCAACTAACAAATCAACAAGAGTAGTTTTTCCACTACCAGAAACACCTTTAATACCAATCTTATCTCCAGAGTTGATTAATAAATTAATTTTTTTAAACAGATCTTTTTTCCTATTAAAAAAGCTGTAACTTACATCTACAAAGCTAATAAATTTTTTATCTGATTTTTCTAAAAATTTAAATTTATTTGAGTTAAAAATTAAATTTTGATTTTGTTCATCTCCAAATTTATCGTTTAATCTATTAATAACTTCTTTTAATCCATTCCTATTTGCTCTAATTGTTGTCCAGTATGCAAATGCCTGATTCATAGAAGTCAAAAGCCTTAACCCACCAAGTGAGATTGTAGCTAAAGAAGGTAACAACACATTTGAAGAACTATTGTTAATACTAAGATATACCGCAACTGATATAACCAAAGATAAACCAATTGATTCTAAAATAAACTTAGGTGCTTGTGTTATGAAATTATTTTGTGAGAGTCTTTTTCTCATATCAAAATCAATTAGTTTATGTTTTTTTGAGTAAAATTTATAATTTGATGATAATTTAATTTCTCTTATAGAACCTAATGATTCTTGAATATGCTTTACCTGTTTATTAGCTAGAAGATTATAGTATTTCCCATTTAAATTTAATCTAGGTCTAACCTTTTTTATGATAAAAAAATAACTTACTATGAAAAACAAAGCAAATATTATTGTATTATTAAACTCTTTTAATAAAAGAATAAAGAATACAGATAAAGAAATTAAACTTGAAACTATAAGCATCAAAAAAGCATTGACAACCATTACTGTTTGATCAATAAACTTTGAAATTATTGTTATTAATTGACTACTATTATTATTTACATGATACTCATAATTTTTCTTGATATACTTTTCATATGATTTAACACTTAATTCAGTTCCAATAGATGCGGACAATCTATTAACTATATATACATTAAATGTACGAATTATAGAACCAATTATTATGAAAGATACGAAAATAATGGCTAAATAAATTACGAATTTATCATTATTTAGCTGCAAACTTTGTTTCATATTTTGAAGTTGATTATTTAATATAATTTTTTCACTAGAAGTTGAAATAATTGCTAAAAAAGGTCCCAAAAGAGTTAAAGTTAAACTTTCAAAAAATGCTGATAAAAGCATTATTAAAATTGCAAAAGATAACTGTATTTTTCTTTTTTTTGAAATTAGCTTTAAAAAGCTTGATATTATCATTTCTCTATCCATAGAAACTTTTAATAATATATATTTTTCAGAATTTATAACCGTAAAGGATTTAATTCTCTTGGAAGAATACCTTTAATATCTACTATTAGTCCATTTGGTAATAGCAGAGATTTCCAATCTTCTTTTGAAATCTGGAGGAATTGTTTATGAGATACGGTGACAAAAATAAAAAGATATTTTTTATCTTTTGGTAATTGATCCATAAGTTGTACTTGACATTGTTTGAATGCTTCATTTTTATCAGCCCAAGGATCATAAACATCGACATTAAATCCTAAATCTACCAAACTCTTATGAATATCTATAACCTTAGTATTTCTAATATCAGGACAATTTTCTTTAAATGTTAATCCCATCAATAAACAATCTCCTCTTAAATCCTTATTACCCTTAGATAAAAATTCTTGTATAGTTCTATTCACTATAAACTTACTCATTTCATCATTAATCTTTCTTCCAGCCAATACTATCTGGGGAGTGTAACCAAGTTGTTCTGATTTATATGTTAAGTAGTATGGATCTACACCAATACAATGTCCTCCAACCAGACCAGGTTCAAATGGAAGAAAATTCCACTTTGTTTTAGCGGCCTTTAAAACATCCAAAGTATCAATATTAAATTTACTAAATATAATTGACAACTCATTTATTAATGCAATATTTAAGTCCCTTTGTGTATTTTCAATTACTTTTGCAGCTTCAGCAATTTTTATATTTTCTGCTAGAAATGTTCCTGCTTTAATAATTGATGAATAAACTTTATCTACAAAAAAAGCTACCTCTTTATTCGATCCGCTTGTTATTTTTACTATAGAAGTAAGATTATGTTTTTTGTCCCCAGGGTTAATTCTCTCAGGACTGTAACCACATCCAAATGAATTAATTCGCAAAGTATTAAATTCCAAACCTGACTTTTCTTTGATTTTTGGTACGCATACTTCTTCAGTAGCTCCTGGAAAAACAGTACTTTCAAATACGACTATTGGGATTTTGTAGCTTTCTAAATAATTTTTAATTTCGAATCTTTTCTTTAATATTTCCCCAACCAGGTTACATGCACTATGGAGTGCCTGAAGATTTGGATTTTTTGCTTTATCTACAGGCGTAGGAACCGTAATAATAAATAAATCTGCTTCGATTAGTAAGTTTTTATCATTCGTAATTACTAAAGATCTTTCTTGAGAATTTAATTCTTTTATCAGATCATCTTTGCTTATTTCTCTTGTCCTATCTATTCCACTATTAAGCTCATTAACTCTTGATTCTAAAATATCGTAACCAATAACTTTCCTAGATAAATTTTCATTTGTATTAATATCTTTTTTTGTTTTTGAAAATTCAATTGCAAGAGGCAATCCTACATACCCTAAACCTATTACCGCAATATTACAATTATTAGAATCTGGAAAATTATTATTTCTCATACTTTATAAAAGTTTCTATACCAGTCGATAAAGCTTTCAATTCCCTCTTTAAGAGATGTGTTTGGTTTGAAGTTTATAAACTTTTCTAAAGAAAAAATATCTGCCGCAGTTGATTCCACATCTCCAAGTTGTAAAGGCAAAAAGTTTCTAATTGCTTTTTTATTTAACTTGTTCTCAATAATCCGAATAAATTCAGATAAATCTCTAGGTTGTGAATTGCCCACATTAAATATATTAAAAGGGGCCCAACTTGAAGAGGGAGTGAGAGAGGAAATCCCCATGTTGAAATCAGACATTGGAACTTTCTTCATAAGTCTTATAATTGATTCAATCACATCATCAATAAAAGTAAAATCCCTCTTACAATTTCCGTTATTGTAAACATCGATGCTTCTCCCCTCTAAAATATTTTTTGTAAATAAGAAAAGAGCCATATCAGGCCTACCCCAAGGACCATAAGCCGTAAAAAAACGAAGACCAGTTGTAGGTAATCCATATAAATGACTATATGTATGAGCCATTAATTCATTTGCTCTTTTTGTTGCTGCATAAATACTTATTGGATGATCAACAGGGTCATTCACTTCAAAAGGAATTTTTTTATTTCCGCCATAAACAGAGCTACTACTTGCGTAAATTAAATGTTTTATTTTATGTTTTTTACAAGCTTCTAAAATATTTAAAAACCCAAGACAATTTGATGATATATAACTATGAGGATTTTCTATAGAATATCTCACTCCGGCTTGAGCAGCTAAATTAATCACTATTGATGGTTTATGTTTATCAAATACATATTCAAGCCTGTTATTATTTTCCAGATTATCTTTATAAAAAAAATAATTATTATTAATTTCTTTTATTTGATTTTCAATTTCATTTAATCTTCCCTTTTTTAATTCAACATCATAATAATCATTGAGATTATCGTAGCCAATAACATCATTCCCTTCAGACAATAACCTTTTAACCAAATGGTAACCAATGAATCCTGCAGAGCCTGTAACTAATATTGTCATTTTATAAATTTAACATGTAAAATTTAGTTTTTTCAAAAAATACTTTTACCTATAAGATAGTTCAATTTCAAAATAATAAATCCTTTAAATCCTAAGCTTTCCTCGCAACCATATGACACCAAGGTTGAAAGAGGGTTCCTCTAAAAAGCATATTTAATCCATCTAAATCTTTTTTTGTATAAGAATCAACATCAGATTCATATCCTGGAAACGGCAATTCTATTTTTATAGAAAAAGGATTAAAATCAACTTCCTTAAATCCAACTTCTTTTAATAAGAATTCAACTTTTTTATAAGGTCTAAAATGTATAGTAAGTCCTCCTGGGTGCCATTTACTTGTTTCTACAATCTTTAGATCTTGATGAGTAAATGGATGAAGCCATGAGAAATCTATATATATTCCATTAGGCTTCAAAGCTTTGAATACACTATGCATTGATTTCTTATATTGATTCCAGTCAAAATAAACGGTCACTGCATTAGCGATAATTATGTCATATTTATTATTAGATTTTAAATCAAGTATATCTTTTACAGAAAAATCAATGCCATCTAATGATTTGTCTAATTTGCATTGATCTACAAAATCCTTGCTTAAGTCACAACCTTCATAATTAAAGTTTGGAATTTGATTTCTTAAATGAAATAACAAATTCCCTGTGGAGCATCCAACATCCAATAAATCTAATTTTTTATTAATTGAAATTTTTTGTTTTAAAATTTCAATCAAA
>MDSZ01181987.1_pt1 | contig 12486 bp, 10 predicted proteins | sample 811201 | NCBI WGS metagenome assembly MDSZ01 (sample SAMN05326647, study PRJNA326480) | marine metagenome | isolation source: seawater | place: Indian Ocean: North | collected 2010
AAAAGATATTCGCAATATTTTTGCCCAGCAATGGAACTACCAGTACGGCAAGCGATACGGATCGCCTGAATTTTCGGTTAATAATCCAGACACACTTGGTCACGATCCGGTACCGGTCCGATCCGTAAAATTATTAGAGAATAAAAAATCCATCTTTGTGGAAATGCCCGCATTGAAACCGGTCATGCAGTTGTACCTTCGCATGAAACTCTGCGATATTGAAGGTGTGGAATTCTCAGCCGATTTGTTTTCGTCTCCCATGTATCCGCATCCTCCATATGCTTCCCAAGGAATTGCTGAGGCAGTCACCATTCGCAGGGATATTGGAAAACTCCGAACCGAAAACACCCAACCCAAAAAGAAACCCGACTGGTCTGGTAAGATCACCGAAGGAGCCAGAGAAATTGTGGTCAAAACCATTAGCGGATTGAAGTACGATAAAACCCTGATCAAGGCAAAGCCAGGAGAAGCCGTCATTCTTAAACTTGTGAATGTGGATGCCATGCCCCACAACCTCGTGATCGTCAAACCGGGCACCACCAAGAAAGTGGGTGATGCTTCTTTTAAAATGCTTAATGATCCCAAGGCAGGAGAGAAAGATTATGTCCCCGACCTGCCGGATGTCTTACACTTTGTCCCGGTCATTGATCCAAACAAGCAGCACTCCCTTCATTTCTCCACACCTGAACAGCCGGGAGATTATCCTTTCATCTGCACCTTCCCTGGCCATTGGATAGCAATGCAGGGAATTTTAAAAGTGGAATAGTTTTCTTTTTCGCTCAGCGACCGTCAGTAAAGACGGGTTGGGTCCAGGCGTAATACTCACGCAGAGAATTGTTTTTCTCAATACGGTGAGTTACCTTGGCACGAAGATATGCACCTTCAACTTTACAGGTACCGGAAGTTGCTTCCATCGACTTAACAACCTCTCCTCCCGGCCCAATAAAGTCGATGTAAGTACCGGGCTTACCCTTGCTTACGAGTCTTCCAAAAAGAAATTTAGATTCCAGCTCACAGGCTGTTTCTTCTTTATTTACGGCAAGTTCTATATGGGACTTTTCCCGTACCAGCTTTTCGAGCATCACTCCGGAGGAAGAATAGAAATCTCCCTTCAGCATCGCCTTGGTTATGGCATCGGAGGATAATTCTTCAGATTTCACCATTACCCAGCCACGACCAGGATTATTTTCTTTCTCTCCCCACTTCTGCAGTTTATGGGCATCATCCGATGAAACTCCGTAGATCGTCATTTTCTTTTCCAACAAGGCGTCCCAGACCTGCTCCAGATTCGGACGATGTGCATTTCCAAAACTATGCACTCCTGGGTGGGCATTATATAGTTCGAACATATAAAGATTTTTGACTGGTAAAATCTCGTGAGTCTGCAAACGCCTGCCATAATTTGGATGATTAAGAATCACTACCCCACCCGCTTTTCTGGTTTCATCCACATGATTTTGAATAATTTTCGAACGATCCTTGTCTTTAAATTCCCAGGGTACCAAACGGCTTATATTCATTGCCGTACTGTGAACCGGCCCGGTCACCTCTTCGCCTGGAAGCAATAGAAAATCATCTCTTATCTCACCCTTCAGTTTCACGGTGGAAGGATCGATAAATTTATTATGCTCACTGAGCACCAAAAAATGGTATCCGCGATCATGGTACCACTGGGCCACAAATTCAGGAGTTGAATCCGCATGTCCGCAAAGCGTCGTGTGCACATGAGTATTTCCTTTGTACCATTTGGCTCCAAAACCAAGGGTCGGCATAAGAAAGAGAGATAGAATAAATGTAATTCGATTCATTAGGCTTAGATCTAAGAAATCCTAAAGATTGAAATGCTTGGCAAACCAATTTAGGAAGCAGAAAGTTATGTCGTTCTTTATGAGCCGATGGCACCCAACCCATGGGATCGTCATGGTAAGGGCTCTTTAACCTTAAGAAAACTTAACGAGTGCTTGATCGTAGCCGACCTGTCGTGTGTAGGATTCTTCTTTCTCGATTCTGGGTACCGCCGAAATCAACTGGATCGATTTCACCTGTTCGGAGAGCGATTTCAATAAACTTCGGATAATCAGACGTGCCTGCGGGGCACCAAGGCAGTTATGGATTCCAAACCCAAATCCGATGTGTGGATTGGGTGCACGGTCCAGCACCACCTCATCGGCTTTTTCGAAAACGGATTCATCCCGATTAGCGGATGGCCAGCAGAGACCGACCCGACTGCCTGCGGGAATATCCTGATCTATAATCTTAGCTCCGTGTGGACAGGTTCTGGCAATCGCAGTCAATGGGCTCACATAGCGTACAAATTCCTCGCAAGCGGTATTTATATTTTTTTCATTTTCTCCTAAAATCTTCAGAGCCTCTCGGTTTTCTGCAAAGTAAACGATAATACTGCTTACCACATTGATCACAGTATCCTTCCCTCCGGCAAAAGTGACATTGGCGATTCCCTGCTTCTCCTCCAGCGTGAGCTTCCTTCCCTTAAATTCCACTTGATTAAGCATACTAAAGAAATCTTCACCCGGTTGTGACTCTGCTTTGGCAAATTGCTCAGCAGTATATTCTTCGAGTCCCTCTCCCTCGGTCAATGCATGCAATCCCCATTCCTTCCAGACATCCGCTTGGCTTTCCGGAACATTTAATAACCGTGTCAATGCTCGGCACTGAAGAGGCAGGGCAAATTCATGCACCGCATCCACCTGATCTGTCGCTAGCACATCGGTCATCATCGAACTTATCAACTCTTCCATATCCGTGATATATTCCGGGGTATTCGGACGCTTAAAGAATGGCTCCACCAACGCCCGGTAATCGGTATGGTCGGGCGGATCCATCTCAATGGGGATCTGCCTCATCGACCGCATCTTTTCCTCCGTATGGGGAACCACCTTAAACGGATGATCACTGCTATATGTCTGCCAGTCCTTGACCGTCTTTCGCAGATCTTTCAAACGCAGGACAAAGGGGATCTCTTCTCCATTGAATTTGGTCCATTTTAAACCATGTTTATTGCGGTCATTCTTAAAGGGATCTGAAGACTTTGACATGGTTCAATTGGACATAAATTGACTATCATTTAATTCGCTGAGCATAAAATCAAGCCTGGTAAACTTATCCATCTGAGGAATTTCCACCACCAAAGTACCTTTTTGCACTTTGAATGGTCCAAGCTTGATGGATTTAAACCTCTGGTCGCTTCCATCCTTTAAATGAATATTTTTGGTTTCGATTTGAACGAAATACTTTTGGCCATCTGCAAAACCCTCCCCACGAAAATCTCTTTTAGAAGAATCAGTGTTAAATCTCTTTCCTTGCTGGATAGTTGAAGGAATCGAAACTTTCGCCGACTTTTCTCCATTTCCACCACTTGAATAAATCAACACAGAAAAAATCTTTCTCGTTCGATTCCAAGTTGCAACTCGATAGCGTTCGTTACCGGTATATCCCGGACCGGAAACTGCGATATCATTTCCTCTTTCTCTGGCTAAAGCATGGCGAATCACTTCATCCCGTCCTCCACCCGCTTGAGCAAACCATCTCCAAGCGTAATACATCAAATGGTTAGGGTCTGAAGGATTAAGGTAATCTTTAATGGTGAAAATTTCTCCCTGTCCATCGGAAACCTTGAAATCATCATCTCCGCCTCTTAGCGACACCTTTTGGGTTATCACTCCCGGACCAGCATCGGAGGCTTCGATCACCAAGTCGGGGCGAAGCTTTTTTACCCGGCCATTATAATCTCTTCGCTTGGTCAATCCCATCGACCATGGGCTTTCGTTGTCGGTCCAAAGAAAATTCATCACATTCATTCCCCGTTCCATACATTTTCCCATCAGGGTGAGAGTTTTCATAAATCCATCAATCTCGTCTTTTTTTCCATCTCCATTGACATCCGCACTCAATTCCATGGCTCCCAGCTTTCCATCATCCCAATTTACCCATGCCTCAGCAGAAACGATTGGTTTTTTCGCATACCCTTCTCGGTCCATTTTTTCTCTGACCAAATCGTAATTTCCCCAGGTTGATGTAATGAAGCTACCGTCCATCATTCCATATCCATCATGGTGGTCAGAAACATTAATATTTAAACAGTCGACCAAGCTCATCAACTTACGATTTGTCACCAAGCGTTCAAAAAAATCATCCACCGCTTGTCCACCGATTCCATTCAGTCCGTCAAGAACGGGACACCCCTGGCAGGGAGAGCATCCTGAAGTTGAAATCAAAACCGGAGAACTTGGTGCTGTGTCATACACCGTCCGGACCGCTTCCGCTCCTTTAATAAAAATTTCTTCATGTAGAAAATCCACATCCGCACCGGGCAAAATACTCTTCAGATTTGTTTCATGTCCCAATTGATAGGAATGAACCCTTCCCTTAAAATGTTTGGCAAGTCTGGTAAGAAAGGCGTTGAAATGATCGATCTTCGGACGCTTTCCACCATTCGGTCCCGGCTCGGATGCCCAATTTGGACTACCGAAAAAAACAAATTCTACCTTTAATCCGGACTGATTCGCCCCATTCACCACTTGGTCGAACATCTTCAGTCCCGGTGACGGATTTTTTTTATAATCCGTGTGTGCGGGTGTGGGCTCAACTTGTTGCCAAGCAACCCAAAACATCACATAACTGCTCTCCTCGGCCAGCATGGGACGGGTAAGTTCGTATGCATTGTTCAAAGGTCGTGAGGAAGATGGCTGCCAGCGAACTCCGACTTGCATATGATCTGTGGTCCAGTCGTAAGAGTAAGCCGAAACAATTCCTATCAGGAATATACATTTTAGGAGTAAAAAAACAGGAGTCTTTCGCATTGGATTTAAAAGATTTGTAAAGAGCGGATGAAACCAACGAAATGGTTTTCAAACAAGTCTTAACCATTTCTGAAATTCGAATAGATACTAAGAATTGCAGCCATTAGTCCGAGAAAAACCGATCCGATTGGCCAGGCGTACCACCCAAATCCCAGAAGCACTCCCCCGATGAAACAGAATGTCCAAAATAGCAATATGCCTATAAGGACAAGAACCGCTTTAAAGACTGCAGGTTCCGACCTAAAAGTTTGATTCTTTGGGCTATCATCTTCTCTGCCAAAACTACCGGGAAAGTACATATTATTAAATTTTATTCACTGATCAATGGAAAGCAATGTTTCAACTTTATCACTCCATTCACTTGCAAATTTCTTCTGGAAATTTCAGCCTCATCGAATGAAGAATTTGATTCGATATTTTTCCACACTTGTTCTTTTCCCTTTCTTTCTTTCCGGGCAAAATCCACCTTATGATATTTTCCCAAAGGCTGAACCACCCTATTATCAGGTTCGCTATGAAGCATCGGGAAATACCAAAGGTCTTCAGATCCCAGTTAAATATACCATCTGGATTCCAGAGGGCGTAAAATCACTAAGGGGAGTAATTGTTCACCAGCACGGTTGCGGAGAAGGCTCCTGTAAGTCCGGCCTGACTGGTGCTTGGGATTTGCACTGGCAGGCCTTGGCGAGAAAACAACAATGTGCGTTACTTGCTCCTTCTTACGAGCAACCACAAAATGCAAATTGTCAATTATGGTGCGATCCAAGGAATGGTTCAGGTGGGACTTTCATCCGCGCCCTACGGGATTTGGGAGAAACCAGCGGTCATCCTGAACTAAGTAAAGTGCCCTGGGCTCTCTGGGGACACAGCGGCGGCGGGCACTGGGCGGGGGGCATGACTTTACTCTACCCTGAGCGCGTAGCCGCATGCTGGCTTCGTTCCGGCGTTCCACTTTTCGAAACAAATCCCGAGAGGGAATTCATTAAGCCTCATAGATTAAGTAAAGGCTCGCTAGATGTTCCTATCATGTGCAATCCCGGAACCAAAGAGGGCGTAACCGTTAAAACCGGTCGATTTTCAGGAGTTTGGCCGGCTAATCAAAAATTCTTCGCAAAAGTAAGGGGATCCGGTGGACTTGTTGGAATAGCAGTCGACCCGCTATCTTCTCACGAGTGTGGAAATCAAAGATACCTCGCCATTCCATGGTTAGACGTCTGCTTGTCCATGCGTTTACCCAAAAGAATAGGCCAACCCTTGAGAAAAATGCCATCCCAAAAAAGTTGGCTTGCACCTGTTCTCGGTACTGAACCTGTACCAGCCAATCATTATGACCAGGATGTAAAAAAAGCCCTTTGGCTGCCAAATCAAAAGATAGCAAATCTGTGGATACATTATGTTAGGAATACCCAAGTTCCTGACCAGACTCCACCTCCGGCCCCCAAAAACCTAACTCTGTTCAGTAAGGATAAAAACAATCGTCGGTTGACTTGGGAAGCAGAGGCGGATTTGGAAAGTGGACTGTCTCATTTTATTATTAAATCATTGGGAAAAGTGATCGCAAAAGTACCGGAAACTCCAACCAATCGCTTCGGTCGCCCTCTCTTTCAGGGAATGCAGTACAGCGACACTCCGTCATTTCCTTTAGTAAAAATGGAATTTATCAGTGACAAACTTCAATTGGATACAATTTATGAAGTAATTGCAGTCAACACAGTCGGTTTGAAATCGACTCCCGTAAAAATTAATCCCAAAAATAGCCCAATTGGAAACCGATAACTTCTCAATTATTTTTGAACTGAAAACGATCCATTAGGCAAACCACTACTGTATGCGGAAGAGTAAGTATCGAAATACCCAACATCGCCTTACCCAACCAGTCCAGCTCGATCCCGCGAAAAGATAATGGTAAAGCAAGCAGTAACCAAAGACCGACCAAGGCAAGTACCGTCATCAAACCAGTAATTTGTAACCAACGAAGTTTTAGTCTCAGATAAGTTTTACCCACCAAGTTCTTCTGGCCGGACTCATCCAACCAGAGAATGCGAAGACCATGTCGCAGACTATGCCAAAGGGCAAAGTAAGTGCCCAACGCCCAAAGGGTTGGAACGGTAAGAAACCAAACAAACAGAAAGAATGATTCAAAGGCATCCAATCTCCAGGCTCTCTGTTCACCCTTTTCCAACTTTTGGAGGGAGATTAAAAGTTGAAGTAAGGTCAAACCGAGTGGAACCAAAAGGAAAAAGATCGCGTTTTGGGATATCCAGCTCAGGTCAGATTCCACTCCACCTCCTTGTCGAATCATTGCCTCAAGAAAAGCCCGATAGGTTTCTGTACCAAGATAACCGGGCAAAAGAATCGGCAGACTACCTCTTGAAAGAATGTGCAGAAATTTTAGTAAGCCGGATCGCTGTAAATAACCGGCACGATGAAGTTTTACCGACAGATAACGATCGCCCTGCCCCCAGTGAAAAATAGTTAGACTGAGGAAAAAGATCGCCGCTGGCAAAGGTTGGTAGTGCCAGAAGCCCAGATAAAGTAATGAGAGAGCTGGATAAAGTAGAAGCGTCCCAATTCGAAATCCCCAGGTACTTCTTCGAATCATTCCCCAAATCAGTAAATGATCTGCCCCGCCATGTGGCATACCGAATAAAAAAAGGCTCAGATACAAAGGTAGTAATTGAAAAGCAATGGGCCAATCACGGGCCAGAAAACCCAAAACCCCCATGGGTAGAAGAATTATTAAAGTAAGTTTGGTCAGCCCGATAGAATAAGAAGTAGGAAGGGAATCGATTGAATTCTCCCGCATTGGAATTGGATTCCATTCGATCCATTTCATGCCTTTTTTCCTTTCCATGTCTCCCAGAGGCAGAGACCCTGCAGGACGAAAAGATTGGTCAGTGCGAAGAAGAGAGCTTCTTCAAATGGTAGATTGCCTATTTCCAAACCGCTTCTTGTCTCCGGAGTGATTGTCCAGATTCCCTCTGAGATCGCATAAGCATCGGCAAAGCAAAGATAGAGGGTAAACATCGCCCACAGTGGACCCCAACTCTTTATCGATGACCATAAAGCCCTTGAACCAAATCCCCATTGAACCGCCAATGGTGGACAAGCCCAGACCAAAATCAATCCTGCATAGGTTCCTGATCTTTGGGAAAGAAAATAGACTCCAATCATTCCAATGATCAATGCAGGTAGAACACCTTTGATGGAAAAGGAAAGGCTGCTTTGAGAATCTTTTCGATGGGTTAAAGACCAGAGAATTCCACCCAGCATTGATTGCAGCATCATAAATCCGTATTCTTCAATGGGAACATAACCGATAGTTCCCAAAACTACACCCTCTGGATAACTCCACACACCTTGCCGGATTAGATAATTATCCCAGGGCGTCGTGTAAACCAATGCAATCAGACAGATCAATGCGATTCCCAGAATTCTGGTACCGTTCAGGGATTGTTTCCTTAATGCCCAGAAAATAGAACCCAACAAGGGAATGCCAATGAAATACCCGAGGAATTCCAGATAGGTCATTGGTTCAGGTAATCAAAGCACGATAAAGACAGGGAAGTAATATCCTCATCTTCCTGCCGGAATTAACCACTGCTCTTTGAGTATGGTAACGATCGGGATTTTGCTGAATGAGCTCACCAATCTCGCGATACATTCGGCCTGCCCAACGCACCACAATTCTCATTCTGATCGGCAAGTATCTAATCCCCCTCTCTCCACTGGCATAGCGAACTTCAGCCAGGTTCAGCAAGCGATTCTTTACTTGGGTGATCTCCCGGATGGCTTTCTCATCCTGGGAAATCAATTCAGAAATTAATGGAGAGGATTCAAAATATTCAGCAGGTAGATAGATCCGGTCGTTTTCCGCATCTTCTCGAACATCACGGCAAATGTTGGTCAACTGCATCGCGATACCCAAATCATCTGCATGTTGAAGTGCATTTGAATCCGACACCCCAAAAATCGGACAGGTCATCAGTCCAATGGTTCCTGCAACCCCATGGCAATACTTGATCAGTTCAGCCTCCGTCTCGATTCGTACTCCGTCCTGCTCTCCAATCATTGCCTCCATCAATTCGGTCATTGGCAACGAAGCCAATCCCCACCGAGCCTGAAGAAAACGATAATGATCCAGAAGTTCATGCGGTTGGTGATTCAACCAACAATTCATCGCATCCTTCAGCTTTGTACCCTGCCCCTCATCCGCCCAGTCATCCAAGGTTCTACAAACATAATATAATCTAAAAATTGCATCGGCTCTTTCCTTTGGTAAAAGCATCGAGGCTAGGGAAAAAGTCCGACTCTTAGACCGAAACAACTCTCCAAATGAGTCGTCTTCTCCCATGCAGGAAGGAGGAACCAGTCGCTCCACTACCTTTGCCGAAGAGACGACTCCCGGGACTCCTGCTCCGGGATGAGTCCCAGCACCGCAAAAATACAAATTCTCCAGTTCTTCGGATTGGTTATGAAATCGAAACCATGCGGACTGACGAAATAGTGGCGCAATTGAAAAACCACTCCCCCAAAGGGTGTTGAACTTACCTTCAAAATCATCGGGTGTCACAAAGTGGGAAACTTCCACGCAATTGCTCAAACCGGGCATCAGAGTATCTTCCAGTTGGTTTTGTACTTGTAAACGAATTCTTTCACCCGCTTCCTGCCAATCGATATTAGCTAGTTTGTTCGGAACCGGTGCCAGAACATAAAAAGCATCTCCTCCCTCTGGTGCCATCGACGGATCAGTAGCTGCGGGACGATGCAGATAAAGGCTTAGATCATCAGAAAGAATTTTTCGGTCATAGATGTCTTCCAATAATTCCTTGAAGGCTTTCCCCATAATAATTGTATGGTGCTCCACTTCAGGATAGCTTCGACTGGTTCCAAAATACCAGACGAATAAGCCCATGGAAAAAGAAAGACGCTTTAATCTACGATCGGTCCATTTCGAACGGTGTTGGGCATCAATCAGATCGCGATAAACCTTTGGTGGGTCCGCATCAAAAACCACCAAGTCCGCTGTTTTCTGATCCCCTGACTCAAGACGGATCCCCCGGGCCTTATTGCCTTCGACGATTACTTTGCTCACCTGTTGATTTAGCTTTAGTTCAACCCCGACATCTTTCATTAATCGTACCAGGGCTTCAACTAACGCACCCGTCCCTCCCTTGGGAAACCACACACCCCATTTTCGTTCCAAATAATGGATCAGGCAATAGATTGAGGTGGTTTGTAACGGATTTCCACCTACTAAAAGCGGGTGAATGCTGAAAGCTCTACGCAATCTGTCATCTTTAAGAAAACTGCTTACCAAAGAATAAACCGACAGATAACTTTTTAAAACCAGTAAGGCTGGTACCTGTTTCATCATGGTTTGAAACCGATGGAAGGGTTGATCCGCAAGTTTTTCAAATCCGACTGAAAAAATCTTTTTGGAGAAATCGACCAGATTTTGATAGCCCGGTCCTTCACCTGGAGAAAGACGATTAATTTCAGCAATGGTGTCTTCCATTTTTCCGCCATAGTCCAGTTTCGAACCGTCTGAAAATTCGAACCGGTACCATGGTTCAACGGGTAAAAATTCAATGTAATCGGAACGCTTTTTACCAAACAAAGCGAACAACTCGTCAAAAAGGAAAGGTGCAGTGATTACTGTTGGTCCACCGTCAAATTTGAAGTTTCCCAGTTCATACACCTGTGCCCGCCCGCCAGCTTTTGGATTATTGTCGAACACCTCAACTTCATACCCAAGTCGGCGAAGGCGTAAACTCATTGCGAGTCCTCCAAAACCCGCTCCTACCACTATCGCTTTTCTGGTTGGTGAAGACTGGTGCCCGGTAGTCAATTCGGTGGGGAGAGGTAACCGAAGCAAGTTGCGTCTAGGAATTCCCCAGTCGTTTCTTTCGGTATTGGATCGGCTTATCCAGATTGATGAACGGTAGAATGACTTCTTCGAAAAAAGGTTTTGATTCTGGAAGATGTTGATTTACCAGAATGAGTGATTTGGAGATCAAATCGTGTTGAAAATCCTCGATAAACTCCTGATGGCATCCGTGGATAGAATGAGAGTTTTCAAGTATGTGATAAATATTCGGACGGTTGTTTTTCAAGTCGGATGGATTGGTCCGCCCTTTCTTTACACAAAGAAAATCTGCCTGATCATCCCGAATTTGATATGCAATCGCCAAGTTAGTGAAGATTTCCGTAACGGGATCAATACAATCCAGATTGCTGGAAGCAATAACTGCACATCGTGCAGGTAGAGCAAACATTACTCCCGTTTTGTCGTGGGACATCTCCGTGTAATTTGAAAGTAAATTTTCAGCATTCAAAGAGGAGAAATCTAATTCTCTAAATGCACCATGCACCGCAGAAGCCACACATTTTGAGATTTCGGATGCCCAGGAGGACCGAATTGTGTCATTGGTTTTGGCAAGCGTGGCAATCGACATAGATCTGGCGATCAAGAGATCACCAAGCAGGATCGCTTTCGATTTACCGTACTTTTTCCAAGGTGTCTCACAGCCTCTTCTTTCCGAATCATTGTCAATCAAATCATCGTGTATCAGACTGGCATTATGCAACAGTTCGGTGAAAGCGGCGATATCAAGAAGCAAATCCTCTTCAATACCCAGAGCCTCCCCTACCTGTTGGCAGATTTTGGCACGGATGTGTTGACCCGACCAAAAATAGGGATCGTCCACGAAGTCCTTAAGTATTGGATCTTCGATAAAGTAGTTCCTGAGCCGCCATTCCAGACGGCTCAGGAAATTTAAACTACAATCCATAGATTGAGTTACTATGGACGAAAATTATGCGTGCTGCTCGCTGTCGCTGGTAGCGGCTACCCAAATGGCAAGACCAAAGGCTGCTTTGTTTACCAAGTCTGCGAGGTTGTAAACGATGTTAAGTGTTTCGCTGTCGTGCGTTCCTCCACCCATGTATGCGAGATAGTATCCAATCGGGTAAATTGCCCAACCGAAGGTGACGATCGCACGAATAGTTTTGAAAGCTTGCTGACAAGCTGCATTTCCACTGTTTTCATTAAGCTGTGATGCTTCACCCTTGAAGATTTCATAGATGATGTAAAGCCAACCTGCCATACCGACAAAGAATGCGGGACCGACTTCGGCGTATCCGGCCTCTCCTGCATATCCACCAATCAACATGACAAGTGATGCAACGAGCAACTTCCAGAAGAGATTTGCATTAACTGTGGTTACAGCTGCTAGAATTAAGTAGAATTCCACAATCTGTAATGGTACGGTTATCAACCAATCGATGTATCTGTAAACCGTTGGACTTGCACCTGTGGCAACCCAAACATCTCTCATGTAGAGATAATGCCAGAAAGCTACACCAGTTACCAATCCAGCAACCGTAAGAGAAGTTTTCCATTTTCCTTTTACTCGATCACGCTCGATGAAGAAGAAAACCGTAGCGGCAAGCATCATCGCGGTGGCGAGCCAAAAGCTAACACCAACGAAATCCTCAGGATGCAAGGAACCGTCATAGGTTATTTCAACCGCTTCGGATTCTGCAGCCTCTTCAGCTGCGTGATCATCAGCAAATGTCATTAATGGAGCTAACAATGAGCTCAGTACGATTAGTATGATATTTTTCGTTTTCACAGCATTTATGTATTGTATTTAGTTTTAGA
>MDSZ01224823.1_pt1 | contig 12486 bp, 11 predicted proteins | sample 811201 | NCBI WGS metagenome assembly MDSZ01 (sample SAMN05326647, study PRJNA326480) | marine metagenome | isolation source: seawater | place: Indian Ocean: North | collected 2010
ATAACATACATCAATTTTCATGCCAAAAATTATTATTTATAAAGACCATGAGTCTCAATGTAATTTAACACTGCTTTTGGCAACATAATTTTAATTTCAGAATATTTATGCCCCGAAAAGTTATTATCTATTTTATTATTTGTCTGTTTTCTAAAGAAATTTCTAATTGCTGTTGAGGAAATATTAATTAAATCATGATTTAAAAAGTGGTGATATTTCCGAAACTCCTTGGAGATGTTTTTAGACAAATTGCTTTGATTCTTAGTAATTTTTCTATTAAAAACTAATATTTCAAAATTATTCATAATATAGTCAGAATCCTTCCATTGCCTATTTTGTAAAGAGTGGTAATTGTCTAGACCTAATATGAGCACATATGAGTTATAAGGATATTTTTTTTTTAGAAACCTCAAAGTATTTGAAGTAAATTGGGGGTATTTTAAATTTAATTCAACATCAGAATAATTTAAATTTGGAATATCTGAAATTGCTAAATTTAACATATTAACTCTATGATTGAATGATGTAATTGCATTATTTACCTTAAAAGGGCTTTGAGGTGTAACTATAAACAAAATTTTTTTCACTAATCCGCTTTTGTGGACCTCATTTACGATTTTTAAGTGACCATTATGAATAGGGTCAAAGGTGCCAAAAAACAAACCAACTTTCACTTTTTTAAAAATTCTTTTACAATGTTTAAAATTTCAAACTTAGAAGATTCTAAGCTAGAATTCAAGATGGTGACATCCATTTTATTGCTAAAAGAAATCTCATAATCCATTTTTTGGGATCTTAGTTTGTAAGACTCCAACTCCTCTGTGTTCCTTTTAGCTAAGCGTTTTCTTGCAATTTCTAAACTTGGCGGTGTAACAAAAATAGTAAGAGCATTATCTTTAAATAAATTTTTTAATGACAGTGCACCCTTGACATCAATATCAAAGAGAACATTTTTTCCGGATTTCAAAAGTTCATAAGTTGAATTTTTAAGAGTACCATAAAATTTGTTTTTATAAACCTCTTCCCACTCCAAAAACATTTGATTTTTTATTTTTTTTTTGAATTCAGGAACAGATAAAAAAATGTAGTCTTTTCCGTCCTGTTCAAACTTACGTCTTTCTCGGGTACATGCGGAAATAGAAAAATGAAGATTTAATTCTTCATTTGTAATTAAACTATGAACCAATGTTGTTTTCCCAGAGCCACTGACACCACAAACAGCAATTATTTTATTTTCTTTTTTGCTGTTCATAAGATGTTTTGTAATTGCTCTTTTGTTTGTTCTAAAAACTCTTTCATCAAAATAACATTTTTTTGGATTTCAAAATTATTTGCTTTAGATCCAATAGTATTAATCTCCCTTAGAATTTCTTGACACAAAAAGTTTAATTTTCTCCCAACATATTTATCATCTTTTATTATTGAAATAAAATAATTACAATGATGCTCAAGCCTTACCCTTTCCTCAGTTATATCATTTTTTTCGAAATAATATAATAGCTCTTGCTCTAACCTTGACTCATCAATTGTGTAAATCTTATCTAAAGATGAGAAGTTTTTTAAAATTTTTTTCTTTTTATCAGCTAGTCTAATTTTTTCAAGTTTATGTAATTTTTTCACAATTTTTTGTATGCTTTTTACATATGTGAGAATTTCCTTCTTGAGAATCCGGCCCTCTTTTTCTCTAAATCTGGAGAGCTTGTCTAATAAAGTTTTAAAATTATTTAAAAATCTTCTTTCGTCATCAGAGTCAATTTTTTTATTTTCTTTTGAATAAACTTCAGGGAGTGAGATAGCTGCGTTTAATACAGCACCATCATCAGATTGTGGTGATATTTTTTTTAAAATCCGAATGTGTGACTTTAGTTTTTGTTGATCAATTTTTATTTGATTGTTCTCAGATGCTTCTAATATTCTAAAATCTACTTTGCCCCTAACTAATTTAACATTGATGTGTTTTCTAATTTCATTCTCTATATTAAATAAATATCTTGGTATTTTGACTCCTACGTCTAAACCCTTATTACTATTTAGAGACCTTATTGAAAAATTATATTTTATGTTGTTAATTATAATGTCATTTTGGGCAAAGCCCGTCATTGAAATCATTTCTTTATGATAATAATTTAAGTTTAAATATACAAAAACAAATATTGAAAATTATCGTTTATATACTACAAAATAAATCCCTAAAAAAATCAAGCTTGCTGCAATAATTTTTATGGACGAAAGAACGTCTTTTCCCCAAAATAAAGAAATTATTGTAGCTAAAAGTGGTTGTAAATATATATAAAAAGCAACGACTGAGGATTTTAGCTTTGATAATGCAAAAATATTTAAAAAATATGCAATGCATGTGGTAAATAGGACAACAAATAAAATTTTAAAAACTATACTTAAAGGTAAGTTTATAAAGTTGACAGAGCTTAAGTCATCATAGGTAATGGGTAGTATTATAATCAAACCAAAAAAGAAAATTATTGATAGAACTGTAATTGGGTGGTATTTTGTCATCATTTTTTTGACCATTATTAAATATATGGAATATGAAATTGCATTGATGAAAACATAAAAATCCCCCAAACTGCTAATCCGGAAGGAGTTGCCGTTTGATATTAATATAACAGCCCCAGTAAGGCCTAAGATCACTCCTAAAAACTTAGTAATACTATATTTCTCAATTGAAATAGATACAGAAATAAAATATACTAGTAAAGGTGTCGTAATCATTATAATTGAAGCACTAATTGGTGATGTTAAACTAAGACCTTCAAAAAACAACAACATGTTTATTACAACTCCAAAGAGTGAGCAAAAAAATAAATAATAAATATCTCTAATTTCTATTTTTTGTCTAATTAAAAAGGTATATAAGGTTGAAAAAAAGACAAATCCACCTATAACCCTCATTAAAACAAATGACGAGGGGGTTATAAATGTTGGCATTACATCTTTTGCAACAATGTAATTTAGTGCGTAAATTAAATTAGCGCCGAACAAAGCAAAATGAGCTAAAACAATTTTGTTCATTTTAAATAATACCAATTATTGTTTTTAAATTTGACAAAAATAAATCATTATGAAATTTGGAACAAAAGTTATTCATTCAGGACTAAAGACAGATCCAAGCACTGGATCAATAATTACTCCCATTTATCAGACCTCTACATATGTTCAAGAAAAACCAGGAGAAAATAAAGGATTTGAATATTCTAGAACATCAAACCCAACGAGAACCGCACTCGAAGATAGTATTTCATCAATTGAGTGTGGAAGATATTCAATTTGTTACGCCAGCGGAATGGGGGCTTGTGATGCAATTGTAAAATTGCTTAAACCTGGTGATAAAATAATTTCTAATAATGATGTCTATGGAGGTACTTATAGAATGTTTGAACAGGTATTTAAAAATTTCAATATCGATTTTGAATATACTGATCTTACTAATGCAGAAAATTTAGATGAAATAATATGTATTAATACAAAAATGATTTGGATAGAAAGTCCTTCAAACCCATTACTAAATATAATTGATATTAAAAAAATAAAAAGTAAAATTGAAGGCACTGAAATTCTTTTGGTTGTTGACAACACATTTGCTACCCCTGCACTTCAAACCCCCCTCAATCTTGGTGCTGATATAGTTATACATTCCGCAACAAAATATATTGGTGGGCATTCGGATATAATATTAGGGGCGTTAATTACAAATACAAAAACAATTTATGAACAGCTTTTTCTTATTACCAAAAGTTGCGGAGCAGTTCCTGGACCTATGGACTGCTTTTTAGCACTGAGAGGAATTAAAACTCTTGATATAAGAGTTAAAAAGCATTGTGAAAACGCCAAGGCGATTAATGACTTCCTGTCTACAAGAAAAGAGATTAAAGAAATTTTTTGGCCAGGAAGATCGGAACATAAAAATCATAAAATTGCAAAAAAACAAATGAAAGACTTCGGTGGGATGATTTCTTTTAATCTCATTAATGATAATTTTAGTGATGCTGTTTCAATCATTACAAATACTAAATATTTCAAACTTGCAGAATCACTTGGAGGGGTTGAGTCTTTAATTTCTCATCCTGCCTCCATGACTCATGCTAGTATACCCAAGGAAGAAAGAGACAAAAAAAATCTTAAAGATTCGTTGATTCGATTGAGTGTAGGTATTGAAGACCAATCTGACCTAATCAATGATTTAAAAAACGCTTTAGACATGTTACACTAACTTGTTTTGAGAAAAAAGAAAAACCACTTAATATTCTATTAATTTTTTGTATTTTAATTTTTTAACTGATTGATTATCAGTTAATTAGGTGAAAAAATATTCAATTCACAAAAAAATGTTAATAACATTGAAATAAATCTTTGAAAAAAGAACAAATAACAGATTTAGGTCACAATTAATATAAAATTATTTAGTTTTTATAAAATTTACTTCCATTGTAAAAATTATTTGGAAATAAAATATAATGATACTTAAATTTGGCACTGTAATAACTAAAAAAACTTTGTTATGAATAATGCTTTTAAAAATTTAGGTGATTTTATATCAGGACTAACCGGACTAGTAATGTCTTTGATTGGTCTAGGTATTGTTACTCAAATAGCTGGCTTTGAATTTGTTGATGTAATCGGTTCAATTACTGGATTTGTCGATGAATTTGCAAGCGGTGGTTTTGTAGGTTTAGTAGCCTTACTAATAGTAATAGCTTTAGCTAAAAAGTAAATTACTTATCTAATTAAAAAAGCCCACTCCATGTGGGCTTTTTTAATAATAAGGTAATTGATCAAGAATAAATTCATGAATAAAATTTTCGATTCAATAAAAAAAATAATTAAATACTGTGTAGAAATAGCAGTACCCATTCTATGTCTCGGAGTTGTTGTTCAATTAATTATTGGAGAGCCTTTACTTGGGTGGAATGTAGTTGGAAATATATCAAAGTCAATAGGTGAACTCGGTCAATCTAATTTTATTGGTGTTGCTGCGTTACTTGTTTTATATTCTTACATAAATAAATAGTACAAATATATTAGTGAGCCTCTAGCCAATCCTCACCAAAACCAATATCAACCTTAAGAGGGACTCTTGTATAATATACATTCTCCATTTTGTCTCTCACAATTTGTTCTACGATTTTTCTTTCACTATTCAGGACATCAAATACCAATTCATCATGAACCTGTAAAATCATTTTAGATTTTATTGATTTGGCTTGAAATTCTCTATCAATATTAATCATTGATAGCTTAATTAAATCTGCAGCTGATCCCTGAATTGGCATATTAACTGCATTTCTCTCGTCATGTGATCTTATAAATGAGTTTCTTGAATTTATATTTCTCAATTGTCTTTTTCTACCTAATAGTGTTTGAACATAACCATTTTTTTGCGCAAAGGAAATTTGTTCTTCTATGTAAGCTTTTAATTTGGGGTAAGTTAAAAAATATAACTTTATAAGTTCTGAGGCTTCCTTTCTTGTTAGTGTGCTTTGTTCACTAAGCCCAAATGCAGAAACACCATAGATTATACCAAAATTTACAACTTTTGCATTGGATCTCATTTCATCACTAACATCGTCTAAAGATACCTTAAAAACTTTTGACGCTGTTGATCTATGAATATCTTCACCTTTGGAGAAGGCCGCAATCATTTTTTCTTCGTTACTCAACTCAGCAATCAACCTTAATTCAATTTGTGAATAATCCGCCGCCATCAAAATGTGATCACTGTTAGATGGCACAAATGCCCTTCTTACATCTTTGCCGGAATCTTTTCTTATTGGTATATTTTGCAAGTTTGGAGAACTAGAACTTAAACGCCCTGTATTAGTAACAGTATTGTTAAATGAAGTGTGGATTTTCTTATCCTTTTGATTTATCATAGATGGCAAAGCATCTACGTAAGTATTAAGCAATTTTTGTAGAGTTCGATAATCTAAAACTTTTTCAATTATTGGATGCTTCTTTTTTAATTTTAAAAGCTCCGTTTCATTTGTAGAATATTGTCCTGATTTTGTTTTTTTGGGTTTATCGGAAAGTTTTAGTTTTTCAAATAAAATCTCGCCCAACTGTTTAGGGGAAGAAATATTAAAGCTTATTTCGGACAAATTAAAAATTTGTGATTTAAGTAAATTAATTTTTTCATTTAAACTATTAGAGTAATTCTTAAGCGCGGTTGTATCAAGGTTAACTCCATGCAGCTCCATCTTAATTAAAACCTCAACTAATGGTTGTTCAACATTTAAAAATAAATTTTTTAGTTTGTTTGAACCAAGAAGTTCATTTTGTTTCTCGTAAATGACGGGAATCGAATTGGAAATAATGTTTAAATAGTCCACGAGGTGCGCTTGAAGACCTAACTGAGTTTTTAAAATTGGTAAATTATTTAAATTATGTCTTATAAATATATTTTCTATAGAGTGATTGTTTTCAGGGTCTATAACATAATCCGCAATAAGAATATCAAAAAATTTTTCTGAAAATTCAATGTTATAAATCATTAAGCATTTGAGAAATGTTTTTGAATCGTAAAAAACTTTAGTTATTTCTCTTGAAGAAAAGACAGGCTCTAGTAATTTGAGCACTGTTGATGAAGTTAGTCTTTCATCAATTAAAACATGAAAGCTTTTGTCATCAAAACTTATCGATAAAGCATGCAGATTGCTATTGTCAATATAATGTGATATATATATGATGTCAGAATTTAAAATACTTTTTACTGTTCCCTTAATTTTTTTTTCAGTATCAAGGTCTATAGATTTTTTAATTTTAATATTTTCATTAACTGTCGGCTCTGAAAATAAACTTAATTGTAAATTTTCTGTTTCAATAAAATTCTGACTATCTGAATTTGCCTTGTGAAAAAATTTGTAAGCTCTGTCATAAATCCTTCTAAATTCTAGCTTTTCAAAAAGTAATTTCACATTTTCCCAATTAGGCTCAGTTAGTTCAAGTTCATTGTAGTTAAATTCAACAGGAACATTGACTAAAATTGTTGCAAGTTTTTTTGATAACTTTGCATTTTCTTCTCCGTTTACAATATTTTCCTTAAGCTTCCCCTTCAGGTCTCCAATATTACTGTAAACGCCCTCCATTGATCCGTACTTAGTCAGGAGTTTAGATGCTGTTTTAGGTCCTATTCCTGCTATACCAGGAATATTGTCAACTGCATCACCAACCATTCCCAAGTAATCAATTACTTGAGAAACATTGTTAATTTCGAACTTCTCGCAAACCATATTAGTATCCCATATCTGATGAGCAGCTCCTCTCTGTCCCGGCCTATACATGTAGACATTTTCTGACACTAGCTGAGCAAAATCCTTATCGGGTGTGTACATATAAACTTCATAAGAATTTTGTGAAGCTAACTTAGAAATAGTCCCTATGACATCATCTGCCTCATAACCATCTGCAAAAATTATTGGAATATTGAAAGTTTTTAGAAACTCTTTAATGAGTGGGATAGCGCTCAAAATTCCCTCTGGAGTTGAATCACGATTTGCTTTATAGTCTTCATATTCGATGTGTCGATGTGTTTTTTGGGGTGTGTCAAAGACAACTCCGATGTGACTTGGATTTTCTTTGTTGTAGAGTTCAATAATAGAATTTACAAATCCATATATCGCCGAGGTATCTAGACCATAGGATGTTATTCTAGGGTTTCTTATGAATGCAAAATATGCCCTGTATATTAGAGCATAAGCGTCTATTAAAAATAATTTTTTTTTGATGATTTTAGTTTTAAATAATTATTAAAGATAAAAGTAAACATTTATATAAAATTTAATTATTTTGAGATTATGTATTTCAAAAATATTAAATATGTACAAGACAATTACGAATCTAATATTTCCTTAGTGATATTTAGAATTTGTTTTTCAATCGTATTAATTGTACAAACAATATATTTTTTTAAGCTTGGATTTATTGAAAATAATATTCTTAAACCCTTCATTTTATTTCCATTTTTTGACTTTCTAAATAACCCAAGCGAACAACTTGTGTACTTATCAGCTATTCTGATGTTGATTTCAAACATTGGTATGATATTTAATAAAACTTCAAGAATATCATGCTTAATATTTTTTTTGGCATTTACCTACCTGTGGTTATTAGACCGAGGTTATTTTAATAATCACTATTATTTCATTTCAATTATAACTTTCCTTTTATTTTTTCTTAATAAAAAGAGTTCCTTTAAAAAAAACTACTACGTTCCTAAGATTAACATTATCGCATTTCAAATAATGATATTTTTGATATATTTTATTTCAGGAATAAATAAAATTAACCCATACTGGATTTTTGATTTACAACCGATGACTCACATTTTGCAAACTAAGGCCCAAGTTTCTGGTAATAATTTGTTTAGTAATAATATTATAATATCCTTTTTTACTTTTTCTGGACTAATATATGATTTAGTTATTGGCTTTTTTTTAATATTTAAGAGAACGAGGATTCTCGGTTTTATTTTTGTGTTAATTTTTAATTCATTGAACTTCTTTCTTTTCAAAGATGTTGGAGAAATCGGGGTTTTCCCTTTTTTGATGATCTCAACATTAGTTCTATTCATTGATCCAGTTAAATTTCAAAAACTTTTAAATGTTAAAAAAATTGAGAAGGTAATTTTACCAAACAAATCGTTTGTTAACCCCTTAATTGTTTTCTTCATTATTGTTCAATTACTTTTACCATTCAGGCATGTACTTGTAAAAGGAAATGTGGATTTTAACGGTGTGGGACAAAGATTTGCTTGGAGAATGAAAATAATGTACAAGGAGTCTAAAATTGACTTTTTCTTAAAAAATAAATTAACTGGCGATAAATACAACGTTGACGTTACAAAAATGTTAACGCCAATTCAATATAATAATCTCAAATATTATCCTGATCTAATATTGCCTCTTGCATATAAAATGAAAAGCCACGCAATAAGTGAATTTGGAATCAAATTCCCTGAAGTAACATGTGTTTTTAAAACATCATTTATGGGAAAGAAGGAACAATTATTGTTTTCCCCAAAAAAAGATTTAACATTAATTCCAATCAATTCTAAAGCATCAAATTGGATTTTTGAACTTGAAAAATGAAATAATTTAATACGTATAAATTACATTTAGAACCGTTTGACCTACAGCTTTCATTGTTTTCTTATCGATGTTTGTCATATCATCAGAATGTTTGTGATGGTGTTTATTAAATCTATTATGCGAATTTTCGTCAAATTCAACAATATTTACTGTTGGAATGTGTATCAAATTATTTATATATAAATGATCGTCAATTATTGGTGGGGTTTTTCTTGTTGAAAAGAAGTTGGAGTAGCCAAGTTCATCAGCGGTATCCCAAATTTTATCTACAAATCGTGAGGCAAATTGAACAGAGACACCTTCCTTTGTAAATTTTGCATCTTTGCCAGCAACCATATCAAGGAGAATTCCAAAATCAGCAAAATAATTCTTAATGTGGGGATTAAGCGACCAATATTGTGACCCCAAACACCAAGAATTGGGTGAGGCGTTGAGAACATTGTTTGGTGCCCCCTGATCTTCAACATCAAAAAATATTATGTCAATTCCCAAATCCGCAATTGGATGTAACTGGATTTGCCTGGCAATTTCTAATAAAACGCCAACACCACTTCCTCCATCATTCGCCCCAAGTATTGGTTTATCTACATCAACTGTATCATTGTCCGCTGTGTATCTACTATCCCAATGGGCACATAGTAAAATTCTTTTAATGGAATTAGGATTATAAGAGGCGATAATATTTTTCATCTTCATTCTATAGCCATCGAACCTTTCAACATAATCAATTTGTGTTGAAACGGTTGCTCCTAATTTATTGAGTTTATTTTTTAAAAAAACAAAGCACTCATTGTGAGCATTAGAATTTGGGACTCTAGGTCCAAATAAAACTTGTTGCTCTACAAAAAAATAAGCCGAGTCTGTATCAAAGTTAGGCACATAAATATCTTTTTGATTTGTTTGTTTTTTTACAATTGGTGCTTGGTTATTATTGTTATTATCACATGACCAAAAAAACAAAAGAATAATTAAGTAAAAACTATTTTTTATAATCCCAAGAAGAGCCATCTTTATTGTCTTTGATTTCAATATTTATATTGTTTAAACCATCTCTAATCTTGTCTGCTGTCGTCCAATCCTTATTTTCCTTTAACTGATTTCGAACATCTAAAATAAGTGACATTAATGCACTAACATCTGATGAGTTATTTGTATTTAAAAAGCTTTGTAGTCCAAAAATTTCAATTACATACTTATTGAATAAATCTTTAAGTAAACCTACGTCAGCTACCGACAAATTATGCTTCCCCTCGTTGCATGAATTAATAACTTTGACTGCGTCAAATAAGTGAGATAAAACAACTGGGGTATTTAAATCATCATTCATCGCCTCATCACAATTCATTGAAAATAAAGAAACATCGATAGTTGAATTTTCTTTTGGTATAATTTTATTTAAGGTTTTTACTGCATTTAATAATCTCAAAAGACCCTTTTCAGCAGCTTTTAGGGCCTCATTTGAAAAATCAATAGTGCTTCTGTAATGAGCTTGTAGAATAAAAAACCTAATTACCATTGGATGATAGGCTTGATTCAGCTTATTATGAGAGCCATTAAAAAATTCATTGAGAGTAATGAAATTACCCAGAGACTTTCCCATCTTTTGACCTTCGATTGTTATCATATTATTATGCATCCAATATCTTGCCCCCTTATTATTATTTGCAGCACAACATTGTGCTATCTCTGCTTCATGATGTGGAAAAACTAAATCCATACCGCCACCATGTATGTCAAACTCTTCCCCAAGATACTTACAGCTCATTGCTGAACATTCAAGGTGCCAGCCTGGAAAGCCGTCTCCCCATGGAGAAGGCCACCTCATGATGTGAGAAGGCGAAGCTTTTTTCCACAAAGCAAAATCTACCTGGTTTTTTTTATCAGACTGTCCTTCTAAGTCTCTTGTGTTCGCCAGCATATCTTCGATTTTTCTTCCTGAGAGTGATCCATATTCATTAGTCTCATTGTATTTTACAACATCAAAATATACTGAGCCATTTACTTCGTATCCATAACCATTTTCAATAATCTTTTTAATCATTTCTATTTGCTCAATAATATGTCCAGAAGCTAAAGGTTCAATACTTGGATTCTCAACATTGAGTTTATACATTGATTCATGATATTTTTTTGTATAATAATGTGCAACCTCCATAGGTTCTAGCTGAAGTAATTTCGCCTTTTCTCCAATTTTATCGCCACCATCATCTGCATCATTTAATAAGTGGCCAACGTCAGTTATATTTCTGACATAACGAACTTTGTAGCCAGAGAACTTTAGATATCTATATAGAATATCAAAAGTTATTGCTGGTCTAGCGTGACCTAAGTGCCCCTCACCGTACACAGTTGGTCCGCAAACATACATTGAAACACTACCTGGGCTAATGGGTTTAAAAACCTCCTTGTTTCCGCTTAGGGTATTATATAATTTTAAATTTTGCATTTAAATTTTTTCTTTCTTGTATATTTTATTCAAATTTAAGATAATATCACTAACCATTTGTGACAAATTAAAATTTGGCCTCCAACCCCAATCATTTCTAGCATGATCATCGTTAATTGATTGTGGCCAGCTCTCAGCTAACCTGTCTCTATTGTCAGGACTGTATGTTATTTTAAAATTTTTTATATGTCTTTTTATTTCATCTCCGATTTGCTTTGGACTAAAAGATAAAGCAGATAGATTATATGATGTTCTAATTTTTATTTGCTCAGAAGGAGCTTCCATGATGCCAATGGTCGCCCTTATAGCATCATCCATATACATCATGGGAAGTGATCTATTCTTTGATAAAAAACATTCATACTTTTGATTTTTAATGGCTTCATGAAAAATATCAACCGCATAATCAGTAGTCCCCCCCCCAGGCATAGACTCCCAGCCTATTATGCCTGGATATCTCAAGCTCCTAACATCAACACCAAATTTATTATGATAATAATTACATAGACTTTCCCCAGACAACTTACTTACACCATAAATAGTTTCAGGTTCTGTAATTGCGTATTGATCAACATTCTTTTTGGGCGTTGTAGAGCCAAAAATTGCAATAGAACTAGGCCAAAAAATTTTTTTTATTTTTTTCTCTTTGGCAAAATTTAAGACATTTATCAATCCGTTAATATTTAAATCCCAAGCTTTGTCCATACTATTTTCACCTTTAGCAGATAAATACGCTGCTAACAAATAAACATCAGTAATATTATATTTACTAATTATTATACCTAATCGGTTAAAATCTAAAACACTACATTCTTCGAAAATAAACTTGGTGTGTTTTTTGGGGGGTCTCAAATCGCTCCCCACTACGTTTTCGTAACCATATTTTTCAGCTAATTTTTTGGTTAAAACAGTTCCAATTTGACCATTTGACCCAATAAC
>MDSZ01117502.1_pt1 | contig 12485 bp, 14 predicted proteins | sample 811201 | NCBI WGS metagenome assembly MDSZ01 (sample SAMN05326647, study PRJNA326480) | marine metagenome | isolation source: seawater | place: Indian Ocean: North | collected 2010
CGGCGAGCAGGACGCAAGGGTCGGGACCGGGTTGGTCCATCACCGGCGCATAGCCCTTCACATCCGAGACCTGACCGCCGCTCAGACAAACCGCGACAGGGAGGCACTGAGTGGCCGCCGATCCCGCCTCGGTCCCGTCTCGATCACGAACGGCTCGAAGAAGGCCCATTCCTCGTCCGTCATCAAACCCCGAACCAACGCCGCTCTCCGCAAAGAACAGCCTTGAATCAGCAATCAGAGAATCTGGGAATCCACTTTGTCCGCACCGCCTAGTTTCCGTAGTCGAAGCGATCCTCCAGGCTGCCGGTGCGCCTCCCGAAGGCGTAGGACAGGGAGAGCGTGAAGCGTCTGGCGTCGTAGCGGCGGTCGATGTCCTGATCGAAGGTTTCGCCGCGCACCCTCTCTCGTCTTGGGGCGCTGTCGAAGAGGTCTGACACCGTGGCCGTGAGAAATAGGCTGTCGGCAAGTTTTCGTCGGTAGCCGAGGTTGACGACACTGAACGCCTCGCGTCGTCTTTGCTGGCTCAGATCTTCACCGAGCTGAACGGCGTTTATCTGAACGAAATCGTGGTCGGTGATCTTCCAGTTGACGTTGGCTTGAGACGAGGGCGTCCAAGCGCTGCGGCGGTAAGAGCCCGACTCGTCTGCGCCACTGACCTCGGTCCGAGCGAACCGGCCCGTCAACTTGTAGGTGATTGTCGATCCGACCGAGCCGCTCGCCACAAGCTCTAGGCCGGCCGTTCGAAACTCGCCGATGTTGGCGCGCCGGTCCAGGATCGCGCCGTCGGGCCGCAAAGTGCTGAGCGTGCCGATCCGGTTCGACGTGGAACGATAGTAGCCGGTGGCTAAATAGTTGCGTCCTGAAGCTTCATGTTCAAGCTCCAGTTCATAGGCGCTGGTCTTTTCGGGCTTCAGATCACGTCGGCCGCTGAAATAGGACAAGGGGCCAGAATATTTAACGGTCTCGTCGAGATCATTCGCTCTTAGACGATCGACTCGTCTCGTAAAGCTGCCGCCGATGATCCAATCCTGAGCGACCGTGTAGCGAACATGGCCCGTCGGATAAATCTCGAAATCACGTGTGCGCTGAGCGTTCCCGCCTTGTCGCGTCACCCAGTCGGCGACTTCCAGCCGAACGCCCGGTAGAACCTCCAGTTCGCCAAATCGAGTTTTGTAGGTTGTATAGAGGGAGGCGACGCTGCGATCGTAGCCAAACGGATTGTCTCTCGCGCGGCCGGCGGCTCCAGGCGTCTGCCCCTCGGCGTAGCCTACGTCGGCCTCCTGCCGCTCCAGATCGGACCCGACGATCAGTTCCCCGCCCGGCCTGGCCTCGATCTTGTATTCCGCCTTAAACGTCACCGTTTGCAGCTCGAGCGAACGAAGGGCGGCCTGTCGCCGGTTCCTGGCAGGCTCGTCCCAATAGTCGATGACGTCGTCCTGGGTTTCGTCCTCGGTCTGACGCGACACGCGCAGGCGAGCCAAAGCATAGCTGTCCGTCCCCGAAAGCGTACGCTTCAGCATCAAGCCGCCGGAGACCAGGTCGGCGTCGCTGCGCCCATGGCTGGTGCTCTCAAAGGCCGGTTCGGCGCCGCTCGTCCGGGCGGACGAGTCGAAGACCGCGCGGCGGTCCTGGCGCTGGTCCAGGCCGAAGTAGTCCAGATCGAGCGTGAGCTTGCTCTTGGGGTCAAGCTGCCATCCCACGGTCGATGACGCATTGCTTTCCGTCTTGCGAAGCTGCGTCCGGCTCTCAAGACGGTCTTGATCGATCGCGTCGGCGGGCTGGATGAAGCGCCGGGTCGTAGTGTCGTCGATCACAAGGGGAATTCGTCTGGCGCCGGCGGACCCATTGAACGACAGCGGTCCATGATTGGCCGAGTGGCTGACGCTGAAGTTCCCTGCGCTGCGACTGCCGCCGCCGACAGTGATATTGGTCGTCGGCTGCGACTGTCCGTCCTTCCGGGAAATCAGATTGATGATTCCCGCCTGACCCTCCGGGCTGAACGCCGCCGAAGGATTGGTCATGACCTCGACCCGGCTGAACTGCGCGGCACGTAGCTGTTGAACCCCCGCCGCCTGATTGGCTCCGTTGACCTGAGGCGCAGGCTCCCCGTCAATCAGAATCGTGACCCCCGACGCCCCCCGCAATTTGACGGAGCCGTCGGGATCGACGCTGACGGAAGGCACGCCGCTCAGGACGTCGGCGAGCGAACCGGATTGATACTGAAGATCGTTCTTTATGTCGTAGCTGCGACGATCGACCGAGCCCCTGACCCGCGCATTGCCCACCACTGTCACGGTCTCGACCTCGGTCGGGCCTTGGCTCTGCGGTCCCGCCGGCGGGGCGCCAGGGGCCGCCTGAGTGGCAGCCAAGACAGAGGAGGCCGGCGCAGACAGCGCAACGACCGATGCGCCTATCCGCGCCGCCGCTGAAAGATCGATCCACCTTGGATGGCGGCAGGGCGTCTCGAACCCCGTCGCGCGGTTGCGGATTCTTTGAAAATGACGGCGCGTGCGATGGAACGTCAAGCCTGCCCCCCTGACGATAATCTCTCGTCAAACAACCTAGACGCAACACGCCTTGCGAACGAATTAGCGTTTGTTAATTCTAAATTCTATTCTAGACGGTGTGGAAAAGTGTCTGATTCATAGGCGGATTGAAGCGACGAGGACGAAGCCGAGGAAGCTGTCTGCGGTCTTGTCGTATCGAGTGGCCAGTCTGCGGTTGTGTTTCAGCTTCGAGAAGCATCGCTCGACGTGGTTCCTCAGGCCATAGATATGGCCGTCGATGACGGGCTGGACCTTGCGGTTCCGCCTGGCGGGGATGACGGTGGCGACGTCTCTGGCTTCCAGGTCGGCCAGGATGAAGTCGGCGTCGTAGCCCTTGTCGGCGAGCAGGACGCCAGGGTCGGGACCGGGTTGGTCAATCACCGGCGCATAGCCCTTCACATCCGAGGCTTGACCGCCGCTCAGAAAAACCGCGACGGGGAGGCCCTGAGCGTTGCAGCGGAGATGGATCTCAGTCGAGACAGGTCGTCTCCAGAGCATCAAAGCATCAGGGGTTCCGTACTCTGCGGCTTGCCTCCAGCAGTTGAAACGGCACCTATAGCCCCCAGATTGGGCGCGTCCCCGCTCTGTTCAGGCATCGGGCTTTGAGACCACTCCGCTTGACGGCGTGGCGGGCTTCAGGAGGCGATGACAAGCTGCTGAAGCCGTCGAATTCCGGGGCGCATCCTTATGGGTGCGCCCTTTGTCATTTTTGGGCCTACCGCGCTTGGAGCCGTTGTCGGATGCATGGCTTCAAGCCATAGGGCGACGCTGCTTGAAATCCCGTTCTTCCAAACCATTACACCTTTCCAAGCGCGAACTTCCGGCCTGGGGACGCTGGTGCGCTAGGGTTTGGGCATGACGGGAGAAAGCGAAGAGAGCGAGGCGGGCGGCGACTGGCTGGCGCCGCTGTTCGAGCAGTTGAAGGGGGCGGTTCAGCGCGCCGCCGCCGTGCTGGCCAAGGACGATCCCGAGGAAAAGGCGGATGCGGAGACGCTGGCGCGGCGCGCCGGCGTGGTGGCGCGCGCCGCCCTGGCGGTCGATGCGATCCGCCGCCGCATGGAGGCTGAGCGCAGGGCCGAAAAAGACAGCGAAGAGGACGAAATGGGTGGGCGAACCGACAGACCCGAGGAGGACGAGCGGCTGCGACGCCGGCTCACCCTCCATTCCGAGCGTTTGGACCGCATTCTGGAGACGAAAGGCGCCCGACCAGATGGACGCGCGCGAACTGAGGCGGATGGTGCGGGCGACGGGGCTGCATCCTCACCAATGCCCGCCCCTGAATGAGCCCTGGCGCACCTGGCTGCTGCTGGGCGGGCGCGGATCGGGCAAGACCTTCGCCGGGGCGGTTTGGATGGATGTGGCGGCGCGGTTCAGGCCCGGCGCGGTCATCGCCCTGGTCGGACCGGCGCTGCACGACGTGCGCGAGGTGATGGTCGAGGGGGAGGCGGGGATCAAGGCCCTGGCCGAGCCGGGCGACCGGCCCCGCTGGGAGGCCGGGCGGCGGCGGCTGGTGTGGGCCAACGGCTCGACCGCCTACGCCTTTTCCGCCGAGGACCCGGACAGTCTGCGCGGACCCCAGTTCCACGCCGCCTGGGCCGACGAATTCTGCGCCTGGCGCAAGCCCGAGGCGGTGCTGTCGAACCTGAGGTTCGGCCTCAGGCTGGGGCCCGACCCCCGGCTGGCGGTGACGACCACGCCCCGGCCCATTCCGGCCCTGCGGCGGCTGATGGCCGAGGCGGGGACGGTGACGGACCGGGCGGCGACGGCGGACAACGCAGAGAACCTGTCGCCGGGCTATGTCGACCATCTGACCGACCTTTACGGCGGGACGCGGCTGGCGGCCCAGGAGCTGGAGGGACAGGTGGTGGAGGGCGAAGGCGCCCTGTTCCGCATCGCCGATCTGAAACAGGCGCGCGGAAGCCGGCCGGCCGAGCTGGACCGGGTGGTCGTGGCGGTCGATCCGCCCGCCAGCGCCCACGGCGACGCCTGCGGCATAGTGGTGGTGGGACGGCGCGAACGGCGGGCCTTCGTCCTGGCCGACCGGACGGTGCGGGGCCTGTCGCCCGGCGGCTGGGCCGCCGCCGTCTGTCGCGCCGCGCGGGATTTCGAGGCCCAGGAGGTGGCGGCCGAGGCCAATCAGGGCGGGGAGATGGTGCGAAGCGTCCTGGGCCAGGCGGACTGTCCGGCCCCGGTCGCCCTGGTCCACGCCCGCCGCTCCAAGGCCGCCCGGGCCGAGCCGGTGGCCCTGTTGTACGAACAGGGGCGGGTCGTCCACTGTGGCGACTTTCCCGCCCTGGAGGAGGAGATGCTGGCCCTGGGCTGCGAGGGCGGACCCAGCCCCGACCGGGCCGACGCCCTGGTCTGGGGCGTGTCGCGGCTGATGCTGGAGCCGCAGGGCGAGGGGCCGTGGATCAGAAGACTATGACGCCGGAGGTTTGGGGATATTGGGCTGCGGCCCGCGCCAGGGCGGTGTCGGCGCTGATCAAGGGAACGCCCAGGAGCAGGGCCTGAGTGTCGAGCAGGACCGCCATTCAGCGGTAGAAATGATCTTCGTCTTCCGAACGGGCGAGACGCTCCATCTCGGGGTCCGGCTGAAGGAAGAGAGTCGCTTCTTCATCCGTCAGCGGACCGAGGTGGGCCAGGGCGCCAAATCGGAACCGAGGCTGTTCGACGACCCCTGCGGCGCGGATGACGGCGACGGCGTGGCCGTCGCGGGACAGGACGATTTCCTCGCCCTGTTCGGCCTGGGCGGCGAGTTCGGCCAGGGTGGCCTGAGACCGGGCGATGTCGACGTGGATCGTCATGGGCCGAGACTAGCACGGGCGGGGCGGAGGCGAAACGGCGGGGCCGAGCGCCGGTCGCCGCCTCCGCTGCGGCGAGACATTTTCAGGAGAGTGCGATGGGTGGGATGCGGTGGCCGTTCGGCCGGGGCGGGCGTGCGCCCGGTCCGGGCGCGCCGGAGGCGAAGGCCAGTCGGACGGCGGTGCTGCTGTCGGGCGTCGGGCGGGCGCGGTGGACGGGCAATGACTACGCCGGCCTGGCGCGCGAGGGCTATCAGAAGAACGCCGTGGCCTATCGCTGCATCCGCATGATCGCGGAGGCGGCGGCCTCGGCGCCCTTTGCGGTCTTTGTGGACGGGGTGCGCGACGAGACCCATCCGCTGGCGCGGCTGATCCGCCGGCCCAATCCCGAACAGTCGGGGGCGGAGCTGATGGAGGCGGTTTACGGATCGCTTCAGGTCTCGGGCAACGCCTGGGTGGAAGCGGTGGGGGACGCGGTTCCCGAGGAGCTGTGGGCGCTCAGGTCGGACCGGGTCAAGGTGGTTCCCGGCCGGTCGGGCTGGCCCGAGGCGTGGGATTACTCCGTGGACGGACGGTCGATCCGGATCGGGCGGGCGGCTGACGGCTGGGCGCCGGTGATGCAGCTGAAGCTGTGGCATCCGCTGGACGACTGGTACGGCCTGTCGCCGCTGGAGGCGGCGGCGCAGGGGGTGGATGCGCACAATGCGGCCGGGGCCTGGAACAAGGCCCTGCTGGACAATGGGGCGCGGCCGTCCGGCGCCCTGATCTATGGGGCCAAGGGCGGCGAGCGGCTGACCGACGGCCAGTTCGAAGCGCTGAAGGCCCAACTGTCCAGCGCCTACGCCGGGGTGGAGAACGCCGGGCGGCCGATCCTGCTGGAGGGGGGAATGGACTGGAAGCCCCTGAGCCTGACCCCCGCCGAGATGGACTTCACCGCCGGGCGACATGCGGCGGCGCGCGAGATCGCCCTGGCCTTCGGGGTTCCGCCGCAGCTGCTGGGGATACCGGGGGACGCCACCTATTCCAACTATCGCGAGGCCAACACCGCCTTCTGGCGACAGACGGTCATACCCCTGGCGCGCAAGGCGGCGGGCGCGATGACCGGCTGGCTGGGCGGACGGTTCCCCGGCTGCGAGGTGCGGGCCGACCTGGAGGCCGTGCCGGCGCTGCAGCCCGAACGCGACGCCCTGTGGGCGCGGCTGGAGGCGGCAAGCTTCCTGACCGACGCGGAGCGGCGACGGATGGCGGGGGTGGAGGGATGAGGAAGGCGTGGCGAGTGTCGAGTGGCGAGTGGCGAGGGAGACGTGACGCATGAGCGACGACTCTCAGGTCCGGCGCGTGCCGACCGCCCTGGTGATCGCGGTCGTGGTGCAGACCATCGGCGGCTTGGTCTGGGCGGGCGGGGCGGCGGCGCGGATTGCGACGCTGGAGCAGAGGGTGAGCGAGCAGAGGCTGGTGGCCGAACGGTTGGCCCGGCTGGAGACCCAAGGCGAGGCGACGGCGGCGGCGGTGGAGCGGATCGAACGGCGGCTGGAGGGGGGCGGGTGAGTGGTTAGTGGCGAGTGGCGAGTGGCGAGTGGTGAGGCGAACCAGGCGATTGGACGAAGGCAGGCGCGACTTCGCTCGCCCCTCGCCCCTCGCCCCTCGCCACTCCTGATCCAGGGCTACGCCTCCCTGTGGGGCGTGGCGGATCTGAACGGGGACGTGGTCCAGGCGGGGGCGTTCGCCGACAGTCTGGCCAAGACGGGCGCCGAAGGGGTGCGGATGCTGAACCAGCACGACGGCCGGGCGCCGGTCGGGGTCTGGGACGAGGTGCGCGAGGACGAGCGCGGCCTGTTCGTGCGCGGCCGGATCGAAGACTGGTCGCCCGAGGCCCGCTTCGCCGCCGCCCTGAGCCGGGCGGGGGCGATGGACGGCCTGTCGATCGGATACCGCACGGCGCGGGCGCGGCGTCAGGGACGTTTGAGGGTGCTGAGCGGGGTCGAGCTGTGGGAGGTGTCGCTGGTGACGTTTCCCATGCTGCCGGGGGCGCGGTTTAGCGTCGCCTGACGCGCCCTGGGACGGCCTGGGGCCAATCGACATTCAGCCTGCCGCCGTCCTGCCGGGGCGGTGCGCAGCGGAACGCTGATTGAGGATGGGTTCATCACAACGGGCACGACGCGGTCACGGCGAACACGGCGCGTTCCGATGGCGTCGTGACCGCTGTGAATCCGCCGTGATCGCCGTGATGAACCCGGACGCCGCATCAAGGCCCTCTGACGCGGGAAGAGCGGCCTGACCGCAGTAAGCTGAATGTCGATTGAACCTAGCCACCCGGAGCCTTCGGATCGGCGGTCAGAAGGATATCTATTTCACGCAGCCTGCCGATCAGGCCGCCAGTCGTGGCTGCGATCAACATGGCATAGCCAGCCAGGTAAACCCACCAAGCGTTCGCCCCCTCCAGCAAGAGACCAAGACCGCCCACCACTATCCCTAAGGCTTGAGCAAGCACGACCGGGACCATCCATCCCGTGAGTGCGGAAAGGGCCTTTCTCTGCTGCGGCGACGCTTGCGCGCGTTGGGCGCGGGCCCAGGTCAGAAGCGCTGGAAACCTGCTTCGCAGTCCGACGGCCACACCGGCGGCCGCCAAGACTGTTGATAGGATCAAAAGTCCGAGCCCTCCCATGCCGGGCGGCGGCGAGGGGGCAAGCCGACCGTAAAAAACGCTAGCCAGAAGCATCAGGGCGAGTGTGCCCCAAGTCGCCGCCCGCCGTAGAGCCCCTCTATCCATGCTGCATTGGTAGCATGAGGCGCAATCAAGGCTAGGGCCTGGATCACACATTTCCGGGCCACCCCGGATCACGCCGCGTTGAAGCGGGCGGGTTGAGCTTTCGGTGTGCGCCGAGCCGTCAGACGGCGGGGAAAGGGCGACGGCCTGAAGCGGCGGCCTCGGCCACGTAGTGTCGGTGCATCTGGGCCAGTCGCCCGTATGTACGCAGGAGGATCAGAGCCAGCACGAGCGCCGAGAAAACCGGCCAGTAGGGCAGGAGCGGCATGCCCAGGCGGCGTGAGATTTCGCCCATCGGATCGTCGTGCATGATCATGATCATGAGGAGGACGAACAGGAACAGGTCCAGCGCCAAGAGGGCGTGGGACAAGGGGCCGGGCAGGGGCGCGCCCCCGACTGCGATCGCCGATTGAACGGACCGGGGCAGGGCGTCAATCGGCGGATTGTCGGTGACGCAAAGGGTTTCGCTGAGCGGTACAAGATTGGTGTCTTCGGACACCTGCATGCGCTGTAGGGCAGGGAGTCGGCGACGGCGGGCGCGCCTCTGGCGCCGCTCGATAAGCCCTAGCCCGTAAGAGGCGGCGAGACCCCCGAATGTAAGCAAGAGCATGACCGCAGACGCCAACTGGGTCCACGGACCCGCGTAGTGTCTGCTCAGGGCCCACAAGATGAGGGGTGCAAACGGCGCCCATGTCCAGACGAGCTTCAGCAGCCAGGAGCGCTGCAAGCCGCCCATCAATTTCAAGGTCGTATCGGTCACTTTCCAAGCTTAAACCTAAAGATGGGCTTCTGCGTCTCAGACCCTTCAGTCTTCCGCTGCGGAGGCTTCGATATTGGCCTGGAGGGCCTGCATTTCGGCGGTGATCGCTTCCATTTCCGCCGTGCATTCGTCGGAGGAGATGGTGGCGGCGCGCGGGGACGCCTTGCCCTTGTCATAGGCCGCCAGGAGGAACTCGGAGGCCGCCTTCTTTTCCGGATCGGTCTCATTGGCCAGGGCGGCGCGGACCTGCTCGGCGACGCCCGGCGGGAACTGGCGTTCGCACGTGCCCAGGGTTTCGAACATGCGCGTCATGCCGGCGAAGACCTGATTGACCTGTTTCGCCTGTTCGGGCGGCAGGCCGGAGGTGTCGGGCGGCGTCTGAAGCGCCAGGGCGCCGGCGAAGGCGAGAACGAGACTGAACATGGGTGAAGCTCCTCCGTCACGCGGAGTAGCACGCTTTTCGAGGGACGGCAGTCGTCCATCACAGGTTTCGGGCCACGCCCGGATCACGCGGCGCCGAAGACGGGCGCCTTCACACCGGAGACATCATGAAAGAGACCAAACAGGCTTCGGGCCATCCCGAGGCGCACGGCGCCGTGCGCGAGATGATGGCGGCGTTCGAGGCGTTCAAAGGGGCGAACGACGCCCGGCTGGGCGAGATCGAGAAGAAGGCGGCGGCCGATGTGCTGCTGGAGGAGAAGGTCGCGCGGATCGACCAGGCGGTGGCGGCGGCCCAGGCGCGGTTGGACCGGGTGATGAGCCAGAACCGGCGTCCGGCCATCGGCGGCGAGCCGGTGGAGCCTGCGTCGGCGCCCGAGGCGAAGGCGGCGTGGGACGGCTATCTGAAGACGGGCCACTCGCCTCAACTGGCCGGCGCCCTGGAGGTCAAGGCGGGGCTGTCTGCGGTGCCGACCTCGGGCGGCTATGTCGCGCCCTATGAGACCGAACGGGCCATCGAGCGGCGGCTGATGGCGGCCTCGCCGATGCGCGAGATCGCGACGGTCAGGACGGTGGCGGCGGGCGTGTTCCGAAAGCCGGTCTCGACGGCGGGCGTGGCCTGCGGCTGGGTGGCGGAGACGGCGGCGCGGCCCGAGACCGATCCGGCGACCCTGGCCCTGCTGGAATTCCCCTCGGCGGATCTGTACGCCAATCCGGCGGCGACCCAGGCCCTGCTGGACGACGCCATGGTCGATCTGGACGAATGGCTGGCGGCCGAGGTCGAGGACGCCTTTGCGGCCCAGGAGACCCAGGCCTTTGTGGCCGGCGACGGGGTGAACAAGCCCAAGGGCTTTCTGGCCTATCCGACGGCGGCGGACGCGGGTCAGGTCTGGGGCCAGATCGGTTATGTGGCCTCGGGCGCCGCAGGCGGGTTCGCGGCCGACAGTCCGACCGACCGGCTGATCGACCTGATCTATGCGCCCAAGGCCCAGTATAGGCCGAACGGCCGGTTCGTGATGAACCGGAAGACGGTCTCGGCGGTGCGCAAGTTCAAGGACGCGGACGGCAACTATATTTGGCAGCCGGCGACGCGGCTGGGCGAGACGGCCAGCCTGCTGGGCTATCCGGTCACCGAGATCGAGACCATGCCGGATGTGGCGGCCAACAGTCTGTCGATCGCCTTCGGGGACTTCCAGCGGGGCTATCTGATCGTGGATCGGGCGGGGGTGCGGGTGTTGCGCGACCCTTATTCGGCCAAGCCTTATGTCCTGTTCTACACGACCAAGCGGGTCGGCGGCGGGGTGCAGAACTTCGACGCGATCAAGGTGATGCGGTTCGCGGCGACGTAGTTGCGGCGTGACGAGCGGTCAGTGGCGAGTGGCGAGTGGTCGCTCGCCGCTGACGTATGAAACGGCGTTTGGGCTGAGTAGGGGTGGCCGTCTCGCCGCTCGCCACTCGTCACTCGCCACTTCCGAGCAAGGCGAGGTGAGACATGGCGCAGCCGGTGACGGTGGCGGAGGCGAAGCTGTTTTTGAGGGTCGAGCATGAGGCCGAGGACGGCCTGATCCAGACCCTGATTGGGGCGGCCCAGGCGCGGGTGGAGGCGGAGGTGGGGCTGAGCCTGACCTCGACCGCGCCGGCGGGGCTGAGGCTGGCGATCCTGATGCTGGTGCTGCGGGCCTATGAGCGGGGCGAGGCGGCGGCGGATCTGTCGATCGACGAATGGACCGCCCCCTATCGCACGGTGCGGCTGTGAGGGTTCTGGCGAGCCTGTTCCGGCCGGTGGAGGCCGAGACCCCCTATGGCGGGCGCAGCGTGGGTTTCGAACCCGTCGGCTCGGCCTGGCTGACCTGCGGGACGCGGCGGCGGATCGAACGGGGCGAGGGCGATCAGAGGCGCACGGTCGAGCGGCTGAGCGCCGAGGCGCGGGCCGACGCGCGGCTGGCGGTCGGGCGGGTGCTGCGGTTCGGCGGGGCCGACTGGGACGTCGTCGGCCTTGATCCTCTGCGGCCGGGGCGGCTGCGGCTGGAGCTGGAGCGGGTGCGATGAAGGATCATGAGAGCGCCCTGCAAAAGGCGGTGGTCGCGGCCCTGAAGGCGGATGCGGCGGTGTCGGCCCTGATCGGCGGGCGGGTGTTCGCCCGGCCGCCGGAGGGGGCGGCCTGCCCCTATCTGGCGCTGGGCCGATGCGAGAGCCGGCCGCTGACGGCGGACGGGGGCGGGGTGGAGCAGAGGCTGACCCTGACCGGGGTGTCGCGCTTCCTCGGCGCGGAAGAGGCCAAGGCGATGGCGGCGGCGGTGCGGGCCTGTCTGCACGAAGCGGTGCTGGAGGCGGACGGGGTGCGGACCGCGACCCTGAGGGCGACCTTCGCCGACGTGTTCGGGGCGAGCGACGGGCGGCGGACCTATGCGGTGGTGCGGCTGAGGGCGGTGACCGAGGAAGTGGCGAGTGGTTAGTGGCGAGTGGCGAGCTGGATCGGGCGGGCGGAAGCAGCGGGGGGAGCCGTTGCGACGACCTTCCTCGCCACTCGTCACTCGCCACACGCCGCTCAGGAGCAAAGCGAGGACAAGATGACCGCACAGGCGGGCAAGGACATGCTGCTGAAGATCGAGGGGGCGCCGGGCGTCTTCACGACGGTGGCGGGGTTGAGGGCGCGGACGATTTCGCTGAACGCGCGCACGGTGGACGCCACCGACGGCGACAGCGCCGGACGGTGGCGCGAGCTGCTGGCCGGGGCCGGGGTCAAGTCGGCGGCGGTGTCCGGGCAGGGGATCTTCCGCGATGCGGCCTCGGACGCCCTGGTGCGGGAAGCCTTCTTCGATCAGGCGGCGAAGCGGTGGCGGCTGGTGGTGCCGGACTTCGGCGTGCTGGAGGGGCCGTTCCTGGTGGCGGCCCTGGAATACGCCGGGACGCATGAGGGGGAGGCGACCTTTGCGCTCAGCCTGGCCAGCGCGGGGGCGGTCGGGTTTTCGGCGGCGTGAGGCGCGCGCGTTAGTGCTAGTGCTAGTGCTAGTGAGCGGGCTTCGCCGGTGAGCGGAGAACGGCGGGGCGGCTGAGTAGGCGCTCGCTAGGTTCAATCGACATTCAGCTTACTGCGGTCAGGCCGCTCTTCCCGCGTCAGAGGGCCTTGATGCGGCGACCGGGTTCATCACAGCGATCACGGCGGATTCACA
>MDSZ01003585.1_pt1 | contig 12484 bp, 11 predicted proteins | sample 811201 | NCBI WGS metagenome assembly MDSZ01 (sample SAMN05326647, study PRJNA326480) | marine metagenome | isolation source: seawater | place: Indian Ocean: North | collected 2010
ATGTATAGCAAATAATTATGGTACTCCCGAACAGATTCGAACTGCCATCTTCGGCTCCGGAAACCGACGTTCTATCCATTGAACTACGGGAGCATTAAAAGTTTAACACATAAAAAGTGACTTTATTTTAGTTATTTTGAATAACGTAGCGCATCATTTTTTTCAAGGCAACCCTTAAGGCTTCGTGTTCTAATATTGATGCATCGAATTGGAAATAGACTTTAAAGCAAATAAGACCTAGCAAAAAGTCAAAGCCAAGGGGGTACAGCTTTTCTGAAGGAATAACTTCTCAAATCTTTCGGCCTAGCCCTAATCTGGGAGAATTTTTGGCTTTAAATATGAATGGCTTCGCCAAAAACAGAGGCCGCAGCTTCCATCATCGCTTCACTCATCGTGGGATGCGCATGGATAGTATTATGGATATCCTCAGCTGTCGCTTCGAGCTGAATCGCTAAACAGTACTCGGCAATCATCTCAGTTGCATCAGCTCCCACAATATGTGCACCTAGCACTTCACCATAGCGCTCACCAACTAGTAGCTTAACAAAGCCATCCGCTGTATTTGAAGCGACGGCTTTGCCTGAAGCTTGGAAAGGAAACTTACCCACTTTATAGGCAATTCCTGAGTCTTTAAGCGCTTTCTCTGTTTTTCCGATACTGGCAACTTGAGGCAAGCAATAGGTACACCCAGGAAAATTAACGACTTTCTTTGGCTGACCGTGTCCGAACATACCTTGAACGGCTTGGACCGCTTCATAAGTGGCGACATGGGCAAGCCACGGAGGCCCGATGATATCTCCTGCCGCATAAAGTCCCTCAACAGAGGATTGATACTTGTCGTCAACTGTAACATAACCACGATCCATGTCTACTTTGACTTTTGCTGAGAACAAATCTTTAGTATTGGCAACGACGCCGATAGCTAGGAGAACCGAATCAACCTTTAAAGACTCTGTCTGCTCACCCTTGATTAGATCTAGACTGACCCCTGAAGCGCTGACTTTAATATTTTCCACTTTTGTGGAAACTCTGCAATCAATCCCAGACTGTTTAAAGGAGCGCGAAACAACCTTACCCACTTCCTCGTCTTCAACAGGTAAAATTTGATCCATCATTTCTACTAAGGTAACTTTAGTACCAAAAGCGTTTAAAAAATAGGCAAATTCCGCACCGATAGCACCCGCTCCAACTATGACAATAGATTTCGGTTGCTTTTCCATAATCAAAGCTTCTCGAGAAGTCATGATCCGCTTGCCATCTACTTCTAGGTCAGGCAAAGTTCGAGGTTTACAGCCGGTGGCTATAAGGATCTTCTCCGTAGATAAAACCTTTCCGCTATCCTTACCATCATTGATTTCGACCATTCCGGGCACCATGATCTGACCAGTTCCAATAAAGTGATCAACTTTATTTTTCTTAAAAAGAAAACCTATACCCTTGGCCATATTGTCCGCAACAGATCGGGAGCGAGCGATTATTTTCCCAAAGTCGTAATTAAGTCCGCTTACTGAAATGCCAAAATCTTCACTATGCCCTATTTTAGAATATAGTTCCGCGCTTTTAAGCAGCGCCTTAGAAGGAATACATCCCCAATTTAAACACGTACCTCCGGGGCGTTCTTTTTCCACACAGGCAACTTTTTTTCCCAATTGACCAGCACGGATAGCTGCAGCATAGCCAGCGGGTCCGCCTCCAATTACAACAAGATCGTATTTACTAGTATTCGACATAATCATATAATGCTATTTTTAATTTTCACGAGTCAAACTTATAGCGATATAAATAATCAATTTCACATATTCAAAACCTAATTAGACGAGCAAAATAGATACGTGCTTATATGAGTGTTGTTCCTATTACTGATTCCTCCTTTAGGTTTAACTTTGGTAATTGTTTATCCTCCATGCCAAACGTCGACTGCTTGCGCCACATTGCTCTGATTAAATAAAAGAAGCTTTCTTAATTACCCACTCCTTATTTTAATCCTGAAGTAAAAAACCGCCGATAGATACCAGCGGTTTAAGTGAAAAAATAATAGTGAGTTGAACCTTGTAATGTATCGCTAAGAACGACGGCGAAACTTTGATTGGAACTTCTCAACGCGACCTGCGGTATCAACAAAGCGCTTTTCTCCAGTGAAGGCAGGATGTGAATCAGAAGTAATATCGCAAATCACTACTTGGTACTCGACGCCATCAATGGTCTCAGTTTTGCCCCCACGCATAGTTGAACGTGTCAAGTATTTTGTACCAGAAGAGACATCTACAAAGGCAACTGGATTTAGTTTTGGTTGAATATCAGCTTTCACAATTTGTATATTAGAGCTTAGCCCTGTCTCGCTTTGAAACGAGGGTTCGTTTTATTAATGACATAGATTCGCCCCTTACGACGGACCACTTGACAATCAGGGTGGCGATCTTTGAGCGATTTGATGGAAGATACGACTTTCATAGTATTAGATAGAGAATTGGCTAAAAAAAAGCCTTCACGCTTCCCTGTCAAGAGAAAGTCAGCCAAATTAACCATTATTAAAATAATATCGATTAAGCCAGTTGACTAGAGTTGAATACATTCAATAGAGTTTTCTTCAAATATCTCTGAAACCATCGGATCGTTATTGTAATCATAATGGTATTTAATGCACTTCACTCCTGAAGCAATGAGCATCTTCGAGCAGGCAATACAAGGAAAATGAGTAATGTAGGCAGTGGAATTAGAGAGTGAGACACCGCGACGAGCGGCATCGGATATCGCATTTTGCTCGGCATGAACCGTTGATTGTTCGTGATCATTCGCGATCCTAGAGATATGCGGTGCTCCTGGCAAAAATCCATTATAACCCGCAGCAATGATACGATTTTTATGGGCGCCGCTAGAAACAATCACACAGCCAACATTGAGTCGCTCGCAGGCAGAGCGCGTAGCAATCAAAAACGCGGTGGCCATAAAATACTCATCCCAAGAGGGTCGGTCCTCTAATTGATTCGTGATTTGGACAATGTTTTCAACTAAACTCTTATTACTCACTGGATACATAATTGTTTTAATTTAATAGGGATAGAAAGTTAACTTTAAATAACCGTTTGGCAAGGACTGGCTATTACTGGGGTCATTTAACCAATCCAAAATAGCACGGTCAAAAATTTCTGAAGAAGAGGATTGGTAGATTCTTGGTTCTGATGCGAAGGAATGATCATTGCTAAAGAGCAGAATAACTGGATTTAAATTCAACAAGCTCACTTGATTCTCTAATGAATAAGTTAGAAGCATCCGTTTGTAACTTCTAACTGTTTGTGCTGAAGCTGCCCGCAACAATTCTACTTGCAAGTTTGCTTGAATTAAAGGCGGACTTTGTACAGGCTCACTCTTGCCACTCTGTACAGCTTCACTACCACTGCTAACAAAGAGTGTGAGAAGGCGAGGATCAAATTCCGCGTCAGGGACAATTGTTCCAAAATTAGAATTTCCCTGATCCAGAAATCCCGCTGTCATCTGCAAAGCACTTTTTAATTCAATATTGGGTTCAAATGCAATAAAATCGGATTGATTGAGCCCGCTTTGCATTGGGCGTACGCTGTTGCTGTAATTCCACTTGGTCGGGATGTACAAAGGAGCAGTATCAAATAGCTCTAGACTAGCTGAAACTAAGCCCAAATGCTCCAACTGATCCGCTTGTATGAATTCAATTTTACTAGTTGGCTGATAAAAATCAAAATCTAAAGGTTGATCAAAGCGAAGAGAATAAAAGCCCAATGCAAAGAAAAGAACCAAAACCGTAGCATTTCTCAAAGCGGGAGATCGTTTGTAAAAAAGACGCCAGTAGCTCTTAATTTTAAAAATAATCCACTGCCATGATAATTGCATTCTAAATCGTCCCAATAGATTTCCAAAAAAGTTACGTTATTGCACTGATTGCTTAGCCTGTCCCAAAATCTGGATACGCCCATATCCCGCTTTTTCCGCCATGCTACACAATTCTAAGAAAGATTCTATATCCAATTTGCTATCCGAGCGAATAATTAAGCTAGTTTCGCCTGCCTCCGATTGATTCTTGGAAAGAAAATGAAATAATGCTGATTCGATTGTCTTTAAATTATAAATACCCCCATCAAAAAAAATCGTATCCGAATTCTCGAGGGTTAAGACGATAACATCCGAATAAGGAGCGCTTAAAGTCAAATCCGTCTCAATGAATTCGATATTCATCCCTGGAAAGGTGACAAATCGAGTGAATAAAAATGCAAATAACAGTCCGACAAAAGCCAAATCGATGAGAATTAATAAATTAAAGGGCGTCACCCGCTGACTCTGTCTGCGGTGCACTCTCAAGCGCCTTTTTAAGAGCGGCTTGTGCACTGTTTCCAATAAATCCAAGGACTCCTTTGCTTTATCCATTCGCTTATTGATCCAAATTTTCATCCACCAATTCACTACGAGGCACTCTTCTATTCTCCAAAATTACTTCAAGGAGTTCAGAACAAAGCCACTCATAATCGTGTATCGCATGGGTAATTCGTACTTCTAAAAAATGGTGCCCTGCCGTTGCAAAGATACAGATAATTAAACCCAAGGCTGAACTGATCAAAGCGTTGGCTAAAGCTGCAATGAGCAAGGCGCTAGAGCCATTAAAGAGGGACAACTGGCTGATTATCTCGATACCGGCAATCAACGTTCCTAAGAAACCAATCAAAGGACTGACTCGAGCGACCACAGAAAGAATCCCCACTCGGCGCTCTAATTCTGGCATTTCCAAACTCAAGCGCTTTCTCAAATGGGCAATAATTGTATCAATATCCATTTCATAATTGAGTAAAGCGGTCTTAACGAGATTAGCTGCCGCCCCTCCCATTTCTTCGCATAGAGTTAAAGCTTCAAGGCGGCGACCTTTATTCAAAAGATTTTTGATTCCCGACATGAACGACCGAACATCAATCTGTCCCTTGTGCAAGAAGAGTGTCCGCTCAATAAAGACAATCGAACCCACCATAGCCAAAACAATAAGCGGCAGAAACATAGGGCCTGCTTGTAAGAAAAAGGTTAATTGATCTACATCCATATATTTAATATTCTAATAGTAATTGTTTAGCCAGCTCTGCACCTGGCAAGTTATAAGCAATAATCTTGCGATAAATTATCTTACTAGCCTCGCTTTGATCGCTCGCCTCCAGTTGCTTGCCCAATAAAAATAAGCTGCGTGACATCCAATAACCCTCAATCGAAGAAATACGCTCTACCTCTGAGCCCTCCTTCAAGTACAGATCCATCATGGAAATGATCAGCGTGTTCGCTAAATCCATACGATCTGTTTCACTAAAGAGAAAACTTAATTTATAATAGACCTCTAGCTGAAATGCAGGGGGTAAATTTGGGAGATCTAAAAGCCGCTCCAACTCAAGAATCAGTTCTTTAAAATCGTAATCTGCTTGATCGTAGGACAGTGCGAGCAAGCAATCGACACGTGACAACTCGGCAAGGTAACGATTCGGATGGTCGGGAAAGCGTTGAACCAAACTGTTGTAAACAGATAGGGCTGCAGAGAAATCACCTGTCTTTCGCAAGAGATCACCTTGATGACGCAAAGCAAAAAAGACCAATGGAGAATTAGGATAATTATTGACCAACTGGTTCAACAACTGGATAGATTGGCGGAAGTTATCTATATCCCGCTTTTCAGCATTCAGTGCCGCCTCCAAAATAGCTTCGGGAGCAAAATCACTTTCTGGATAATTTTCAGCCAACTCTAAGAGACTTGATTCTGCTCTGTCAAACTGACCGCTATTCGAAAAATGATCGGCTAAAACAATGAAAGATAATTCAGCTGCCTGAGAATCTGGGAATTCTTTTTGCAAGCGATTCAAGACAGGAAATGCGCCCTCAAAGTCTTCATCAGACAACAAAAGCTGTGCCTTCAAAAGGCTGACTTGACTGAGAAGTAAACTCAGAGCTTCGGCAGAAATCTGACCCTCCTCTAAAGAGCGCAAACGCTCGAGTAAAGCATCCGATTGGACAAGAGCCTCCTCTGTGAGTTCTCCTGATGCGTGCTCCAGATACAAAAGCATCCATGTAAACCGCAATTCGAGTAATGTAGGGATCGATCGACCCGAAACTTCAGTAAAGCGAGAGGCCTCCTTCAACACAGCAATTGCTTCGCCTAATTCACCTTTAGAACGCAGAAACAAAGCATAATTCCACTGAATCTTCAAATATAATTCAGGGGCAATAATGTAAGATTCCGCCTCTTCCCGTAAAGACTCCATCAAAGCATCCTCCAAACGATCTGAATTCAATTGTGCCGTGACCATGCGAAACCAAAAACTCCCTCGGGTTGCCTGGTCCATCCTATCTCTTTGGTCGAGTGCCGATCGATAAAACTCAATCGCTACTTCGAAATCACCCTTCAAAAAATAACAATTTCCGATGAGCAAATTGAGCCCTAGTTGTTCATCAGCATTTCCATTTAAAGCTAAAATTTTACTCAAATAATCCGCCGCCAATCGGTACTGAGGTTCCGCCTGATAGAGAGCAACGTAAACCAAGATTTGATACACCTCCGCTAATGCATTCGACCCTGGGAAATTCTCTAGCAAATACTCAGCATCTATTTTTAATTGATCAAGCAACTGAGGGGCCTCCTGAGATGGAGATGCTGTCCGACTCCGTTCTACCGCAAGCAAGGAAAACTGAACTTTCAATTGATAAAATTGGGCGCGAAGTGGGTGCGATTGCTCACTTTCAAAAAATGCATTTAAAGTCTCAAGAAAAGCGGCGTCTTCCGTTTTAAAAATATATTGTTTAAGTAACTGAAAACTAAATTCTAATATTATGGGATCCTCTGAGGATTGCATCAAAGTGTAGAGCAAATCCCTTCCCGCAATTGAATCTACCCCTAAAACCATAACCTTGAGCAGTCGAAGGTTGTCCAATTCAAAATTGCTATAACGTACCGCCCCCTTGGATAACTCAGAATTAATAACCGCAATCGCCTGACTTTTTTCCCCCTTGAGTGCGAGTAAATAGGCATAATCATAGGCGTAATGATAAGACTGCGGCTTATCTTGATTTGCCTTCAGTAACTTACGAAGCTGCTTCAGAGCAGTTGAATCTGGCTTTTGAAAATTGTACTCAAGCCTCAACATCAGGCTCTGAAAATAGGCTTGTTGTTCTAGATTAGTAGATGCCAAAAGTCGCGCTTGAAATAAAGAATCCTTCAGGGCACTTTTCTTGCCCTCAATTAAATCAACTGCCGAAGAAAAATAGTAAAACCAAACCCGGTCCGCCTCATCTAAACTCGAGGCATCAATCCGCTTTAAGTTACCTTTCAGCAAATTCAATATGGCTTTCTTAGGGCGCTTGTACTCCAATACGTAATCTACAATCATACCATATAGATAATACAGCGAATTTCGCTTAGCTTCTGGAATCTCCTGCAAGACCTCCGAGGCCAAAAGAAACTCACGGCTACCAATCAAAGCCTTAACCCAAAGCATCCGCACCTCGTCCGTATCAAACGATGGATCCTCTACACCCTGTTCGCTCAAAAGCGTACTGTAGATTTCCGCTGCATTTTTATACAAGCCAAACTCCATTGCCGAACGAGCGACATAGAGACGATTTTCAGAACTGAGCGATGGGCCTGCGAAATTTATAAATTTACCTTCCCCAAGTAAATTTGAAAGAACTAAAAGCGAAAAAACCCCAGATAAGAAAAGCAGACGGAATTGTAAAAAAGGTATACAAAAAAGAGGCATGATCGAATGTGAAGAAAGTAATTAGTAAGAATCCGTATTTGGTGCCCCCACCGAGACTCGAACTCGGATTAACAGTTTAGGAAACTGCGGTTCTATCCATTGAACTATGGGGACACTTCAAAGAAACACAATCTTTTAGAGAAAAGAGGCGAAAGTTCAAAAGAAAAAACCGCCAAACTATTCTGCCATCTTAAATCGGAAGAACTTAGTATCTGTATCTGCTGGGATCGTCATAGTGGCTGGCGTGCCTGTATCTTCCCAGGTTTGAAGATCAGAACTTTCTTCCATCTGTAACTGTACTGTAGCTTGGCTACCAGATACTTCTATCATTGCTGAGCCAGGGCGGAGGTCTTTAACTTGTTCAATAGTTCTGGTGCGTAAAGCGCTATAATCACTTGTAGGATTCAATCCTTCGCTAACTATAAATCCATCACTAAACCCATCACCACTTGTATCAGATGAAAGTGGATTACTTGAGTAAATGTTGATTTCAGTTCCATCTGAAATACCGTCATCATCTGAGTCAGCATCATTTGGATCGGTTAAATGGGTATTGATTTCAGCATAGTCTGATAATTGATCACTGTCGCTATCAGATGAGTTGGGATTAGTTAAATGTGTGCTAATTTCAGCATTGTCTGAAAGTCCATCATCGTCGCTATCTGCATCAGTAGGATCTGTTAAATGTGTACTAACTTCAGCTCCATCTAAAAGACCATCGTCGTCACTATCCGTGTTTAATGGATCAGAACTGTATGTGTTGACCTCTGATCCATCGCTAAGCCCATCGCTATCAGAGTCGTAAACATTTGGATCAGTTAGGTAGGTGATGACTTCATCATAATCATTAAGCCCATCGCTGTCTGTGTCCGAGAGATTTGGGTTAGTCCCCAGAATATTACTTTCACGGTAGTCTGATAATCCATCTCCATCTCCATCTGTAAATACTCTATACTCAAATTCTGCTGATGTTGTGCCAGCATCATTCGTCACTTCTACTCTCCAAGTGCCATTAGATGAGGATGCTCCATCGATACTAATTGATGGGCTTGTTCCCCCAAACATTGACGGGATTGGAAATCCATTAAAGTACCATTGATATGTATAATTGGTCGGATAACCGTCTGAAGCAGTTGCATTAATTTCTAAAATGTTTCCAACCATACTTTCATAAAAACTACTAATAGGTTGAATAACTGGTATTATCGAAAACTTTAAAGCTGCAAAAGCGCCCTGTTCATTCGAGAAAACTGTTCTTACCATACTTGATAATTGCGAGACAACGCTACTTGAGTTTCCTCCTAATGTTCCTGATCCCCAAGTAACAACAGAACCATCATCTTTGAGTGCTGCAAAGGCACCGTTGGTTGAGAAAATTTCAGTTACTCCACTAGATATATTGGGAGCAACACTGCTTGAATCTCCTCCTTCATATGGTGAACCCCAAGTAATAACGGAGCCGTTATCTTTTAGTGCTGCAAAGGCACCGTTGGTTGAGAAAATTTCAGTTACTCCACTAGATATATTGGGAGCAACACTGCTTGAATCTCCTCCAGATCCTATTTCTCCCCAAGTAACAACCGAACCATCATCTTTAATTGCTGCAAAGGCACTGACGGTTGAGAAAATTTTAATTACCCCGCTAGATAATTGGGAAGCGACGCTACTTGAATCTCCTCCTTCATATGGTGAACCCCAAGTAATAACGGAGCCGTTATCTTTTAGTGCTGCAAAGGCAAACGCCGTTGAGAAAATTTCAGTTATACCACTAGATAATTGGGAAGCGACGCTACTTGAATCTCCTCCATAATAACCCCAAGTTACCACTGAGCCATCATCTTTGATAGCTGCAAAGGCGCTATTAGTTGAGAAAATTTTTGTCGCGACACTAGATGTTGGCCAATACAGCCTTCCGCCATGGTCTTTGCCTCCCCAAGCAACAACCGAACCATCATCTTTGATTGCAGCAAAGGCGCTAGATGTGGAGAAAATTTCAGTTACACCACTAGATAATTGGGAGGCTATATTGCTATAATTACTAAAATAAGATCCATTATATATGGCTGGAAATCCACCCCATTCACTCGCTCCCCAAGTAATGACGGATCCATCATCTTTGAGTGCTGCAAACGCAGTGTTGGTCGAGAAAATTTCATTTACCCCACTAGATAATTGGGAAGCGACGCTACTTGAATCTCCTCCTTCATTATGAGGACCTCCCCAGGTTATTACAGAGCCATCTTCTTTGAGTGCTGCAAAGGCACTAGCTGTAGAGAAAATTTCCACCACTCCACTAGTTATATCGGAAGCGACCGTACTCGAATTTCCTCCTAGATTGTTATTTCCCCAAGTGATTACTGAACCATCATCTTTGAGTGCTGCAAAAGCACCGCTGCTTGAGAAAATTTCATTAACTCCACTGGATAATTGCGAGGCAACCCCACTTGAAATTCCTCCCATGCCTACATTCCCCCAAGAAACGACGGAGCTATATAGATTAACAGAACCTACAAAAAGCAAAATTGGGATTAATAAAGAAATAAATTTCACTATTTAAATTTATAAATATTCCGAAAATATGCCACACTTTTTTTATAATTCTAAAATCCTCGAAAAATCACTAAATTTTGAAAGGGCGCACCCCCAAGCATATCTGAGAGAATGAAGAATTGTGTTTTTTGAAAAATCGGGAGGGTCTAAAAATGAGCTTACCGCATAAAAGATTTTATTCGGTCCAAAAAAATCCAAAGTTTTGAGGGCTTTTTTTGGAGTTTTATTGGTTTTACCAAATTAAAAATTTGATTCGGTGTCTGTTTCAATACTGATGCAGTTTAGCGACGATGGCATCAAAGTTTAGGAAACTGCGGTTCTATCCATTGAACTATGGGGACAATTCAATGAAACACAATCTTTTAGAGAAAAGAGGCTAAAGTTCAAAAGAAAAAACCGCAAAACCTTGAAAGGACACTCCGCCAAGTATATCTGGCAGAATGAAAAATCTTTTTGAAGATTCAAAATCTTATTTTGATGAAAATGATTTTGCCATTTGCACTAAAGTCGTATGTGCATCATTTGCATCTTTTAGCTCATGATCAAATTTAATAATAAAATCTTTTTTTATATCAAGATATTCAGTTCTTATCGTCATTTGCATTGAGTCAAAGTCTATAAGCTGCGCTTTAGAAATTTGCTTAATGTTGTGATAATTAATTACATATAATATTAAAGCATCCTCATGATCTTCATTCATATGATTTATAATCATGCTAATTGCTTTATTGTTCAATTTCGTACTCATATTATTCTCCCATTTTATGTCCTTTTTGATTAAATCCCTTAACATGAACAATATCATCCATATTATTGCCTTGGATATCAAAAGCTTTACCAAAACCATAAACTAATCGTCCGAAATTAGGCTTTAATTTAATTAAATGAAAATCATTCATCTTAATCAATTGCTTCATCATTGGTCCAAATTTTTCCTGAAATCTATTCATAATATCCAACCAATCTTCTGTATCTCTTTTGAGAGGAATAGCTTGGCAAGAAAAAGTGACTCTTTTACGAGCGAATATAATTTCAGAAAGTGTTTCATCTTCAATAATCATTAGTGAAACATTACAGTTATTAAGCATATTTTCAGTATGTTGCGATAATTCGCTTACATACACATAAAAATTATTATAGTTATCTAAAACAGAGGGAGAATAACTGACTTCAGGTAATCCATTTTTATCAACACTTGCAATTTGAATGCTACTAAAACTGGATATCAATGTATCAAACTCTTGTTTTGCCTCTAATAGTATATTTTTTTCCATAATTTATTATTTTTTTGGTAATATTTTTAAAAAATTTTTGTTATCCGAACTGATCCATTCATTTTCTATTTCAAAAATATTTTTTATTCGCTTACTCGTTAAGGTTTCCTCGGGTTTTCCATTTGCCATTATGCGCCCTCTTTTCATAAGAACAACCCTGTCAGAGTAATTCATAGCCTGCTCTATATTATGGATAACTAAGAAAATAGTAATGCCAGAATCTCTTAGTTCCTTTAATAATTCTAGAATCAAGTATTGATGCTTAAGGTCTAAATTCGAAATCGGTTCATCTAAGAAAACAACTCCCCCTTTTTGATGGATATAACATTCATAAATTTGTGCTAATATTCGGGCAAAATGAACCCTTTGCTGCTCTCCACCTGATAATCTCAAATAGCTTCTATCAAAAAGATCTTCTATTTCCAATCTTTCTAAAACGAACATAACAACATCTAAATTTCTTTTTTTGCTAACAGAAGAAAAATAGGGGTATCGACCCATTAATACTAATTCACTTACCTTAAAATCAAAATTGAGACCACTCGATTGAGGTAGAACAGCCTTATATTTTGGAACTTCTTCAGGATTTTCTTTATACTTTTCACTTATGTTCAATAGTATTGAGCCACGATGTATCTTAACTTCTGAATTAATTGCTTTTAGTAATGTTGATTTACCACAGGCATTAGGGCCAACAATACTTACAATTTCTAGCGTATTCAAAGAAAGATAGATTTGATTTAATACAGAGTAATCCCCGTATTTCACGCATAAGTCCTTAATTTCTAACATAATCAAAAGTTCTGGGATTTAGATTTCAATATTAAGTGCAAGAAAAAAGGTGCCCCTACTAATGAAGTAATTATACCAATAGGTAATTCTGCATATGGAATTAATATTCTAGAAAAAAGG
>MDSZ01168347.1_pt1 | contig 12484 bp, 13 predicted proteins | sample 811201 | NCBI WGS metagenome assembly MDSZ01 (sample SAMN05326647, study PRJNA326480) | marine metagenome | isolation source: seawater | place: Indian Ocean: North | collected 2010
CGTTTGACTTTGCGATGTCAGGCTTATTCTTCCCACTTGTACTTGGAGTATGGTGGAAAAGAGCTACTAGAGAAGGTGCGATAGCAGGAATGTTATCTGGACTAGCAGCTGGAACAGCTTACCTAATATATGTGTATCCTAAATTCTTAGGAAACCCAGCATGGTTAGGAATTGACCACTTAAGATTTGGCTTAATTGGTGCTCCAGTTTGTTTGGTAGTAATGGTTGTTGTAAGTTTAATGACCAAAGCTCCTGATGCTGCAACACAAAGAATGGTAGATGAAGTTAGGGTTCCTAGCGGAAGATCTATTCTTGGAAGACAGCACTAGAACTTAAATTACTTAATTTTATTTAAGGGGGCGAATTTATCGCCCCCTTTTTTTTTGTTTTAATGTATAGTTAATAAAAATGCCGATTTGGATTTATATTTTGGATTATGCTCTTGGCTTAATTATGTGGACATTAATTGGGAGAGCAGCAATGAATATCTTTCAAAGAGAAGACTCTAATTTTTTCTTTATGAGAGCCTTTGTAAAGCTGACAAATCCTATACTTAAATTATTTGACAAAATTACACCTGAATTTTTAGCTAGACCAATCGTGCCTTTATATATAGCCTTTTATTTTTATTTGGTTAGATTTTATTTAATGCCTTGGTTATTAGGATATGGTGCAATGGGAATGTTATCTTTCCCTATAGATAGTGACTTTTCTAGGGAGTTGTACAGAATATTCAGTCCAGATAAATAATTTTTTTGACAAGAAAATGGATTGAAATATAAATAAAAAATGCCAACAAATATAAAAATTTCTCCATCGATTCTCTCTGCAAATTTTAGCAAATTAGGCGATGAAGTTAAATCTTTAGACAAAGCTGGCGCAGATTATATACATGTAGATGTAATGGATGGCCATTTTGTACCGAATATCACTATTGGTCCAGATGTAATTAAAGGATTGAGGCCATTAACAAAAAAAACCTTTGATGTTCATTTAATGATAGCTCCAGTTGATAAATACATTAAAGAATTTGCAAAAGCAGGGGCTGATATTATCACTTTTCATCCAGAGGCAACTGAAAATATAATGGAAACAATCAATTTAATAAAAAAAGAGGGAAAAAAAGTTGGAATATCATTGAAACCAAATACAAAGGTGGATCTTATAAAAAATTTCCTCGATAAGATTGATCTAGTTTTAATTATGAGTGTTGAGCCGGGTTTTGGAGGTCAAAAATTTATGCCTGAAGTTTTAAAAAAAGTAAAGGAGATTAATAATATAATTAAAAAGGACAAATTGAATGTTGATATAGAAATTGATGGAGGTATAAATTTTAAGAATTGTAAATTAGCTAAAGAAGCGGGTGCAAATATTTTAGTATCTGGGTCTACAATATTTAAAGAAAACAATGGTAATTTAAAAAAGAATATAGATTTACTAAGAGCAAGTTAATACATGTTAAATTTAAAAAGTGGATTTCTTTACTTTTTAGCAATTAAAATTAAAATTTTTCAGATAATAAAAAATATTTATTTTAATACGAGTTACTATCATAAACAATTAAGATCTGATATTCCAAAACAAGTACATTTTTTTCCTAACCCGTTCTTATTATCATCATTCACTAATAATAAAAATTTTTCATATAATATTAATGAAGTAAATTTAAATAATTTTTTAAAAGATAAAAATTATTTTAAGACAGATAAGAATTTTAATAATTTTTTGTGGTTAAATCTTATTAATAGGAAAAATGAGGCCTCATTTATCAGGAAAATAATTTCTGAATGGATAAGCAAAAACACAAAATTTAATAATAGGATATGGGATTCTACTATTACAAGTCAGAGAACAATTAGTTGGATTTTAAACGCAAATATAATTTTAAAAGGAACAAATATTTATTTTAAAGAAATTTTTTTAAAATCTCTTATATTTCAAATTAATCATCTAAAAAAAAACTATAGATTTGAGGAAGATAGTAGAAAAAAAATTGAGATGTTATCAGCAATTTTATTATCTGGATTAGTTTTTAAAGAATATATTTCAAATTTTCATTTTGCTTTAAAAGAAATTGAAAAAGAAATTACTGAATTTTTTGATGACAAAGGATTTCCTAAAACGAGAAATTCTGAAGACTTAATTAATATTTCAAAATATTTTATCTTAATTAAAGAGTGCGTAAAAGATGCTCAGCTTTTAATTCCTGATTTTTTGGAGATTATAATTAATAAAAATCTCACATGCTTAAAAAATCTTGAGGCGCCAAATAAAATGATGCCATTATTCAATGGTGCCAATGAGACTGATTTAGAAGATTATCATAATTATCTATTTAATCTAAATTTAAAATCAAAAAAGGATCATCAAATTACAGGTGAAATATTTTTGTTAAAGAATAAAAAAGATTTTTTATTTTTCGATACTGGCAAAGTACCAAAAAAGAAATATTCACAAAATTATCAATTGGGTCCATTGTCTTTTGAATATTTTTTTGATCAAGATAAAGTGGTGACGAATTGTGGTTACGGTTCAAATATATCTGAAAAAGCTGCAACTTTAAGTAAACTCACTTCAGCTCATTCCTGTCTATGTTTGAATGAAACATCTCTTCTCAAATTTGAAAAAAGTAGGTTCTTAAACAACACTCTTGGGAACACTCTACGAGGTGAATTTGGAGTATTTGATAAAAATTATCATGATGATGATGACACGATTTATGCTGAGGCTACTCACGACGCGTATTTAAATAATTTTGGTTATTTGCATAAGCGAAAAATTGAAATTAATAAAAGATCCAATATTTTAAAAGGTGAGGATAAGTTAATAAAGAAAAAACTAAATTTAGAAGTCAAATTTTCAATAAGATTTCACCTTTACCCAGGCATAGACGCCGTGAAAACTATAAGTGGCGATAGTGTTTTGATAAAGATCAAAAGAAACAAATCTCTTATTTTTTCGGTAGATAAACAAAATTTAATGGTTGAAAAAAGTATATTTTTTGCAAGAAATAAAATATTAAATAATCTTTGCATAACTGTTTTTGGGAAAACAAATGATAATGATAAAATAATTAAATGGGCTTTCAAAAAAGAAATTTAAAATGAAAAAAAAAATATTTAATGCGTTAATTTCACTATCTGATAAGAGCTTGCTTAAAGAAGTCCTTAAAACTTTAAAACAGTATAATATAAAAACTATTAGTTCTGGTGGAACTTATAGATTTATCAGAAAATTAAAATATTCTTGTACAAAATTAGAAGATTACACTAATTTTAAAGAAATGTTGGATGGTCGAGTAAAAACTCTACATCCCAAAATACATGCTGGAATTTTATTTGATCGTTCAAAAAAAACTCATTTATCCCAAATGAAACAATTAAATTTTGAACCGATAGATTTAGTAATAGTAAATTTTTATCCATTTAATGAAACAGTTAATAATTTAAAACGAGAACGAAAAATTATTGAAAATATTGATATTGGTGGACCAAGTATAGTAAGAGGTGCGGCTAAAAACTACGAAGATGTTGCGATAATTAGTGACAAAAATGATTACTCAGAACTTATAAAAGAGCTTAAGAAAAACAAAGGTAAAACTAGTTTAAGCTTCAGAGAAAAGATGGCAGGTAAAGCTTTTAATTTAACTGCATACTATGACGCAACTATAGCAGATTGGTTTAATAAAAAACTAAATATAAAATTTCCACCAAAAAAAACATTCTATGGAAAAAAAATTGAGCAATTAAGGTATGGAGAAAATCCTCATCAAGCAGGATCGATTTACTTAAATGAAGGTGAGCCTAAAGGTTTAGGCTTAAAAAAATTGAGCGGCAAAGATTTAAGCTATAACAATTATAATGATATATTTGCTAGCCTAGACATACTTTTTAGTTTGAATAAAAAACCAACTACTGTAATAGTTAAACACGCCAATCCTTGTGGTGTGTCATCTAATAATAAACCATTTTTATCATTTAAGTATGCTCAAGCAAGTGATCCTATAAGTGCGTTTGGTGGAATAGTAGCTTGTAATTATAAAATAAATAATTCTTTAGCTGTAGAGATAAGCAAAACCTTTTTTGAGGTAATATTAGCAAAAGGTTTTGACACAAAAGCCTTAAAGATTTTAAAAAAGAAAAAGAATATGCGGATAATAGATATTTCTTCATATAAAAAAAATAATGCCTTGTTTACTAAATTTTTTGATAAATCATTCTTATTACAAGAAAAGGATACTTATCTTTATGATAAGAAAAAATTAAAATTTGTTACAAAAATGAAACCAACTAAGGGTGAAATGAGGGATTTAGAATTTGCCTTTAATGTTTGCAAATATGTGAAATCAAATGCAATTGTAATTGTAAAAGATCAATCAACAATAGGAATAGGAGCAGGACAACAAAATAGGTTAGACAGTTCGAAAATAGCTGCACAAAAAGCTAAAAGTTTTAATCCCAAAGAATTGATAAATTCTGCAGCTGCGTCTGATGCATTTTTTCCGTTCGCTGACGGAATTAAAACATTAATTAAAGCTGGTGTTAAACTAATAATTCAACCAGGTGGTTCTTTAAGAGATAAGGAAGTAATACAAGCTGCAAACAAAGCTAATGTTAAAATGGTTTTTACAGGTACCAGGCACTTCAATCACTAAATTAGTTTGTCTAATTTAGCGGCAAGTATAAAATCACTTTCAGCTAAACCTTTTATAGCATGGGTTGATATTTGAATTACTGCATATCCCCAACCAAAACTTATATCAGGATGATGGCCTTCTTCCTCAGCAACCTTTCCAACATTGAGAACAAATTTTTCACTCTCTAGATAATTTTTAAACTTAAATTTTTTTTGAATATAATAATTTTTATTTTTGTCTTGTAATACATCCCAACCATCAATTTTTTTTAAATATTTATGTATTTCATTTATATCATAGGGAGGGATATTGCCTTCGCATGGAATACATTTTTTATCAGCAAGCTCTGTCATCTAATTTTTTATAATCTTAGCGACCATACCAGCCTCATAATGACCAGGAACATTACAGGCAGCTTCTAGGTTAGCATCTGTATTAAATTTCCAAATAATTTCTCCTTTTTTATTTGGTTCAAGAAGAACACTATTTGAGTGTTTATGACCCATACTATGATCCTTTTTTGACATCATTTCCATTTTTCTGTGGTCAATTTTGTCGGCTAAAAGAATTTCATGCTCAACCATTTTCATCATCTCTGGTTGATGTTTTATGTGCATTTCTTTTGTAGCAATATTATACTCATGAACTAATTCTCCTAGATTGCTTACAATAAATTTTACCGTTTCACCTTTTTTAACTTTTATTATGTTTGGTTCGAAGTAATTGTCATACATTTTAATTTCGACAGTTTTTGTTACTTGGTCTTCTACTCCCTTTTCACCTATAGAACGCATAGAGGATGCTAAAGCTGCTTTTGAAAAAAAAGTAAATATTAACAGCGCAATTAGAATTTTGTTCATTTAAAATAATAACATAATTGATTTTTTAGATAATTGCTATTTCGTCACATGGAGCGGGCAAAGGGACTTGAACCCTCGACCTTCTCGTTGGCAACGAGACGCTCTACCACTGAGCTATGCCCGCAAATAAAACTGATTGATTATATTAAATGCGAATTTTTTAGCAAGATATTAAAAGATAAATTATTGAAATTTGTCCAATTAATTTGTTAAACTAACTAATGACAAAAATTAGATTTCCTAACTTAATTCCTATCTTTCCATTAAATGGCGTTATTTATTTCCCAAAGACAAATTTACCTCTAAATATATTTGAGGATCGATATCTTGAATTGGTTAATGACGCACTTAAAAAAGATAAATTAATGGGTATGGTACAATCTAAAAAGGACTCTAACGAGGTTTATAAGGTAGGCTGTTTAGGAAAAATCAGTGAATTTAGCGAAACCAAAGACGGTAGAATGCTGATAAATCTAACCGGATTGACCAGATTTGAAATTGTCGATGAAATTACTAACAAAAAAAAATATAGGGAATTTAAAGTTCAATATCAAAAATTCGGGCAAGATCTAAATTTAGATAAAAATTTTAAATATGAAGAACAAGAATACAACTTGTTTATGGACAAAATTCATCTGTTTTTCAAAAAAAATGGACTTCTTTTAAATTGGAAAGAATTTGAAAAGCTGAACTATTATCAAAAAATTAATACTATTGCTATGATTGCCCCAGTAAGCAACGAAGAAAAACAAAAATTGTTAGAAACTATTACTCTTGAAGAAAAAACTAAAACAATGCTAGATATCATAAAATTTTATTCCTATCAAAATAATAAAGACAAAAAAACTATTCAATAATTTTTTAAAAAATCTAATTAGGTTTATTCATTGACTCAAAGAAGTCAGAATTATTTTTTGTATTCTTGATTTTAGAAATTAAAAATTCTATACCGTCCATTGTTCCCATTGGACTAATAATTCTTCTGAGAACATTCATTTTAGAGAGATCATCTTTTTCAAAGAGTAATTCTTCTCTTCTAGTTCCAGATCTAGTTATATCAAGAGCAGGATATATTCTTTTATCTGCAACTTTTCTATCCAGAATAAGCTCGGAGTTACCTGTGCCTTTAAACTCCTCAAAAATTACCTCGTCCATTCTGCTTCCAGTGTCAATTAAAGCTGTAGAAATGATAGTTAACGATCCGCCTTCTTCTACATTTCTCGCAGCTCCAAAAAATCTTTTTGGTCTTTGCAAAGCATTTGCGTCTACTCCACCTGTCAATACTTTACCAGAACTAGGTATGACTGCGTTATATGCTCTTCCTAATCTAGTTATAGAATCTAATAAGATCACCACATCTTTTTTATGCTCAACAAGCCTCTTTGCTTTTTCTATAACCATTTCAGCTACAGCGACATGTCTTGTGGCTGGTTCATCGAATGTTGAAGCAACCACTTCACCCTTAACAGATCTTTGCATATCGGTTACTTCCTCTGGCCTTTCATCAATTAACAATACCATGAGGTAAATTTCTGGGTGATTGGCTGTTATTGATTGAGCTATGTTTTGTAAAATAATGGTTTTACCTGCTCTTGGTGGAGAAACAATTAATGATCTTTGGCCTTTTCCAATTGGGCTGACTAAGTCAATAAGTCTAGCGGTGTTGTCTGATTTTTTTTCAATTTTTGTTTTTTCTGTTTCGAGTTTAATTCTTTGATTAGGGTATAAAGGTGTTAAATTATCAAAAGCAATTTTGTTTTTTACCTTCTCTGGTTCATCAAAATTGATTTTATTTACTTTAAGCAGAGCGAAATATCTTTCAGCATCTTTAGGTGCTCTTATTTCTCCTTCAACAGAATCGCCTGTTCTTAAACCAAATCTCCTTATTTGGCTCGGGCTAACATAAATATCGTCGGGACCGGGAAGATAATTCGACTCAATGGCTCGTAAAAATCCAAAACCATCTTGAAGCACCTCTAGAACTCCAATAGCAGTTATTTGCTCATTTTTTTCTGCAAGTTTTTTTAAAATTGCAAAAAGTATTTCTTGTTTTCTTAAGGTGCTTGGGTTTTCAATACCTAATTTTTCAGCTTCTGATATAAGTTCAGCAGGATTTTTTGTTTTTAATTCTTGTAAGTTCATATGAGATTTTTGTTAAGGTAAGTTAATTTAATATAAACAATTTAATAATTTTTTCAAGGTCTATAATGGTTTAAAAACCACAACAAAAATAATGATAATTAACAATAATGTTGGAACTTCATTGATAATTCTGTAGAAACCTGAGGAAAAACTATTTGTTTCTAAATTAAATCCTTTAAGACAAACGAACAAAAAAAAGTGATAAATTGTAAGAACAATAACTGATATTATTTTAATTTTCATCCATAGTTGCCCAAGCGAGTCGGGGCCAATCGAGTGAACTAATAATAATCCAAATATCCAGGACAATATCATTGCTGGGTTCATTATATAAAAGAAAAGTTTTCTTTCCATTGTTTTGAAAGTATTGCTTTGAACTTCGTTATTTTTTACTTCAGAGTGATAAACAAAAATTCTTGGAAGATAAAGCAATCCAGCCATCCAAGAGATTACAGCTATTAAGTGCAATGATTTAAAAAGAAGATAAGTATTCATGTTTATTTTAAATTTTTTTCGATAAGATACTTTAACAATGCAATATGATCGCTGTTGTCGTTTAAACATGGAACCATGTCGAAATTTTCTCCGCCAGATTCAAGAAAGGTCTTCTTGCCTTGTATAGAAATTTCTTCAAGGGTTTCTACACAATCGGACGCGAATCCAGGACATATTACTAGAATATTTTTTTTTTGTTCCTTGGGCAAGGTCTCCAATGTTTTGTCCGTGTATGGCTGAAGCCATTTTTCTGGACCAAATCTGGATTGAAAAGTGGTAATAACTGGAACTCTAGTAAAGCTTTCTTGGAGAAGTCTTGTTGTCTTTTGACAGTAACAGTAATAGGGGTCACCTTTATCAAAATACTTTTGAGGAATACCATGATAGGATGCAACAATTAAATCTGGTGACCAATTAATCTCTTTCATTTTCTTGTTGAGGCTTTCTGTCAGCGCTTTTATATAAAGTGGTTCAGATTCATAGTGTGGAATTATCTGTAAGCTCGGCTGCCATCTCATTTGCATTAAACACCTATAAACCTCGTCACATACTGTTGCTGTGGTTGCTGCTGCATATTGTGGATAAAGCGGCAGGATCAACATTTTTTCACATCCTTCTTTTTGTAGAGCAGATAATTTTGATTGGATACTTGGATTTCCGTATCGCATGGCATACTCAATTAAAACATTGTTGTCTTGTATTTCTTTTTCTAGTTTATTTTTCTGCTTTATGGTGAAATATCTTAAGGGTGACATGTTTTCCTCTTTCATCCATATCTCTTTATATGCTTTGGCAGTTTTTTGAGGTCTTAAATTTAAAATAATTAAATTTAATATTACCTTCCAAATTATAGGGTTTACTTCGATTACTCTTCTGTCTGAAAGAAACTCTTTAAGATATTTTCTAATATCAAACCAATTTGTACTATCCGGTGTACCTAGATTCACTATTAAGACACCAGTTTTTCCATATTTTACTTTTGGATGATCATTGTTCATTTATATTTTCTCACTCTATTAATTACTTCATGTATTGTATCTGGGTTCGTCTGTGGCAAAACACCGTGCCCTAAGTTAAAGATGTATGCAGTTTTACTGAATATTTCAAGATACCTATCAACTTCTCTGAAGATTTTATTAGTGCTCTCTAGTAGAGTTTTTGGGCTCATGCCTCCTTGAATGCAAACATTGTTTAAATTATTTTTAGCCCAATTTGGATCTACTTCATGGTCTATGCTAATACAACTTGGCTTAACAATGTTAACGAATTCTTTGTAGTTTTTTCCTATCCCTTTGGGAAAACATATTGTGGGTATATTTTTTTTTTTACAGAATTCTACAATCCTTTGGTTAGGCTGATAACAAAAATCTTTAAGGTTTTTTCTGGGCAAAAGCCCGGCCCAGGAGTCGAATATTTGAACTACATCTGAGCCTGCATCGATCTGGTTTTCTATATGTTTTATTAAAAATTCTTCTAAAACCGGAATAATTTCATTAATTATATTTTCATTTTTTTCAAAGCTTAACAAATTAATATTATCTTCTTCACTTTTTAGATTTAGCATGTACAGACACAATGTCCAGGGCGCACCGATAAATGATATTAAAGACTTATCCTTGTTCAATTTTTTTCTTGTCAAAGATATCGCATTATAAATTGGACTAAGTTTGTCTGAAAAGTTTTTCAGCTTATTTTTAAAAAATAATTCATAGTTAAAATCTTCCAGTGAAGGTCCTTGATTTTTTATGAATTCAACTCTTTGACCTAATGCGTAAGGGACTATAAGTATATCAGAAAAAATTATAGCAGCGTCCAAATCATATCTTTTCATTGGCTGTAACGTTATTTCAGAACTAAGATCACTATCTAAGCAAAGCTTAATGAAATCTTTATTGTTTTTTCTTATTTGTTTGAATTCTGGTAAATATCTCCCAGCTTGCCTCATAAACCAGATAGGTAAAGATTGTTCTTTATTTTTTAAACAGTTTGATAACTTGCTCATTATTATATTATTATATTTATAAGAGATTTATTTGTAATAGGTATTGTTAATAATGATAGCAAAAAAATATACATTCTTTTCAACATTTTATTACCATTTTACTTATAAAGAATGACGCAGTTAACATTAAAAACATTAAAATACCCACAAATAAAAGGAGAATCATAATTATATTATTAACAATTATTAACTTGTTACTTCTATGTTAATTGTTGTTAATGTTTTTTTTATTTATGAATATACTAAAGATAATTAATATTTATTAAGAAGTTATAAACACATATTATGGTAGAAAAATATAATGTTTATCTAATATCAGACTCAACTGGTGAAACCTTAGACAGAATATTTTTATCGCTTAAATCACAATTTGAAAATTTTGATTACAACAAAAAAGAATTTGTATTTGTAAGAACAGAGCAACAAATAAACAAGATTTTGGCAGAGTGCGAGTCAAATAATAACGCTATCATCCTTTACACAATTGTTGAAACAAAATTAGCGAAATATTTATCTTCGAATTGCTTGCAAAAAAAGATACCGTGCTTCGGCGTGCTTGGAAATCTTATACTTTCTTTTTCCAAACTATTAAATCAAAGGGCCATACATAAACCAAGTGCGCAATATGTGTTAGATGAAGATTATTACAAAAGAATAGAGGCTATACAGTTCACAATGACTCATGATGATGGAAAAAAAACAGAAGATATATCCAGTTCAGACATCGTGTTATTAGGAGTAAGTAGAACAAGCAAGACACCCACTTCTATATATTTGGCTAATAGGGGATACAAGACAACCAATATACCATTAGTAGACAAGAATGAAATTCCATCAGCAATTAAAGAAAATAATTTCAAACCATGTGTTGTAGGTCTTTACGCTACTCCTGAAAGACTGTCTGATATTAGAAGAAACAGGATTGCCATAATGAACGAAAAAAATATTCCAGTTTATACTGATCTAAATTTTATTAAGGAAGAAGTAGAGAATTCAAAAAAGCTTTTTAAAAAATATAGTTGGCCGACTATTGATGTAACTCGTAAATCAGTAGAAGAAACCGCGGCATCAATAATAAAAATACACGATATCAGAAAAAACAAATGAAGATTATACTTGCATCTAAAAGCAAAGTAAGACAACAAATTTTACAAAGGCATAAAATAAATTGCAAGGTTATACCTTCTAATGTGGATGAGGATCAAGCAAAGGAATCATTAATAAACGAGGGAGCGAACCCTTTACTAATATCTAAAAATTTAGCAGAATTAAAGTCCGTCAAAGTGAGCAATAAAAATCCTGAAGAAATTGTTTTGGGGGCAGATAGTGTGATCTCTCTAAACAACGAACTAATAAACAAACCTAAATCTAGAGACGAGGCTTTAGAGATACTGATGAAACTTAACAACACAAAGCACTATCTAATTAGTTCGGTGTGTATTTCTAAAAATGGATCCATGATTTGGAATCATTCTGATCAATCTGAGTTGACTATGAAAAATTTAAATATTGATCAATTAAAAAAGTATTTATCAAAAATTAAAACTGAGACATTGCTAGCTTACGGAGTTTACCAAATTGAAGCCGATGGATTAGAACTTTTTGACAGGATATCAGGAGACAAAAATTCTATAATGGGTCTACCAATAAAACAAATAATTAGTTATTTAAAAGAGTTAAAATGAAAAAAAAATATTCAATAATAGGCAATCCAGTGGCACATTCTTTATCACCCACATTGCATAATTATTGGTTCAAAAAATATAAAATAGAGGCTGAATATGATTTCAAGGAGACAAACAATACAGATATTGAGAAAATATTATACAATATAAGAGAAAAAAAATTGCACGGTGTTAATGTTACTTTGCCACATAAACAGAGGGTTATTCCTTTTTTAGATAAGATAATAAATGACGCAAAAGAAACAAAATCAGTAAATACTATTTATTTAGATAATAACGGTAATTTAGTAGGTGACAATACAGATGTTTACGGTTTACAAGCAGCATATTTAAAAGAAATTGTTGGTGCAAAAGAAAATATGAAAGCCCTTATTATTGGAGCTGGCGGTGTCGCCCCTTCAATTATTTATGGATTAAAAAAGTCAGGTATATCTAAAATCTTTATAACTAACAGAACAAAGGAAAAATCATTATTTCTAAAAAAGAATTTTACAAACCTACAAATATTAGATTGGAACAGTTATTTAGACGAAACAATTAAGTTTGACATAATAATTAATGCAACGAGTTTAGGATTAAAGGGAGGTGAAAATTTTTCAGAGCATTTAAAAATTTTTAAAAAAACATTGATATATATCGATACTATTTACAACCCCATAGAAAC
>MDSZ01203800.1_pt1 | contig 12482 bp, 14 predicted proteins | sample 811201 | NCBI WGS metagenome assembly MDSZ01 (sample SAMN05326647, study PRJNA326480) | marine metagenome | isolation source: seawater | place: Indian Ocean: North | collected 2010
ATTTCATTTTTCACATCAGTATTCAATATCAATGATCTAGAATTTCTTTCAACGCTTGATATGAATTACATTAAGATCCCTAGTCACGAGATCAATAACCTTGAATTAATAAGCCAATCGGCTAGACTTTTTGAAAATGTACTTGTCTCAACTGGAGCTTCTAAATGGTCTGAGATTAAAGATATTAAGGAGAGTGTGGAATCTGATAATCTTATTTATATGCACTGCGTATCAACATATCCATGCCCATCTGAAAAAATAAACCTACCGAGGATGGAAAAATTAAAAGAATTTTCTTCCAAGGTTGGTTATAGTGGACATTTTCCAGGCATTGAAGATTCCATTGCAGCTATTTCCAATGGAGCAACATATATAGAAAAACATTTTACTATTGACCAGGAACTTCCAGGAAGAGACAATAAATTTGCCATATTACCAGATCAATTGAAAACTTTGTGTGATTACAGAGACCTTTATCAAGATATGAGCATTGACAAAGGATTGGATCTGCAGGAGTGCGAGATGGATACTTTTGAGAATTATAGAGGTCGTTGGAGTAAAGGTGCCTAATAACAAACTACCTACCATTTCTTTAATTGTTAGAACCAAGAATGAAGAAAAATGGATTGGCAGATGCCTTAATTCTATTTACTCCCAAAAAGTTAATGCTAATATCGAAGTAGTTTTGGTAGATAGTGGTAGCACTGACCATACTATCGAAGTAGCAAAACGCTTTTCCATAGATAAGGTTCTTAAAATAAAAAATTTTTTACCTGGAAAAGCCCTTAACGATGGTATAAGAAAATCTAAAGGAGAATATCTCGTTTGTTTGTCAGCTCACTGTATACCAGTTGAAAATAATTGGCTTCAAACTCTTTTAGATAACTTTAATGATGACAAAGTTGCTGGAGTTTATGGAAGACAACTCCCATTAAGCTTTACTGACCCAATTGATAAAAGAGATTTATTAATAACCTTTGGTCTTGATAAAAGAGTTCAGGTAAAAGATCACTTTTTTCATAACGCGAACAGTATGATACCAAGGAAAATTTGGAAAAAATATCCTTTTGATGAAGAAGCAACTAATATAGAGGATAGAATTTGGGGAAAAGAAGTTATTAATGCGGGTTATAAGCTGATATACGACCCTGAAGCAGCAGTATATCATCATCATGGCCTACACCATGGAAATAATATCGAAAGAGTAAAAGGTGTTGTGTCTATTTTAGAGCAAGTAGAAGAGCGGGAGCTTAATAGGCTTCCTGAAAGTATGATGCCCAAAAATATCCAAACAATTGCTATTGTTCCAGTTCTTGGTGAAATTTCAAAAGAAGAAATCAAGTTAAAGTACTTTAACAAAACAATTAGTTATCTTAAAAAATCAAAACTTCTCAGTGATATTTATTGCGTTTCAGTAAATAAAGATTTAGCAATAAAGAACAATATTAAATGGATTAACAGAAAAAAGATCAAGAACTCTGAAACAATTAGCCTAAATAAACTTATTCAATCTTGCCTAAGTATCGTTGAGGAGAAAAATATTTTTCCAGATAATTTGCTCTATGTCAACTACGATTATATGATAAGACCAGCTAAGCTAATTGATGAGTTAATTATAGATGCTCAATATAAAGGTTGCGATACAATTTTTCCTGGGTTGACTGATTACGGGCATTATTGGTTCTTTAATGATAACGACTACCAGCAAAACGACTCATCGCTTAGATCTCGTGAGGATAGAGACCCTCTATTTAAAGCGCTTTACGGACTAGGATGGTTGGTTTCTGCTTGGGTGGCGAGATCAGGTAAAATGACTAGTGGAAAAGTAGGAATTTTGCCATTGAGTGATCCAAAATTTTCTAAAAGACTAAAGCAGTAGATTGAAAATTATCGATATTAATGGATTTGCTCTATCCTCTGCCTATGGAGATGGGGACAATTTTGGTCAACCCCTTGGCGTAAAAAGTATAGGTCTGGTTGAAATAAAAACCGACTCCAATATTGATGGGATAGGTGAGACTTATGCTGGAGTGTATACTCCAGAGCTTATCTCAGTTTTTATAAATCAAATAAAACCTTTTTTGATTGGTAAAGACCCTTTAGATATCAATCAAATCTACGATTCACTGCAGATTCCATTTATATCAAATAACGGTATTTACAAAAGCATCATTAGTGCAGTTGACATTGCTCTCTGGGATATTAAAGGAAAATATTTAAATAAACCCATTGCTGAGCTACTGAACAAATCTTTTGACATAACCGTGAAAGTATATGCTAGTGGTGGTTCTGTTGCAATGTCACCAAAGCAAATTCGCGAAGATGTTGAAAAAATACGAAATAAGGGTTTTGCAGCTTATAAAATGAGAGTGGGTTACCAAAAATGGGATGAAGACTTAGACAGGGTAAAAGCTGCAAAAGAAATCTTAAATGAAAAAAATAATTTAATGGTTGATGCTATCATGGGAACTTTAAATAGCTGGGATTTAAGCACCGCAACCGAAAAAGAATTTCAACTACGTGAACATAACCTAACTTGGCTTGAAGAGCCTCTTCCGCCTGAAAATTTTTTAGATTATAAAAACCTAAAGATAAATTCTAAGACCCCAATTGCTCTTGGAGAAGCATTTACAGGAATAAATGAGTTTGAATCTTATATAACTAATAATTGTATGGATGTACTCCAGCCTGATATTACTCACTGTGGAGGTTATAGTGGCGCAATCAAACTTTTATCTTTGGTTGAAAAATATAAATTACCCATATCTATGCATGTATGGGGAAGCCCAATAGCTTTTTTAGCAAATCTACATTTTGCCTTAGCATTTAATCTTGTAGAGTGGCTAGAGGTTCCACAGGTAAAACTCCAATTTCTCAACAATGAAGCAAGAAAAGCGCATCAAATTATTGATGGAAATCTTACAGCAAATCTTAGCTCAGGTTTAGGAATAAGCATTTCTGATGATGATAAAAACAATTTCCCATTTATCAGTGGGAGTGGCTATAGGATACCAGGCTAATCAAATGATTGCTTGTGATTTATTTCTTGATTTAGAAATGTATTCCATTCCTCAGTCTTATTTGAATGAGGTCAAAGAAAAATTCCCTTTATTTGAATTTTGTGAAATCAATACCCCCAATGCAAAAAAGATAGATAAAGACAAAATTGAAATATATTGGGGAAACAGAATTAGTCTTAAAGTTCTCCATGATCTACCTAATCTTGAATGGATACATTTAGGTTCCGTTGGAGTAAGTCATGAGGTTTTTTTAGAAGCAAAAAGAAGAAGTATTAAGATTACAAATAGTGCAGATATAATGACAAATGCTGTTGCCGCATCTGGGTTAGCTTTTATGTTTGGACTAGCTAGAGGTTTTCACTCAAGCATGCAATTAAAGCAAAAAAAAGAATTGAATAGAAAATCTTTTGATATGCATTTTAACAATATTCAAGATGTTTTTAATCAATCAGTTTTGATAGCCGGTCATGGTGATATAGGAAAAAAAATTTACCAACATTGTCTAAATCTTGATATGAATGTTTCTATTATTAGAAAGAAAAAAAACATTGATATAAAGGGTGTGGAGCATATTTATTCATTGGATGAGATTGAAAAAGCTGTTAAGGATGCAGATTATGTTATTAACATCCTTCCATTAAATGACAAAACTGAAAAAATTTTTTCTAAAAATGTTTTTATTAAAATGAAAAAAACTGCATTTTTTATAAATATTGGAAGAGGTGACACTGTTATTGAAAGCGATTTAGTAGATGCTTTAAAAAATAATGAAATTGCAGGAGCAGGTTTAGATGTTTTTTCAAGCGCTTCATATGTTGATCCGTATCATCCCTTAAAAAACGATTCCCCCCTTCTTAATCTTAATAACGTAATTTTAACCCCACATGTTGCTGGTATGACCCAACAATACTGGAAAAATCAAAGCAAATTATTTCAAGAAAACCTCAATAATTTTATTAATAATCAACCTCTGAAGAATAGGATTGATTAGATCTTAAAATGAAAGTAAATCATAAAATTTTAGCTGTCATTCCAGCGCGTTCAGGATCTAAGGGAGTAAAAAATAAAAACATTAAAATCCTGGGGGGCAAGCCCCTTATTTGTCATTCTATTGAAAGCGCTTTAGAATCAAAGCTAATCACTGATGTTGTAGTTTCTACCGATTCAGAAGAAATATCTGAAATTGCAAAAGAATCTGGTGCACAAGTACCATTCATTAGACCCGCAAAACTTGCGATTGATACCGCAGAGTCATATCCTGTGATACATCACGCTCTAATAGAGATGCAGTTAATAAAAAAGTATGAATATGATTATTTTATAATGCTTCAACCAACATCACCATTCAGAAGCGCCAATGATATTGATTCCGCTTTAATAAAACTGTTAGACACAAATTGTGACTCTATTGTTAGCATAGTTGATGTTGGTGGATCTCATCCACTTAGAATGAAAAAGATTAACGATGATGGAATGCTTGTTAATTACTCAAAGCAGAAGGGTGAAAATATGCTACCTAGACAAAAACTTGAACCTGTTTTTATTAGAAATGGAGCTATCTATGCCTCAAAAACCAGTGTATTATTTTCATACGATTCGTTAGTAGGGCCAAAGTGTTTACCTTATATTATGGCAACTGAAAAGTCCATTAATATTGATTCCATGATAGATTTTAAAATTGCTGAAAATTTAATTTTGGATAATAAATGAACAAAGGTATTCAAAAACTAAAAATAAACAGAGCAAAGGTAGAGAGCGATAGAGAAGGCTTCTTAATTGAATACTCAAAAGATAAGAATGTTTTGCATATTGGCTGTGTTGGAACTAGAGATATTAAATCCAAAGAATCATTCCATGAAAAGCTGTTCAGTGTTTCTAGTAACTGTATAGGCCTTGATATTAATTCCCAAGGAATTAAAGATTTAAAATCAAAAAATACTGAATTTAAAATAATAGAAAAATCCGCTGAGGATTTGACAGATAATGATATTGAGGGTGAAAACATAGATTTAATCATTTTAGGGGAAGTTCTTGAGCATATTGGTAATCCAGAAAAAACGCTTAAGGCTATAGCTAATCTAAAAAATAAACCTGAAATTATTATTACTGTACCAAATGCATTTGGCTGGAGAAACTTTATTTCAATGTTTCTAAGTCATAAAGAAATTACGAGATTAGATCATTATTGTTATTACTCTTTCACCACGCTCAATACACTGATTAACGACTGTGGTCTTAAAATGAAAGACAATCTTTACTATTCTTTATTAACGGATAGAAATATTATAAGTAAAAGTATTAAAAAATTAATATTCAATAAACTTATACTTTCACTTAGACCCGGCTTATCAGAAGGCATTATTTTCATTTGTGAAAAGCAAAAATAAAAAAATCCTTTGTATTACTCCTAGTTATTATCCCGCTATTCAATTTGGAGGGCCTATACAAGCTCTAAGGTCCTTGATGGAAAACTTAAATTCTCTTGATTGCGATGTAAAAATAATAACTACAAACAAGGGGTGTAAAGAGATAAAATCAAAATCAACAAGATTTATTGATAATATTGAGATAACATATCATAATTCTAGCAAACTTTTTGATATATTCAATGAGACAGGATGGCATTTTTCTTTAAGCCTTTTAAGGCAAATTATAAAAGAAGGCCCAAAGCAAGATATATTTTATTGCAGAGCTATTTGGAATTTTCCAACACTTGCAGCATATATCGTTGCAAGAGTCTTAAATAAACCCTTGATTGTAGCTGCTACTGGAAAACTATACCCTATTATCCTTAATAAAATGTCTTTTAAAAAAAGAATATATTGGAATCTTTTTGTTAAAAGAATTTTAAAATATAGTTTTATTCATTTTACTTCAGAAAAGGAAAAAAAATCTTGCCTCAGTTCATATATAATAGAGGATAAATCAATAATCATTAAAACAAGCACTAATATCTCTAGTAAGGCAAATGATGTAATTAAAAATTTTAGCTTGAAAAAAATCAAGTCTAACGGTAAAAAAATATTATTTCTTGGAAGATTACACCCTATTAAAGGGTTAGAAATATTAATAAAAACTTACAATAAAATTTTCTGTACCCTCCCAAATACTACTCTTATTCTATCTGGACCTGATGAGGGCGAATACAAGAAAAAATTAATTAAATTAATTAATGATCTTGAAATGAACTATGCTGATATTCCTTTAAGCGAAATATCAAAAAATAATATTGATGGGAAGATTGTTTTTACGGGAATGATTAATGAAGATGAAAAAATATGGTTATTATCGCAAATAGATGTTTATTGCCATTTATCCATTAGTGAAGGTTTTAGCAATTCAATAATTGAAGCAATGTCAATGAAAAAACCTGTAGTTATTTCTGATGGATGCAACTTTGATGAGGTTTCAGAAAAAAATCTTGGACTCATTGGAAAACAAATCGATGAACATACTTCTAATATTTTAACACTCTTTAAAGATGAAGACTTAAGTAATAGTTTGGGCCAAAATGGTTTTGATTATATTGAAGCAAATTTTTCAGGACTAAATATTGCACGAGACGCTTCAAATAAAATTAGCGAAATAATTCGAGAATAGAATTTGAAAAAAGTAATATTAATATCTGGTAGATATATCGAACATAATCCATATAGAGAGCTGATTATTTTCAAAAAATTAAAAGCGGATGGATACAAGCCTTTGCTTTTCTTACCAACACTAAGTTACAAAAGAGGATACCCAAATGAAGTTTTAAATGACCCAATCTTTAAAAAATATTCACCTAAAACTTTTAACAATTCACTATCACTATTGCTTCAAACTATAGGAAGTAAATATTACATCATGGGAAGTGATTATTTTTATAATTCTATCGGTTTACTTCTAAGAATATTTAAAAAAAAAAATCATTTCATATGACAGCGCAGGGGGAATGGATCATAAGCAAAACTTTGCCAATATAACTTGTATCAAATCAAAATATTATTCTAAATATATTAAAACTATTGAGTATGGATGGGCAAAATATTTATACAAATCTAAATTAATCAAAAAGATTTTAAAACTGGACCCACAAAATTCTCAAATAATATCAGGGTCAATTATCTATGAAAATTGCTATAAGGTTTCAAGCGCTAAAAATGATCTAAAAAATAGATATGAAATTAATGATATAATAATTTATTTCCCTAAAAGCATCATTACTTATCAACAAAAACTTAACCTATGGTTTAAAGATGAAAAAAATAAAGATGTAATCAATTCTTTTTCAAAAAAACACAAAGATTTAAGCTTTCAAATAATAAGAAAATTAATAGACTTTGGATTTGATATTGTAGTAAAGCTTCACCCCTCAATTTATAATTCTAGTAAGATAAAATTTGCAGAAGAAAAAGATTTTTGGATAAATACAGGAGCTAAAATTATGGATCCCAATGATAGTTTAAGTTTTTATGATAATCTTGATTTAGGAATTTCACTTAATAGTCACTCATGCATGGATGTGAACTATTTTCGAAAGCCTTTTTTATTCATTGAGGACGGTCAAAGCCTTCCTTCACTAGATGCTCCTTCATGGCAATTTCATAAATACACCTCGCTACCATTAGGTCCAATCGAAGACTGGGAGAAAAAAATAGATGTTCCAAAAAATAAATTTTTTCCAACATGGGTTGGCTATTACTCAAATTTAAATTCTCTTACGGAAGAAAAAATTTCCTCTTATATACAGACTCCTATTGATAAAACCTATTACGATAGATTTATCGAAGAGTTTTGGTTTAAGGATGATAACAACGCAAGTCAAAGAATAGTTGATCAGCTCAAAAATTTATAGAGACCATGCAATTTTTCACAAAAAGCAATTTACTCATTACAATATTTTATGTTGTTCATTTTTTAAGATTATCATGGTTTCCAGCAATTCCAGCGTTTCTATCATTTATTTTTACTTACAAATTTAAACTTTATCACATAAAAAGTATATTTTACATCTTTCTTTATTGTGGATTTGGTTTACTAATGTTTTTAATTAATAGCGATCGATCTAATGGTTTAAATCCATCATTGATTGATGTTAAACAATTTTTTCTATTTATGATTTACCCTTCATTTTATTATTTCAATAAGACTTACTCTATAAGTTTGAAACAGGTAGCTAAGCATATGATTATTCTTTCCCTTATTTCATCTTTTGCTGTATCAGCGGGTTTCTTTCCACCAAATACAATTATTAGAACCGATGCTACCTATCTTATCGCTTCATCCTTTTTAATTTTAATTCCTAGGTCCAATCGAGATTTAAGACGTTATCTTATTTATTATTTAATTATATTTTATCTTTTACTTGCCTATCTTGGAAGAACTACTATTCTTGCACTGGTAATTGCATTATTGTATTTCATGATTAAGTCTAGAAAGTCAAGTTTGATTAGTTCATCTGTAAAAAAACTTTACCTTATTTTATTTCTTCTTTTTACTGGACTTGGTTTTGCAATTTTTGCTATTCGAGCGTCTGATATTTTTGCCACTACCGGAACAAGTTTTGTTAATAATGAAAGTAGACTCCTAGCTATGTATTTGTTCTTATTCCAGGTTATTCCACAGCTAAATTTTTTTGAATTAATTTTTGGAGCAGGATTTGGTGTGGACTATTCTTCGTATATGAGCACATCTAATTTTATAATTAACATACATATTGATAATATTGTTACAGGAAACAATAATATGTATCCCGCTCTAGGATTTCACAACGAATTTATTAGGATATTTCTCCTAACTGGCGCTATTGGGTTCTTTATTTTTATGAAATTCTTAAGCTCATTTTACATTAAGATTGACGCTCACGATTCACATTATAATTTAAAATGTATTGGACTTAATACTTTTTTAATTATGGTTCTTGTATCTATGTTTGGTCACGGTTTTTTTGGCTCTACAATTACTAGCGCATGGACATTATTTGCTTTATCGTATTTAAAATCAGAAACAAAAAAATTTTCACGATCAAAAACTATTATTTAAACTATGTTCAATCTTTCAAAATTTAAAAACACAAGCTACAAACCAGGTAATTTTGTTATTAGATCAGCATGGTATTTAGTATCCATTTTATTTTTTGAAACAAAACTGCCATATCCAAGGCTAATCAAAATCTTCATGTTAAAATTATTCAGATGTAAAATTGGCTCTAAAGTTATTATCAAGCCATCTGTAAAAATTAAGCATCCGTGGAAACTTACGCTGGGAAGCAATGTTTGGATTGGTGAAAATGTATGGATTGATAATGTTGCCGAAGTTTCTATTGGTAGTAATGTATGTATTAGTCAGAAGGTTATGATGGAAAGCGGAAATCATGATTTTAAATCAGAATCCTTTGATTTATTGTTGCAACCAATAAATATTAATGACAATGTTTGGATAGGTTGTGACTGCCTAATTTTACCAGGAACCAATATTCAATCAGGATCGGTATACTTTGGAGGTAAAACAATTAACGATAAAACTCCTCCAGATAAAATAATTTAATTATGTTATTTCAAAAGAGATTTGACCTAATCAAAAAAAGAGAGGTTAAAATTTTCATTGTATCATCTTGCGGGGGGCATTTAGTTCAAGCTCTGGAGTTTTATGATTGCTATAAAGACTATGAACATATGTTTATTGTCAATGACCGAACAGATCTCGATAAAAGAATGTTAGACAAAACAGTATTCATTACGCATGCTGAGAGAAACATAAAACAATTTGCAAATATAATTGAGGCTTTCATTCTCTTATTCAAATACAAACCAAAGGTTATCTTTAGTTTGGGTGCCGCTCCAGCGTTTGTTTTTTCACTTATTGGAAAATACTTTTTTAAAACTAAGATTATATTTATTGATAGTTTTTCGCGTGTGAATACCCCATCAATGACTGCTAAACTAATTTATAGAATTACTGACAGTTTTTATATACAATGGCCAAGTTTGAAAAAGTACTTTCCCAAAGCAAAATATTTTGGGGGTTTGCTTTGATTTTTGTCACTCTTGGAAATGATAAGCACAAATTTTCCCGCCTCTTAGATCAAATCAATTTGCTCTCTGAACAAATGAAAGATCAAAAATTCATAGTGCAGAAAGGTCACACTGATTTTCAAGATAGGAAAAACACATTTTCAAAAAGATTTTTTGATAAAGATACTTTTTACAAAATTATCAAAGAAGCATCTTTGATAATTTCGCACGCTGGGGCTGGAACACTTTTTAAACTTGTTCAAGAAGGTAAAAAACCTATCGTGGTACCTAGGTTGTCAAATTTTGATGAACATCTGAATGATCATCAATTAGAAATAGCCAATGAATTCAAAAATAGAGACCTTTGTTATTTAATTAACAAAATTGAAAATCTAAATGTACAACTGGTTAAAAAATCATTAAATAAAACGTCAATTATTAAAACAAAAAAAAATAATAAACTCTTAATGCATCTATCAAACGATTTTAAAAAGTATTTATCTTAATTTGATATTTAAAATAAAACATTATTTAATTTATCGTGTAATTAGAAAGCTCTTGGGAAATAATATTTCTGCAAAAAAGATCTACAAAACAGATAAAATATTATACCATAGAAGGAGCGACCACTTAAATTTTTTATTTAAGAAAACTATAAAATACGAATTAGAAGTTCAAGAGTATCTTGCTAAGCTAATTAAAAAAAATTTTATCGTTTTTGATATTGGAGCAAATATTGGACAGTATTCTATCTTTTTAAGTGATTTAGTAGGGCCAAAAGGTTCAATTTATTCCTTTGAACCGGACTCTAATAGTTTTGAGTTTTTAAAAAAAAACATAATTGAAAATAATTGCAATAACATCTCCTATAAAAAATTAGCTTTTGGCAAAAAAGAAGCTAATCAGAAGCTCTTTAATGATTCATTATCTGGCGGAAGAAAAAGCTCATTTGATAAAAGTCTTGTTGGCAATAATTATATTGGTACAAATGAAATCGTAGAAGTAAAAACACTTGATAGTCAAATTGATAAATACGGGCTACCAAATTTTATTAAAATTGATAGTGAGGGTTATGAAGTGCAAATTTTAAAAGGTCTGAAAAAAGACTTTACCAAAAAAACATTTTTTATGATCGAGGTGAGAGACCAAACAAAAAATTTTGTTTTTAACTATTTTAATAGGAGAGGGTACAGCGCTTTTGATGTAACTACCAATAAAATCGTAAGTGATTCATCTCACATCCATGGTACAACAAATCTATTTTTTAAGTAGTTTCAATGAAGGTATCTTTAATTACAACGTCGTTTAATTCAGAAAAAACAATCGAGGATTGCATTGCTTCGATTGCTGCTCAAAATTATAATGACATTGAGCATATCATCATTGATGGAGATTCTTCAGATAAAACTATGGAAATTGTTAAAAAGAATAGATCAACTATTTCAAAAATTATTTCGGAACCTGATCACGGTCCTTACGATGCATTTAATAAAGGTATTAATACATCAACAGGCGATTTAATTGGTTTTTTACATTCGAGTGATTATTTTTTCTCAAATAACATAATTTCTAAAATTGTTGAAACCTTAAAAAAAACTACCACTGATTCTATTTATGGTGATTTAGTTTATGTTAATAATGATAAAGAGATCGTTAGAAGCTGGACTGCGGGAGGATATAAAAAAAACAATTTTCTTTATGGATGGATGCCGCCGCACCCAACGTTTTTTGTAAAAAGAAAAATCTATGAAAAATTTGGATTGTTCGAGCTTAATTTCGGATCTGCAGCAGATTTTGAATTGATGTTAAGATTTCTATATTTCAACAGCGTCACAACTTCTTATTTGCCTGAAAAGATTACCTGTATGAGAGTTGGCGGCTTGAGTGATGGCGGAATTGCAAGTCGATTAAAAGCCCATGTTTACGATTGGAAGGCATGGAGAGTAAATGGTGGATATAAATTTCCTTTTTGGACCATATTAAAACCTTTAAGAAAAATTAAACAATTTTCAGCCAATAACTAAATACACATGATTTCAAGATTACTTAAAATTGTTCTAGCGTTAATTTTGATCATTATACTTTCTCCATTCTTATTAACTGTTGCATTACTAGTTCTTATAAGTGATGGTCGCCCTGTGATTTTTAGCCAAAATAGAGTTGGCAAAAATGAAGTCATCTTTAAAATGTATAAGTTTAGAACTATGAAAAAAGATACGGGTGAAATTTCAAAAAATGAATTTAAAGACCCTCATCTACAAATAACTAAACTTGGAAAATACCTACGAAAATATAGTATTGACGAACTTCCGCAGCTATTCAATATACTTTATGGGAATATGACATTCATTGGATACCGCCCAGGCATTAAATCAGAACTAGAGCTTCATAACTTAAGAAGGAAAAAAAATATTTTTAATCACCTACCAGGTGTTTCAGGTTGGGCACAAGTAAATGGAAGAGATCA
>MDSZ01159782.1_pt1 | contig 12481 bp, 13 predicted proteins | sample 811201 | NCBI WGS metagenome assembly MDSZ01 (sample SAMN05326647, study PRJNA326480) | marine metagenome | isolation source: seawater | place: Indian Ocean: North | collected 2010
AAGTAATTCAATATCATCATCAACAAATTCTATAATTTCACCAGTTTTAACGTCTATCAAATGATCGTGGTGACTCTCTCTCATTTCTTCGTATCTTGCTTTACCTCCCTTGAAATCGTGCTTAGTCAAAATACCAGACTCCTCAAACAATTTTACTGTCCTATAAACTGTAGCTATACTTATTTTTGGATCTATTTTAGATACTCTATTATAAAGCTCATCAACATCAGGATGATCAGATTCACCATATGTATCTTTAGATTCAGAAATTACTCTTGCAATAATTCTTCTTTGCTCTGTGAGTTTAACACCTTTTTCTATACATTTTTTTTCTATTGTTTCTGACATTGCTTAATTTAACTCGAATAAAGTGGATTAATCAAATTTTTTTTGATTCTATATTTCCTACATAAATTCGGTAATTCTTCCCATTTGATTAATTTTTTTTCATTTGTATAACCAAAATCTAATAAACTGAAACAAAAATAATCTATATTTTTTGTCAGATGAATACCTTTAACAACAGATAATGAATTTCTGATACCTGCAAAGCTTCCTGGCCCCCTATTTACATAAATTTCATTTAATTCATCCAATTGAATTTTATATTTATTTAAAAACTTACTAATTAAAATTGTAATTTTATCAAAATTACTTTTACTATTTTCGTGTGTGCTAGTATAAATATTTTTATTATTAATTATGATTAAAAAAAAATTTTCTCCGGTAGCATCTATAATTAATTTTTTCATATTTTTAATATTTATGAGCAGCTCAATTGCAGAGGAAATAAATAGTAAGTATTTTCCTGATGAATTTGGAACTCTCTCTATAATGTACCATAGATTTAATGAAAATAAATATCCATCTACAAATATTCAAATGGATATATTCAAAAAACAAATAGATATTATTAAAAATAAAAATTATAAATTTGAAAATCCTAAAGATTTTGTAGATAATTACGATATTCCAAAAAAAGAAAAGAAAATTTTAATAACAATAGATGATGCTTTTACATCATTTTACGAAAACGCATGGCCATTTCTAAAAGAAAAGAAAATACCTTTTATTTTATTTGTTTCTACAGAACCTGTCGGGAAAAATGGTTATATGACGTGGAAACAAATCAAAGAAGTAGAAAAAGAAAAATTTGCATTTATTGGAAATCATTCTCACACTCATGAATATCTAATTGATTTTAGTTTTGATGACTTCAAAAAAGATATTACTAAATCAATAGAAATATTCAAAAAAGAGTTAGGTTATAATCCTATTTTTTACTCTCACCCATTTGGTGAATATAGTTTTGAACAAATTGAATTTTTAAAAAAAGAATTTGACTTTGCGTTTGGCCAACATTCTGGTGTTATAGATATTAACAAAAATAGATATGAGCTTCCAAGATTCCCTATAAATGAAAAGTATGGAGATTTGGATAGATTTAACTTCATAATTGACCTTTTGCCTTTACAGTATAAATCAATTGTACCTAGAGATAAATTGATTAAAGAAAATAATCCTCCAAAACTAATCGTTCAATTTTTTGAAAATCAAAAAAATATTGAAAATATTAATTGTTTTTCTGATGAAGGAAATAAATGGGAAAAGTCTAAATTAAAATTTTATGATAATAAGTTAGAGGTAATTTTTAGAGATAAATTTATGTTTAGAAGAGGTAGAATAAACTGCTCCATAAACGATAATGGTTGGAGATGGTTTGGAATACAATTTTCAATAAAGAATTAATTAGATTAAATTTTTTATCTGTATGCTTGATGGAAGTAATTTTACTTTGTCAAAATCTTGCAAAGAATTTTGGTTAATAATTTTTTTAATAATTTCAGTGTATTCTTTCCCTGTGGCTGCATACTTGTCTAAATATTCTGCAAGCTTAAGACTATCTAATTCTCTTTCTCTGTCTCTCATAAGAGCTCTATTTAATCTAAATTCTCGATAGCTGTTGTGTGTGTTAAGATTTCTTTGATAAGCTCTAACTGAAGCTTTTAAAACTTTAAACTTCATTACTTTATGATTTCCATCATCTGAGTCCACGCCCGCCGGCTTTATTCCTTCTCCTGTAAATGTCCATTGTCCAAACAATGCATTTCCCTCAATTGCAAATCTTGAAGTGCCCCATCCAGTCTCTTTTGCCGCCTGTGCTATTGCAAGAGATACGGGTACTTCATCCATTCGGATCTTTAGAGTTGATAAATCCCTTTTAACAACTCCGTATTGTTTAAATTTTGAATTTAACCAACTAATTTCTGATCTTGTATTATTATTTTTATTTAAAATAGTGAACAACTTTATTCTATCCAACTTAATACGATTATTTTCTTCTAAAATTAAAGGTAATACAATTTCTATAAATAATTTTTTTTTCTCTTGTGTACTTTGAATTTGTTTAATTTCTCCGGGCAAAAGTGAGAGTTTTACAGGCTTTACAAGTTTGCTTTTTCTTATTTCGTCCAAATCATAATTTGTATCCTTGAATAATTCTTTAACCGTAGAGGCGCTTAATCTTACAGTATCAGTAGGCATTTCTTCAAAAGAAAATATATCTTCAAATAAATCTTTAGTGTTTAAAGCTTGATCAACATCCTCACTTAAAGGTTTGCCGTCTAATACTTTTTGAAAATTAATGCTGGAATTGTTCTCTATTGTTAACTTACTCAGGTTGATGTTTTCTTTTATATCAACTGATAATGGTATTAAAAAAGATGCTAATATTAAAAAGAAACTACTTAAAATTGTAAAATATAAACTTTTAAGTTCATTAAAATTGAAAAAGTTATTTTTCTTTTTAAGAATAAAACCTTTTTGGTTAATAATTTTTTTATTAATTTAAAATTAATTTTAGGTTCATTAAATTTAAATAAGTTTTTTCTTTTTTTTAAGACAAAACCTTTATCGTTAATTATCTGCTTTATTTGTTTAAAACTAATTTTTGTTTTTTTGAACATTTGACTAAATTGCCTCAACTTGCTTAACTTCAGGAATATAATGCATTAACAAATTTTGTACCCCTTGTTTTAGTGTGATCAGTGAGCTTGGGCATCCAACACAACTACCTCTTAATTGAACCTTTACAATACCACCCTCAAATTGAATAAATTTTATGTCACCTCCATCTCTAGCAACGGCTGGTTTTATTTTTGTTTCTAAAATTTTTATTATTTTTTTTTCAATGTCTTTATAATCTCTTATTTCTTTATTTAAATTTTTTTCATTTAAAATCACTTCATTTCCCTGAGAATAATGTTCATTTAAAAGGGCCAAGATTATATGCTTAATATCTTCCCAGTTAGTATTTTCATTTTTATTTACCGATAGGAATTGCTCATCACAAAATAGACTCTCAACACCTTTTATAGATAAAATATTTCTTAATAAACTATTATTGGTATCTTCTTTTTTAAATATTTCAAACGGTCCAACGCTAGATACAGATTTTCCAGGTAAAAATTTTAAAGAGTTTGGATTTGGAGTTTCTTGAGTTTGGATGAACATATTATTTATATAAACATTTTTAAAAATTTTTAAATGCTTAATATCTAAAAGCCTATAATTTTCTTTAGTTCCTCTACTTTTTTCTTTGCTATTTTATCAGCTTTTTCTGCCCCAGTTGATAATACTTGATCAATAAACTTAGGATCGTTTTCGAGTTTTCTTATCTCACTTGATATTGGTGATATTTTTTCCACCACTATTTCTGCAAGTTTATTTTTAAAACCTGAAAAATTTTTATTAGAATATTCTTTTATTGTATCTTTTAAACTCTGGTTAGATAAACTTGAATAAATTCCAAATAAATTTTCAACCTCAGGTCTTTTTTTTAAATCCGATTCTTCTATAGGCATTGGTAAATTATCTGTTTTAGCTTTTTTAATTTTATTTACTATAACATCCTTCTCATCATTCATATTTACTCTACTTAAATCAGATGGATCTGACTTACTCATTTTTTTTTTACCATCTTTTAAACTCATAATTCTTGAAAAATTCTTTTGAATTAATGGCTCTGGTATTTTTAAAAAATTGTTTGATTCAAAATCAGAGTTAAATTTTTGAGCAATATCTCTTGATAGTTCAAGATGTTGCTTTTGATCTTCTCCCACGGGTACATGCGTAGCATCATACAACAATATATCTGCAGCCATTAAAACTGGATAAATATAAAGTCCTACGCTTGCTTTCTCTTTATCTTTTCCAGCTTTTTCCTTAAATTGCGTCATTCTGTTTAACCATCCCATTCTAGCTATACATCCTAAAATCCATGAACCTTCACAATGTGCAGGAACTAGAGATTGATTAAAAATTATACTTTTTTCATGATTTATACCACTGGCTAAAAAAGTTGCAGTGGTTTCTCTAATATTTTTTTTTAACTCCTTTGGATCTTGTTTTACTGTGATAGCATGTAAATCAACTACACAAAATATACAGTCGTTTTCCCTCTGGTTTTGTAAGTCAACAAAGTTTTTAATTGCACCAATATAATTTCCTAAATGTAAGTTGCCTGTAGGCTGAACTCCTGAAAAAATTTTTTTACTCATGAATTAATACTTTAATTTAATATCTGATATTTTGAAAGCTTTAGTAACAATTGATAATATTATATAAAATATGAAGGTTAGAAAAACCAAAAGAATCATGCAAATCAATTTATAATTACTCATGTAAACCAAATATTCCTCTGAAAGGTTTATAGAAAAATAAAAAAAATAAGATGAAATTAATGAACAAATCAAAATTTTAAAAAATGAGATAAAAAAATCATTTTTAAAATTAAAATAGTTTCTATTTATTATATATATAAATAATAAAATAGAGTTAAACCAAGAGGATAGTGAAGTTGCAATTGGTATTATTATAAAACCTATTTCTTGGAAAAATAACAGACTTATAGCAATATTTAAAATTACTGAACAAACGGAAAAATAAAAAGGTATTTTGGTATTTTGCCTAGCAAAAATAAAACTTGAGAAAACTTTTATAAATGCAAATGCAGGCAAGCCTAATGCAAAATAAAACAGTGCGTGTGCAGAGTTTTTGATACTTATTTCATCAAAGGAACCATAACCAAACAACGATGACATTATTTCATTAGATCCGACTAAAAGAGCAAAAGTAGCAGGCAAACTTAAAAAAAGACAAAGTTCTAAAGATTTGTTTTGAAGTGAGTCAATTTTTTTATTATTTTTCTCCTGAACAAATTTACTTAAGTTTGGAAGTAAAACAGTTCCAATTGCTATGCCCGCAATTGCAAGATTAATTTGATAAATTCTATCAGCATAATAAAGATACGATACTGCACTAGCTTGGAAAGATGCAATGATTGTTCCAACTAAAATATTTATCTGAGTAACACCAGATGAAAAAATACTTGGTAAAAGTTTTTTAAAAAATACTTTTACTTTTGAACTTATATTAAATTTAAATAAAACTACCGTTTTAAAATATTTTTTTGTAAAAATAATTAGTAATATGAACTGAATTAAACCAGATATTGTTACTGCATAAGATAGATAAAATACAAGATGGTCATCTAAATATCTGCCAAAAAGTAAAGTCAAAATAAGCAACAAATTCAAAACTATTAGTACTGCAGCAGGTATAGCAAATTTATTATGCGAATTAAGAATGGCCCCATAGAAAGATGATAAACTTACGAACAAGAGAAACGGAAAAGTTATTCTGGTTAGATTGATGGTCAGTTCTAATTTTTCAGAATTTTCAAAAAATCCTGGTGCTATTAATAATACAAACCAAGGCATAAAAATTTGAATCATTAGCACTAAAGCTAAAAGCCAAATTAATAATAAACTTAAAATTTCGGTTGCGAATTTTTGAGCCTTTTTTTTACTGTTAACCAACTCTGATGAGTAAATTGGAACAAAAGCAGCGTTAAAGGTACCTTCAGAAAATAATCTTCTAAATGTATTTGGAATTCTAAATGCAACAAAAAAAGCATCTGCTAATGGTCCTGAACCTAAATAAATAGCTATTAAAACATCCCTTACATATCCGAAAACTCTACTAATTAGAGTGAAGAGACTAAATGCGCTGGTTGACTTAATTAGATTCATAAATCATATTAGTCTTAATTTAGGTCTATTTGTATATATAATTACAAAAAATGAAAAAAAAGAAAATTGAACACTACTCAGATAAAGAGGCATTAGAGTTTCATAACAATAATAAATCAGGAAAGATTGAGATTATATCTTCTAAACCTATGACTACCAAAAGAGATCTCGCTTTAGCTTATTCTCCAGGTGTTGCAGCTCCGGTAAAAGCTATACACAAAAATCCGGATCTTGCTTATGACTATACAACTAAAGGAAATTTGGTGGCAGTAATAAGCAATGGCTCCGCAATCTTAGGATTGGGAAATTTAGGAGCAATTGCCTCAAAACCTGTGATGGAAGGTAAAGCTGTGCTATTTAAAAGATTTGCAGATATAGACTCTATAGATTTGGAAATTGACTCAAGTGATCCAAACGAAATAATTAACTCAATTAAAAATTTTTCAAAAAGTTTTGGTGGTATTAACTTGGAGGATATAGCTGCACCAGATTGTTTTATTATTGAGAAAAAATTAAAGCAAATTTTAGATATTCCGGTATTCCACGACGATCAACATGGAACTGCTATAATTACAAGTGCTGCTCTATTGAATGCAATTGATATTGCTAAAAAAGATATAAAAAAAATTAAAGTTGTTGTTAATGGTGCTGGAGCATCTGCAATGGCTTGTACTGAACTTTTTATAAAGACTGGTGTTTTGAAAAAAAATATTACCATGCTTGATAGAAAAGGTGTGATTTATAAAGGTAGAAAAAACTTGAATGAGTGGAAATCAGCTTTTGCTATAAATACAAAAAATCGAACTCTCGCCGACGCAATTAAAAATGCTGATGTTTTTTTAGGACTTTCTTCTGCAGGAATACTTAAAAAAGATATGGTAAAAACAATGTCAAAAAATCCAATTATATTCGCTTGTGCAAACCCAGACCCCGAAATTACACCTGAAGAAATAGAAGAGGTTAGAAATGATGCAATAATTGCTACTGGAAGATCTGATTATCCAAATCAGGTGAATAATTTAATTGGTTTTCCATATATATTTAGAGGAGCTCTTGATGTCAGGGCAAAAACTATTAATGAGGAAATGAAAGTTGCTGCTGTAAAAGCAATTGCATCTTTAGCTCGAGAAAGAGTTCCTGATGAAGTTGTCGCTGCTATGGGTGGCGAAAGACCTACTTATGGTAAAGATTATATAATCCCATCTACTTTTGATCCAAGACTTATTAGTGTTATACCTTTGGCGGTAGCAAAAGCAGCTATTAAATCTGGTGTAGCTAGAAAAAAAATAGAAAATTTTAATATATACTCTGAACAACTTAAACAGAGACTAGACCCCACAGTTACTATTATGCAGGGTATAAATAATCAAATTAAAAAGAGTCCAAAAAAAGTTGTTTTTGCAGACGGTGAGGACGAAGAAACTTTGAAAGCTGCAATAGCTTTTAAAAATGCAGGTCTTGGTATACCAATAATTGTGGCAAAGGAAGAAATTATAAAAAAAAAATTAAAAGAAATTGGTTATAGTGAGAATTTTAATATTGAAATCGTCAATGCTAAAAATAACAAAGAGCTTAGAGAAAAATATATTAAGTTTCTATTTAGTAAACTTCACCGCAAAGAGGGACTTCTAGAAAGAGATTGTGATAAAATGGCACGAAATGACAGGGTAATTTGGGCCTCATGCATGGTTGAATGTGGAGATGCTGATGCGATGGTAACAGGAAATACAAGAAGATATTCATCATCCTTAAAAAAAATAACAAAAGTGATTGATGCTAGGCCAGGTGAAATAATGTTCGGATTAAATATGGTTGTGAATAAAGGAAAGACTGTGTTCATAGCTGATACAACAGTCCATGAATATCCTTCGTCAGAGCAGCTCGCAGAAATTGCAAAATCTGCTGCTCGAGTGGTTAGATTATTCGGTTTTGATCCAAAAATAGCATTCTTATCACACTCAACTTTTGGACAACCAATTACAAGTAGAACAAAGCATATTAGAGATGCTGTAGAAATACTAAAAAAGATGAACGTAGATTTTAAATTTGATGGAGATATGCAGCCAGACGTTGCTTTAAGTGAAGAATATAGAGAACTGTATCCAATGTCTGAAATAGTAGGAAAAGCAAACGTTTTAATTATGCCTGGCCAACATAGTGCTGCTATTTCCTATAAAATAATGAAAACTTTAGGAGATGTAAAAGGTATCGGACCTTTATTAATCGGTTTAGGCAGAGCTATAGAGGTTGCTCCACTCAGATCATCAACATCAGATATTCTAAATCTAGCGTCTGTGGCTGCTTACTCATCAGGTATAATTAATTACGGAAAAATTAATTAAAAGAAATGTTAACTGAGGCTTTGATGTTAATTATACTTTACTTTATTTTCCTTTGGACTACTGCATGGATAAGATATTTTAATCATCAAGATGAAAGGCTAGGAGATACTATTTGGAGGTGGAGTTACGATTATCCTGTAAAAGGAAAAAGAGATATATCAAATTTAGATGATGAAAAATTTGTTCTATTAAGAAGAAAAAGAAATAGAGCTGTCACAGTTATGTATTGGATCTTTTTTTTGAGTTTTATAATATTTATGTCTTTTATAAGTAAAATACTTTTTATTATATTAAATTAATTTTTTTGGATTCTTAAATCTTCTACCAATAGAATACTTGTTATAACTCTCTCTACATCTAAAATTGCTTTAGCTTCATCAATAACTTCTTTTTGCTCTTCTTTGTTCTGCGCAATTCCATAAATGTATATTTTTTTTTGATAGGTATCTATATTATAATTTGTAGATTTTATTTTTTTATTTACAATCATTGCTGTCCTTAATTGGCTTGTAATTAAAATATCTTTAGCTGATTGTTTAAAATTAAAATTTTTTTTTATAATTAAATTGTTTTTTACAGATCTCACACCTTTGGTTTCCCATGCCATTTTTGTAATTTGCAATTTTTCCTCTGGGTCATCCACTTTTCCAGAAATAAAAATTCTGCCATCTAACACCTTGGTATTTATTGACAATAAATATTTTTTATTTTTTAATAATAATCTAGAAGTTAGATTCTTTTGCATAATATTATCATCAATTTGCGTGCCTATGGATCTTGGATCTAGTGCTACACTAACCCCGGTCCCAAAAATTCCTTGGGACGATGTTCCAACACAATTAGAGAGAAAAAATGTTAAAAAAATTGCTATTATTATTTTATTTGTCATTTTTAAGTTTTAAACAATAATTATAAATTTCTTTTTTTGAAATTTTTTTATTTTTACTAAATTTGTCTACAATATCCTTAATAGTAGATTTTTTAATTAGTTTTTTTATTGTTTTTTTATCAATCTCTGAGAGAACTATATTTTTGGCTGAAATTATGGGTGAAAAAACTAAGGTTATTTCTCCTTTTAAATTAAAATTGTTTTTTTCTACATCTGCAACATCTATAGTAATATACTCTTCATAAACTTTTGTTATCTCTTTACAAATTACTAATTTCCTTTTTGAAAAATATTTTTTTATTAGATCTTTTTTTTTATTAAATTTTTTAGCTGAAATAAAAAATATAATTGAACAGTCTAAATTTGATATTAGGTTAAAATCGTTTTCTAACTCACTTTTTTTTTCAGGGAAAAATCCATAAAATAGATATTTTCCACTAAATCCACTAACAGAAAATGCAGCGCTTACAGAACTAGCCCCAGGAACTGAAAATACTTTAATTTTATTGTTTATTACTTCATTTACAATAATTGAACCTGGATCTGAAATACATGGAGTTCCAGCATCAGATATGAGTGAAATAATTTTACCAGATTTTAATAAATCAATAATTTTGTTAACATTGCTTTTTTCATTAAATTTATGGTTTGATATAAGTTTACTTTGAATCTGATATCTATCTAATAATTTTTTTGAGACTCTTGTATCTTCGCAAAGAATATAATCTGATATTTTTAAAACTTCTATTGCTCTTAAAGTGATATCAGATAAGTTTCCAATTGGCGTAGAAACAATATATAAACCAATTTCTAACTTATTTTTGTTAAAATCAGTGAATGAAATCATGTTTAATATAATTATAATAAAGATAATAAAATGAAAAGATTTTATAAAATTTTTATAAGAATAACTTTTATATTTTCTATCAGTATAAGTAATGTTTTTTCTGAGGAAATTATAAAAATAGGTCTTTTAGCACCATTCACTGGAGAATCATCAAGTATAGGAAAATCAATTATTCAATCTGTAAGAATGGGATTAAACAAAATTGATGACAAAAGACTAATTATTTTACCAAGAGATACAAAATCTAATCCTAAAATAACATTTTCAGCTGTTGAAGAACTTTATAATGAAGGTGTTAGAATTTTCATTGGGCCTGTTTTTAACGAAAACTTGAAAGATCTTAATAAGTTTCAAGATACAATTTTTTTATCCTTTACAAACAAAACAATCGGCAATCCAAAAAACACAATTAGTTGTGGAATTAATGCCAAATCGCAATTTGACACTATTAAAAAATTTTTAGAAAAAAATGATTTTAAAAAAACTCTTGTATTAATACCTAAAAAAGATTTTAAAGAGGAGATTGAACAAGCAATTATTAATTCAAAAATTAAAGCAAAAAAAATTTTTTACTACGATGCTGAACCAACAAAATTAACAAAGCAGATTGAGAAAGTTACAAGATACGGAGTTAGAAAAAATAATCTTAAAGATGAGATTAAAAGAGTTGAAAATTCAGATGAAGATAATAAAGAGAAAAAACTAGAAATACTCAATAAAAGAGATACCCTTGGGAGAATTGGATATGACTCAATTATAATTGCAGATTTTAGAGAGAGCTTAAAAAGTGTAACTACATCGCTTCTATATACTGATGTTTCTCCAAAAAAAATTGCTTTTATATCTTTAAATCAATGGTTCGATGAAACGTTGTTTAGAGAAAAAACTTCACAACCTATAAGTTTTCCCTCAATAAATAAAAAAAATTATGAAAATTTTAATTCAGATTACGAAAATTTTTTTAATCAAAGTCCTAGTCAAATATCGATATTGGCTTATGACTTAATTGGATTAGTTTATTATTTACTATCACAAAACGATTTCCAAGTTAATAATAAATTATTTTCTAAAGAAAACAAATTTAAGGGAGCAACAGGAATTTTTGAAATTAATAATCAAAAAATTAATCATATTTTAACATTTTATAGTGTTGAGGATGGTGAGTTTAAAAAAATTTTTTAATTTTTTTGAAAGCTTTTGACCTGTGATCTATTTTATATTTTTTTGACCTTTTCATTTGACCAAAAGTCATTTTACTCCCATTAGGAATAAAAATTGGATCATAACCAAATCCATTTGTACCTTTCTTCACACTTGAAATAAATCCCTCGATTTTACCTAGAGTTTGTCTTGTTTTAAATTTAGGTCCATATAGAGATATAGCACAAATAAATCTTGCCTTAATTTTTTTCTTTTTCCAATTTTTATCAGCTTCATTTAATTTTCTATAAACTTTTTTTATAGCTAAATTAAAATTATTTTTTTTTCCACCCCAACGAGCTGAATAAATTCCAGGATCTCTATTCAAAATATCGATTTCGAGACCTGAGTCATCTGCAATACAAATCTTTCCTGTTTTTCTTGAAAAGTATCGAGCTTTGATTAATGAATTTTGTAAAAATGTCTTACCAGTTTCCTTTGGGCTAGGTAGTTTAAAGTCTTTAGTTGTATAAATTTTAATATTTTTTGGGAGTAAATCTCTTATTTCTCTTATTTTTCCACTGTTATTTGACCCAATAATAAGCTTTAAAATTTTTTTTTTTTTCATCTAGAAATTCAATATTTTCTTACCATATAGAATACTATGGAAAAGGAAGAAATTAAAAAAGAAAATGAAAACAAGCCAGAAAAAGAATTAAAAGACAATAAGGCTAATGAAAACAAAAATAAAAACGTAAAAGCTGAGTTTGAATTTACATCTGAGGAGAAAATTAAAGACTTAGAAGATAAGGTTACAAGAATATATGCAGATATGGAAAACCAGAGAAGAAGATATGAAAAAGAAAAAGAAGAAGCTTTTGAATACGGTGGGTTCTCTTTTGCTAGAGAGTCTTTAAATTTAATTGATAATTTAGAAAGATCAAAAGTAGCCCTTCAAAATGATAATGAGTTAAAAAATACAGAAGCGCTAAAAAAAATTATAGAACATTTGGATATTATTAATAAAGATATGATATCAATTCTAAAAAAAAATAATATTGAAGTCATTAAGTCAATAGACGAAAAACTAGATCCAAATTTTCATCAAGCAATGATGGAGGTTGAAGATGACGCGAAAGATCCAGGCACAATAGTTCAAGAAATTCAAAAA
>MDSZ01225777.1_pt1 | contig 12481 bp, 15 predicted proteins | sample 811201 | NCBI WGS metagenome assembly MDSZ01 (sample SAMN05326647, study PRJNA326480) | marine metagenome | isolation source: seawater | place: Indian Ocean: North | collected 2010
ACTAGACTTTTCCTGGCCTTCATTCAACAGCGGACTTTACTGGGTGGCGCTCCGACTTTACGGTTGCAGGTACAGCCAATGAATTTCACATTGATTTCCCACCATGCATTTCAGCACTAAGACACTACTTTTTATTAGATTTTATTCAACAAAATTGTTAATCCATATGTGAAAAATTAAGTTTAGATAAAATATGCCTAAATATAATAATGTTTTGATTGTTTCTCCACACGCAGATGACGAAGTTATTGGCTGCGGGGGAGCTCTTTTAAATCATTCACAGAATAAAGATAAAATTAGCTGGATACTTATGACTGATGTATCTCAAAATTTATCATTCAAAAAAAAAAGATTTAAAGAGATTAATTTAATAAAAAAAAAATTAAAAATAAAAAAATTTATCAATTTTTCTTTAGAGCCATCCTCATTAAAATATTCAATGGACGAATATATGGTTAATAAAATTAAAAATGAAATAAAAAAAATAAATCCAAATATTATTTATTTACCGCATATGTACGATATCCATACTGACCATTATTTTACGACAAGATATTTTCTTTCTTGTTTAAAGTGGTTTAGACAACAAAGTGTAAAGAAAATATTATGCTATGAAACTGTTTCTGAGACAAATTTAAATTTTAATTTAGGTGTCTTCAAACCAAATTATTATGTAGATATATCAAAAAATTTTAATAAAAAGTTACAATTAATTAAAATTTATAGATCTGAAATTAAAAAACACCCATTTCCTAGAAGCATTGATTCTGTTACAGCTCTCAACAAAATAAGAGGTTCAGAGTCAGGGTATAAATTTGCAGAGTCTTTTGATTTGATTTACTCAAGATAAATGCAAAGATTGATTATTTATGTATAAAAATAAAAAAATTTTAGGTTTAATTGTATGTAAAGCAAAATCACAAGGTCTAAAAAATAAACATTTACTTAAAATAAATAAAAAAGAATGTATTTGTTGGACATTTCAAAGTTCTTCAAAAAGTAGGTACCTAGATAAAATTGTTTTATCAACAGATTCAAAAAAAATAATAAGTTTGTCAAAAAAATTTAAAAAAATTTATTCTCCTTTTATTAGGCCAGCCTCTTTATGCAGAGATACAACTTCTATTGCAGATGTGATAAAACATGCTTTAAAAAACACTTTAAAAAATAAAAATGAATTCGATTACTTTATGCTTTTACAAGGCACTTCACCTTTAAGAACATCCAAACATATTGATAAAGCTATTATACATTATTTTAAGGAATTTAAAAATGATGATCAGTGTACTCTTATTTCTTGTTTTAAAGTTGATTTTAAATTTAATTGGATTTTGATTAGTAATAAAAAAAAAAGATTAAAATTTGTTTTAAAACAAAAAAATATTAAAAATTTACAAAGACAAAATTTAAATAATATATATTTACCTAACGGTGCAATATATATGGCAAATATAAAAAATTTTAAAAAAACATTTTATGGTAATAAAACAATACTTTTTGAAATGTTAGAAAAAGAATCCGTTGACATAGATAGTTTAGATGATTTAAATAAAGCTAATGAATATTTTAAAAGGAAACTTTAAGACAAAAAATAAGATTAAATCAAAAAAGATTTCTGAAGAAGAAAAAGAAGAAATCAATTTTGAAAAAGCTGCATCAAAGAGACTTGGTGGAAGTATTACTTATGTGTCAAAAAAAAAGTAAATTGGTCACTTAAAGATTAAGTTAACTTGATTTCAAAAAAGAAACTTTTTGATAGTGACTATGTTTTAAAACAAACAAATAAAGACCTTAAAAAACATATTTATCATAATATTCTTAAAAATATTAAAAACTTCAAGTTTGGTAATTCAATAATTAAATTAAGAAATAAAAATAAAAATAAAAAAAATTCAATTATAGTAGCTGCTGGGCCATCTATTAAAAATATCGATCAAACAAAAATTTTAAAAAAATATAGTAAGTATTTTAATATTGTTGCTTGTGATAGTGCTTTATTTTATTTGTTAAAAAATAACATTGTCCCAGATTTAGTTATTTCATGTGATCCCGATGAAAAAAGAATTTTGAGGTGGTTTGGAGATAAAAATCTCACTGTAGAAGATTTGAAAAAAGATGATTACTTTGCGAGACAAGATTTAGACTCAGACTTTAAAGATCAAATTCAAAATAATAAAAAAGTCATTAAAAAACTGGATAAATATAAAGGAAAATTAAAAATAGCTTTATGCACATCAGTTTCTAAAAAAGTTTTTTTAAGGATAAAGGAATTAAAGTTTAAAATTTTTTGGTGGAATCCATATCTAGATGATGAAAATTCAAAATCTAGTCTGACAAAAAAAATTTATAATATTAATAAATTTCCACTTATAAATACTGGCGGTAATGTTGGAACCTCTTCATGGAATATAACTGATACAGTATTAAATTCTTCCTATAATGCCTTGGTTGGTTTTGATTTTTCCTATTATATAAATTTACCAATCAAAAGTACCCAATATTATGATAGTCTAAATTACCATTTTGGAAAAAAAGGATTAAAAAACTTTTATAAAAAAATCTATAATCCTCACATTAAAAAGTACTTTTATACTGATCATGTTTACCATTGGTATAAAAATTGTTTAATTGAAATGTTAGAATTTTCGGAAAATAAGACATTTAACTGCACAGGAGGTGGAATCCTTTTTGAAGGAAAAATTTTCTGGTCTTCTTTAAAAAATTTCTGTAAAAGCTTTAAAAATGGCTAAAGTTTTATTTATAAACCCTCTTGTAAGAGAAGAAGATGATCCAAAACACATTCCTATGGGAATAGCTCAGTTGTGTTCGATCATAATGGAGAAAGGACATTTAGTTCAAGTTTTCGATCAGAACGCTTGGAGAGTTGATGATGAAACTATAGTTTCAGTTCTAAAATCAGACAAGTGGGATATAGTTGCCATTGGAGGTATAACTACAGCATATTCTTCAATCAAAAAAATAATAAAATTAACTAGAACTAATTTAAAAGATACAGTGATAGCACTTGGTGGTGGAGTGCTTTCATCAATGCCTAAAGATATTTTGAGATGGATACCAGAAATTGACATAGGGATAATAGGTGAGAGCTATGTAACTTTTCCTGAAGTTTTATCTATGATTGATAGTGGAAAAAAAGATTGGGAAAAAATTCCAGGTGTCATTTCTAGATCAGAAAATGGTTTTGTATTTTCTGAACAAAGAAATTTGATTCATAATTTAGATTCTCTACCGTACCCAGCTTATGAATTATTTCCAGTCGAAGAGGTATATTTTAAAAATAGTGCGTTAATGTATTCTGAGGAAGGAATGAAAGCTACTAGAAGGTTAGATATTAATGGTAGTATAGGTTGTTCGTTAGTTTGTAAATTTTGTTATCATTTAGGAATAGCTGGTGATATGAAATATAAAAAAGATATTAGTGGCAATGTTGTAAATGTAGAATTTGATACCAAAAATAATTATACGAGAAGTATAAGATATCACTCTCCAGAATATATAGTTAATTTAGTTTTATACTTAAAAAAGAAATATGACGTGAACTTTATAAATTTTTTGGATGAAAATTTAATGACTATGGATGTTTCTTCCAAAAGAACTTGGCTAAAAGAAATATGCAGATTGTGGAAAGAAGCTGGACTAGTTCCAAAAAAAAATAAGGATGGAACTTGGAAGGGTGTTCATTGGTCTGGAACTAGTCATGCAACTCTTTGCAATAAAGAAGTTTTAAAAATGATGGCAGATCACGGATGTAGTCATTTGGTTTACGGATATGAGTCATTTGATGATAGAATATTAAAAACTATCGGTAAGGGAGCAACTGTTAAAACAAACCTTAGAAGTTTCTTTTGGACATTAGAGTCCGGAATTAGACCTATTCCTTGTCAAATGTTTGGTTTTCCTGATGATGATTTTGAAAGTATTAGAAAAAATATGAGGGCTTGGGATGAACTTGGAATAGTAGTTAAACCGACTTTTGCAACAGCCTATCCTGGATCAGAGTGGTATACTAAATATAAAGATAAAATTTTAGAGCAATATAAAGGTGTAGGAAAGAAAATGGGATTGAGTGATGATCTGGAAGCTTATATTGTAGATTTGGGAGATGCTACAAGAGTTACTGGTGTAATTTCAAAAAATTTTAACTCAGTAGAATTAATTGGATTGAGAGAAATGATGTTACAAAAACAATATCATAAGGTTGATGAATATGAAGCTGTATGGAAAGAGAAAAACAAAGATAAGATTAACGTTGAAACTGATAACAGTCAAATAGGCTTAAATGAGAATAATCTTCTTAATGTTAATTAATTTCAAAATTTAAGATTAAAAAAATCACATCTAAGATAGAATAAAAAAATCAAAAGCATAGATTTTTCAACAAAAAATTCACTTTACTGTTCAAAAGTTGAACGTTAATATGTTCAAAAATTGAACATAATATGACTAAAGAAAATCAAGACGAGTTTAATGTTTTAAGAAAAGTTGACAGTAAACCAGAGTCTACCCAAAGGGAACTTGCTAAAGAATTAGGGTTTAGTTTAGGAAAATTAAATTATTGTTTAAATGCATTAAAAGAAAAAGGTCTTGTAAAAATTTCTAATTTTAAAAATAATCCAAATAAAATTGGTTATATTTATGTGCTTACACCAAAAGGAATAAAAAAAAAAGTGGAACTCACTTTAAACTTTATGAAAAGAAAAATTAAAGAATATGAAGAACTTAAAAAAGAAATAGAAAAAAAATAATGTGGATAATTGCTAAATATAAAATGAATGAATTAAGTATTTTAAAAAAGAAACTAAAAGAAATTCTAGGAGATGAGCCAAGATACTTTATACCAAAAATTAAATATACAAAAATAGTAAAAAAAAAATTTATTTCTTTTCAAAAATCAATTCTAGAAGGTTATTTAATTTGTTTTCATAACAAATTTGCTTCTAGAGATATAATGAATATTATAAAATACACTAAAGGTATAAATTATATTTTAGAAGGGTTTAAGAATAATCAAAAAGATATTATTGAATTTGTAAATAAATGCAAAAAATTTGAGGATAACAAGGGTTTTATAACTCAAGGTTTTTTTTGTGATAACAATTTTAACCGTGCAAAGTTTATATCAGGACCTTTCACTAATTTATTTTTTGATATTTTATCTAATCAATCAGATAAAATTGAAATATTAATGGGCAAATATAAAACAACAATTTTGAAAAAATCAGAATTATTATACAAGCCCGTTTAATTTGTAATATGTTATCGGAAATCTACAAAATTAAAAGTAGGTGATGGCGGAGCATTGACTAAATCAAAAAAAAAGATGAAACAGTTTTTTAATTAAATTTACTTATGATTAAAAAATCATTTAATTTACTAATCGATGAAATATTAAGCAAATATAAGATAAAATTTGTTTATTTATTTTTTTTGCTTTTACTAGAGAGTTTTATTCTAGCATCTTCGGTATTAACACTTGTCCCTTTAGCAGATTATATTATTGACCCAAATTTGAATAATCCTAGTAGAATTACAAAATTTATTATTCATTTGTTATCATTGATTAATATTAAAGCTGGTTATTTTGTTTTTGCTTCGATGTTTATTATTGCAAATATTGCAAGATCATTTCTTGCTATTTTTATAAAATATTCAATACTTAAAATAAAATATTCAATAATCAAATCTTTAACTGTAGGTTTATATGAAGATATTTTTTCAACTAAATGGAATTTTTTTAATAATCTAGGACCAGGTAAACTTTTAAATACATTAAAAGAAGAATTAACTAGGACAGGTGATGTTACAGGTCTTATTGCATTAATCTTTGCGATGTTAGTTCAATTTCTAACTTACTTAATTATACCATTTACAATTAATTTTGAATTTACATTTTATGCATTGGTAATTGCATTTTTACTAGGAATTCCATTTCTCTTGTTAAATGGCTTAAGTCATAGACTAGGAAAATTGAACACTTTGACTGGAAACAAAATCATTTCTGCAATGAATGAAACTATTCAAGCTGCAAAAATAATACTTGGTTATGGAAACGAAAAAAAAGCCATAACGAAAAATGTAAAAGCGCTAGATGATCATATTGATGTTACAATTAAATCTCAAGTAATTAGTTTTATACCTAACTTTTTTTTTAGACCAGTAGCATTATTAGCTGTAATTATATCTCTAGCTATTTCAATTGATGTAGAAAAGAATATTTCGGAATATGCTGCAATTTTTTGGAGTCTCTGGGCAATAATACCTATTCTTTCAAGTTTAATAAGTTCTACGGTCGAAGCAAATAACCTTTTGCCGAGTTATGAGCAATTACAATATTTAAGAAAAAAAGCTCTTTCGAATATTGAAAAGTCTGGAGATAAAAAATTTTCTGGATTAAAGAATAAAATAATTTTCAAAAATGTTGCATTTAGTTACCTAGGTAAAAAAAATTTAATAAAAGATTGTTTTTTTGAAATTAAAAAAAATGAAATAACAACAATTATTGGCAAATCTGGATCAGGAAAATCAACAATAATTGATTTACTTTTAGGATTGCAAAAACCAACTAACGGCGAAATATTTTTTGATGATAAAGAATTAAATAGTTTTGATCTAAATTTTTATAGGAAAAAAATAGGTTTTGTGTCACAAGATCCTTTTTTATTTTATGATACAATTAAAAATAATTTATTATGGTCTAAGGAAAAAGTTACTGACATTGAAATTTTAGAATGTTTAAGATTGGCAAATGCTTATGATTTAGTTATGAATTTACCACATAAACTTGATACTATAGTTGGAGAAAGAGGACTGGAACTTTCAGGGGGAGAGAGACAAAGAATAGTACTCGCAAGAGCAATGATACGTAATCCAGAAATTTTAATACTGGATGAGGCAACAAGTTCTTTAGATCAGAATTCTGAAAAAATGATAAATGAGTCTTTAAAAAAAATCTCTAAATTTACTACTATACTTGTAGTTGCTCACAGATCTTCTACTATAAAAATAGCTGATAAAATTTATGTTTTAAAAGATGGAAGAATAGTAGAAAATGGAACATTTAAAGAATTAAGTCAGAGTGTGACAAATGAATTTTTTAAAATTATGAGTGAATAAAATAAAAATATAATTAATTTATGATACCTCTTTCAGTACCCAATCTTAAAGGAAATGAACTAAAGTATGTTAGTAATTGTATAAAAACAGAATGGATTTCATCTTCAGGAAAATATGTAGGTAAATTTGAGAAAAGAATTTCCTCATATTTAGGATCAAAATTCGGGATTGCATGTATAAATGGAACATCGGCTTTACAAGTTGCCTTAAGAGTTTTAGGTGTCTCAAATAATGATGAAGTTATTGTTCCAACATTGACTTTTGTTTCACCGATAAATGCAATTATTTACAACAATGCGAAACCAATTTTTATGGATGTAGATAATTTTTATAATTTAGATGTGAATAAAACTATAGAGTTTATTAAAAAAGAAACAATCTACAAAAAAAGATTTAGTTTTAATAAAAAAACTGGAAAAAAAATATCTGCAATTATCATTGTTCATGTTTGGGGAAATGCTGCTGACTTAGAAAAATTATTATCAATTTGTAAAAAAAGGAATATTTCTATACTTGAGGATGCAGCCGAAAGTTTTGGAACAAAATATACAAAAGGTAAATTAAAAAATAAGTACACAGGCACTATTGGAAAAATAGGATGTTTATCCTTTAATGGAAACAAGACACTTACTGCTGGAGGTGGAGGAATGATACTTACAAATGATAAAAAGCTTGCTAAAAAAGCAAAATATTTAGTTAATCAAGCAAAAGATGACAATTTTAAATACATACATAACGAAGTTGGTTATAATTTTAGATTGAGCAATATTCATGCTGCAATTGGTCTTGCACAGTTAGAGAGGGTTAATTATCTTATAAAAAAAAAAAATACTATTCATAATTTTTATAGAAATGCATTTTCTAAAAAAAATGGCTTAAGTATTTCAGATACACCAGAGTATGCAAAAAATAATAATTGGTTAAACATACTTAAATTAGATTTTAAAATTTTAAAGAAAAATGCTCTAAACAAAATTATTAAAAAATTAAAAAGAAGAAATATAGAAACAAGACTTGTATGGCAGCTTAATCATTTGCAAAAAAAATTTAAACATTTTCAAAAATATAAAATAATGAATGCACAGAAACTTATAAAATCATCTTTATGTCTACCTTCTAGTACAAATCTTGAGAAAAAAGAATTAATCCAAATTGTAGAGACAATAAGTGAATAAAATTATATTGATTGGTGGTGGAGGTCATGCTTTGAATTGTGCTGATATCATTGAAGATAGTAAAAAGTATATTTTAGCTGGAGTTGTATTAAAAAACAAGCGAGACAAAAATAAGAATAAATTTAATATTATTGGTTATGAAAAAGACTTATCAAAAATAAGAAAAAAATTTAAATATGCCCATATTGCAGTAGGGCAAATTAAGAATTATGAAACAAGATTTAAATTATATAAAGATTTAAAAAAGTATAACTTTATTCTTCCACCTCTTATTTCAAAATTTTCATATGTTTCTCCTAAAGCAAAAATTGAAGAAGGTACAATTGTGATGAATGGCTCAATAATAAACTCCAAAGCCATTATTGGTAAAAATTGTATAATAAATACAGGTGCAATTATTGAACATGGAGTTACAATTGGAAATTTTAACCATATCTCTACTGGGGTTATAATAAATGGGGATACAAAAATTGGTGAAAAAAATTTTATTGGATCTGGATCAGTATTATTTAATCAGATAAATATTGGAAATAAAAAAATAATTCCCGCTTTGAGTAAAATAAGAAAGTAGATAATAGAACAGTTAAGCATTATTTAAAAAAGAGTGAAAATTAAAAAAAAAAATGTCTTGAAATTATATAACCTAAGTAAAGATGTTATATATTGTAAAAAATGCACAATGTCCAATCAAAGACCAAGAATCACTTTTGATAGAGAAGGAATTTGTTCAGCTTGTAATTATTCATTTTATAAACAAAATATAATTGACTGGCGACAAAGAGAGAATGAACTTAAAAAATTATGTGAAAAATTTAGAAAAAAAAATGGAGAATATGATGTGATAGTACCTTGCAGTGGAGGTAAAGATGGAAGTTACGTAGCTCATCAACTTAAATATTTTTATGGGATGAATCCACTTTGTGTTACATGGGCCCCATTAAAAAAAACTTATGTAGGACAAAAAAATCTAGAAGCATTTGTGCAATCAGGTTTTTCACATATTATTTTTACACCGGATCCAAATATTACTAAAAAATTAACACAATTATCTTTAACAGAATTGGGTGACCCTTTTCAGCCTTTTATTTATGGTCAAAATAATTTTCCATTAGAGATTGCGGTAAAATTTAATGTAAGTTTGATTATGTACGGTGAAAATGGTGAGGTTGAATATGGTGGAGATATGAAAAATGCTATGAGACCTACTCAAGATATAAATGATAGAAAAAAACATTATTTTTCAAACACACCCCTCTCATTTTGGAAAAAATTTGGATTAGATAAAAAATCTCTCAAATCTTTTGAATGTCCTGATTTAAAGTTAATTAAGAAAAATAAAACGGAAATTCATTTTTTTGGATATTACAAATATTGGGACCCACAAGAAAATTATTATTATTCATTAGCAAATACTAATTTTACACCTAATGAAGATCGAACAGAAGGAACATACTCAAAATACGCTAGTTTAGATGATGAAATGGATGGTTTTCATTATTACTTATCATATATAAAATTTGGAATAGGACGAGCTACTTCTGACTCAGCTCATGAAATTAGAGATAACAAAATTACACGAGAAGAAGGCGTTTCTTTAATAAAAAAATTTGATGGTGAATTTCCAAGTAAATATTTTAAAGAATTTTTAGAATTTTGTTCTATCAATTTTAAAACTTTCAATAAAATTATTGATAGCTGGAGATCAAAACATATTTGGATCAAAGATTATGAGGGCAATTGGAAATTAAAAAAACCAATTTGGAAATAAATTTTAAAATTTAAACATGAGAAAAAAAACATTAATTATAGCTGAAGCTGGTGTAAATCATAATGGGAATTTTACAAAAGCTAAAAAGTTGATAGACGCAGCAGTAAAATCAGGTGCAGATGTAATTAAGTTTCAACATTTTAAATCTGATTTATTAATTGTCAAAAAAATCTTTAGCCAAAAATTTAAAAAAAAATTAAAAATTAAAAGTACTTATAACATGTTAAAAAAATATGAGTTAAATTTTAGTCAAATTAAAAGGTTGAAAGAATATGCATTAAAGAAAAAAATAATTTTTATAGCTACACCCTTTGATAATAAAAGTGCTGATGAACTTCAAAAAATAAATGTTCCTTTTTATAAAATATCATCAGGTGATGTAAATAATTTACCTTTAATTCAACATATTATAAAAAAGAAAAAACCAATTATTTTATCAACCGGGAGATCATCATATTCAGAAATTAAAAATACAATTTCATATTTAAAAAAAAATAATTTTAATAAATATTCAATTTTACATTGTATAAGTATTTACCCTGCAGATGTAAAAATTTTAAATTTAAATTCTATTAAATATTTAAAAAGAAAATTTAATTGTAAAATTGGATTTTCTGATCATTCAATAGGAGTTGAGGCCTCAATAGCTGCTTTTGTTTTAGGTGCAGAGATTATTGAGAAACATATTACTTTAAATGTAAATGATAAAGGCCCAGATCATAAATCATCTACAGAACCTGAAGATTTCAAAAAAATGGTTTTAGCAATCAGAAACTTAGAAAAAGGTATGGGTGATGAGTCAAAAAAAACTTTGAAAATTGAAAATTTTGGGAAAATTAAATCTAGAAGAAGTATATATGCAAATAAAGATTTATATAAAAACCAAGTATTAAAATATGATGACATCATTTGTAAAAGACCAGCTTTAGGAATTAATCCAGATGACTTTTTTAAATTAATAGGAAAAAAAATAAAAAAAAATGTTAAAAAAGATGAACCTTTAATCTGGAATAATATTTATTAAATGAATATTTTAGTAACAGGAAGTAGTGGTTTCTTAGGAAAAAATTTAGTGAAAGAATTGCTAAGGAATGGACATTCAGTAACAGGAATTGATCTTAAAAAAGACAATATTAATCATAAAAGATATAAACATAATATTTTGAATATTTCTCAACCTAATAGTTTAAATAAAATCATTAAATTAGTTTCAAGAAAAAACTTAGTTATTCATACTGTTGCAAAACAACCTTATAAAATTGAAAATAATTTAGATGAGTATTTGAAAATTAATTTTTATGGAACTAAGAATATATTAGATGCTTTAAAAAAAAAAATATAAAAAAATTTATTTATTGTTCAAGCTTTAGTGTATATGAAAATAAAAAGGGGTCTTATCTAGAAGATAGTCCTTTGAATCCTAATAATACCTACGGTTTAAGCAAAAAACTGAGTGAAGATTTAGTAAGATTTTATTCAAGAAGTTTTAATATCAAGTCAATTATTTTGAGGTTTGATGGAATTTTTGGTTCTGATCAAAATCTTCCTGGATTAATAAAAATGTGCATGTCTGAAGTTATAGCAAATAAGAACATTGTTTTGTTCAATGAGGGGAAATTAAAAAGAGACTATTTGTACATTGATGATGCCATACAATCTATTATTTTATCTATAAAAAAAATTAATAAATTTCAATTTGAAATATTTAATATAGGTGGTGGGCAACCAACTGCTTTATATTATATATTTGATAAAATAAAAAAAACATGCAAATCAACTTCAAAAGTTATTTTTAAAAGAGTTAACAATAAAGGGCTAAAAAATATATTTATGAATATTAATAAAGCAAAAAATAAAATTTACTTTAAGCCTAATAAATTAAAAAATAACTTAGAAAAAATGTATTATGATTTCAAAAAATAATAAGAAAAAATATTACGTAGCTGGACCATATTTTAACAATAAGGATATTAGTTGGATTTTAAAAAAAACCAAAGGTGTTTTAAAAGGAAAATTAAGCACAGGTCCTTACACATCAAAATTTGAGAAAGTATTTGCAAGTTTTATAGGAGTCAAATACGCAGTATTCTTAAATACTTGCACAAGTGCTCTTGAAATCGCTGTTCATTCTTTAAATCTAAAAAAAGGTGATGAGGTGATAGTTCCTTGTGAAACTTTTATTGCAACTGGAATGGCCGTAACATCTCAAGGTGGAAAGGTTGTATTTGCAAATATTAATAAAAAAACTTTCTGTTTAGATTTAGAAGAAATAAAAAAAAGAGTTACAAAGAAAACTAAAGCTGTGATGATGGTTCATTTTGGTGGATATATGCCATTTGATGTTCATAAAATAAAAAAATATTGTAAAAAAAAAAAATAATTTTAATTGAAGATTGTGCTCATG
>MDSZ01256197.1_pt1 | contig 12481 bp, 14 predicted proteins | sample 811201 | NCBI WGS metagenome assembly MDSZ01 (sample SAMN05326647, study PRJNA326480) | marine metagenome | isolation source: seawater | place: Indian Ocean: North | collected 2010
AAAAATCAAGATTCTTAAAAAAGGTTAAATTTATAAATTATAGTCTAGGAGAATTAATCAGAATGATATTCGAAATTCCAAGGGAAAACATCATTGATCAATTAATTTTTGAATTTATAGGAAAAAAGATTTCTCCCAACAAATTTACTAAATTAATCAATTATTTAGATAATTTTAAAAAGAAAAAATTCCCTTTAAATGGGAATGATATTAAAAAATTAGGAATTTCAAATGGAATTCAAATAGGAAAAATTTTAAAAAACACTAGATTATGGTGGTATAATCATGAATGTAAAACCACCAAACGTGAATGTCTTAATTTCGTTAATAAATTACCAAGAAGCAAATGGAGGTAATGACATAAATATTGCTTCTATATTTCCATTGGTTTCTAAACCAAATTTAGTACCTCTATCGTATAAAAGATTAAATTCAGTATACCTTGCTCTTCTAATATATTGCATTTTTTTGTCATTTTCATTCCATGGTTTGTTTTTAGATTCTAGTACAATTTTTTTGTATACATCGATAAAAGCAGATCCAATATTTTGCTGAAAAATAAAATCATCATCCCAATTTCCAGAATTTAGATAATCATAGAAAATTCCTCCGAGACCTCTTGATTCATTTCTATGAGGAAGAAAGAAATATTCATCGCATTGTTTTTTAAATTTTGTATAAGAACCAGCAGAATAATTATCACAAATTTTTTTTAATTTAGAATGTAATAATTTAGCATGATTTTTTGATTCAATTGAAGATTTGTTAGTTGGAGTTATGTCTATACCCCCACCAAACCAACTCTTTTCTGTAATAATATATCTTGTATTCATATGAATTGCAGGAATTTTTGGAGAATGTGGATGAATAACAACTGAAATACCAGATGCCCAGAAGTAATTATTATTTTTAGTACCAGGAATTTTACCTTTTAATTTACTGGAAATATCACCAAAGACAGTTGAAATATTTACTCCAGCTTTTTCGAATATTTTTCCTCTTAAAATACTCATTTCTCCTCCCCCAAGAGAATTTACTCCAGAAGTAGCTCTTGACCATTTTTTTCTCATGAATTTTGAAGATTTATTATTTTCTTCTTTTTCAATTTTCTCAAGTTCACTACAAATTTTGTTTCTTAATGATTTAAACCAATTGGTTGCAATTTTTTTATTTTCCTCTATTTTTTTCATTGTTTTATAATTTTTGTTTTTTATATTATATTATGAATATTAATAGCTATGAAAAAACAAGATTTAATTAATAAAAATGATGAAAACCCTATAGATGAGGAGAAAAGGGATTTTCTGTACCTAACTACCACTGGTTTAGCGGTTGCAGGCGGCGCAGTTACAGCAGTAGCTTTAATAAATACAATGAATCCAGCAAAAGATGTATTAGCACTCTCAACAACTGAAGTTGATCTCTCTCTTCTTGAAGAAGGGCAAAACCTGACTGTAATGTGGAGAGGTAAACCTGTTTTCATTAGACACAGAACATTAATAGATATATCCGAAGCTCAAAATATAGATGTGAAAGAACTTAAACATAAAGCAACAGATCAATCAAGGGTGAAAGACCCTAAATGGCTTGTTGTCATAGGTGTTTGTACCCATTTAGGATGTGTGCCTTTAGGGCAAAAAATTGGAGATACTAAAGGAGAATTTGGCGGATGGTTTTGTCCCTGTCATGGATCACATTACGATACTTCCGGTAGAATTAGAAAAGGGCCTGCCCCACTCAATCTAGAAGTGCCTCCATACGAATTTGTTAGTGATGATATTATTAAAATAGGATAGAAAATGAGTGATAACAAACAAAATGAGCAAAAAGGATTAGTTGGCTGGATAGATAAAAGGTTGCCGGTCTTCACTTTTATTAATCATAATTTAAGAGATTATCCTACCCCAAAAAATCTTAACTATTTTTGGAACTTTGGTTCATTAGCCGGAATCACTCTTGTTATCATGATAATTACTGGAATACTTTTAGCTATGCAATATACGGCAAATTCAGAATTAGCTTTTGATAGCGTAGAAAGAATAATGAGAGATGTAAATAATGGTTGGTTATTGCGATATATACACATGAATGGTGCATCAATGTTCTTTATAATAGTTTACATACATATCTTTAGAGGTCTATATTATGGCTCTTATAAACCACCGAGAGAAATTTTATGGATGCTCGGTGTTGTTATACTTCTTCTCATGATGGCTACAGCCTTCATGGGTTATGTCTTACCTTGGGGACAAATGAGCTTTTGGGGAGCGACCGTGATAACGAACTTGTTTTCAGCCTTTCCCATAATTGGAGATTACATTGTAACTTTTCTATGGGGAGGATTTTCGGTTGATAATCCTACTTTATCTAGATTTTTCGTATTACATTACCTATTACCTTTTGCTATTGTTGGAGTTGTTGCACTTCATTTGGTAGCTTTGCACCAATTTGGTTCTAATAATCCAACTGGTCTTGATGTAAAATCTGATGGTGATACAATTCCATTTCATCCATATTACACAGTTAAAGATTACTTTGGGCTTGGTGTTTATCTTATCATTTATGCTATCCTGGTTTTTTTCGCTCCAAACTTTTTGGGCCATCCAGATAACTATATACCTGCTAATCCACTTCAAACTCCTGCCCATATTGTACCTGAATGGTACTTTCTTCCCTTCTATGCAATTCTCAGAGCAGTTCCTGATAAATTAATGGGAGTTTTACTAATGTTTTCAGCAGTTGCTGTTTTATTCATTTTGCCGTGGTTAGATACTCATAAAGTACGAAGTGCAAACTTTAGACCTTATTATAAACAGTTTTTTTGGTTATTTTTTGTAAATTGCATAGTTTTAGGTTGGGTTGGTGCAATGCCTGCTGAAGGTATTTATGTTTGGATTGCTAGGGTTGCTTCAGTGTATTATTTTTCTTTTTTTCTTATAATAATGCCATTATTGTCAAGGTTTGAAAAAGTATCTAATCTTCCTTCAAGCATTTCAGCAGCGGTTTTAACTGAAAAGTTCGAAAACAATTCAAAAGGTGAAAGTACAGAAGAAAGTTATGTTAAATAGTTTTAAGAAATCTCTTCCAAAAATTATTTTTCTTGTTGTATTTAGTTTTCCAATCTTCGTTTTTCCGGCTAAAACAGATGTAGATCTAATTGAACAAAATTGGCCATTCAATGGGATCTTTGGAAGATTTGATAAAGCCTCTCTTCAAAGAGGTTTTAAGGTCTACAGAGAAGTATGTGCTGGGTGTCATGGTATAAGGCACATTGCATATAGAGATTTATCCGCATTAGGTTATTCAAAGGATGAAGTAAAATCAATAGCTTCTGAATATGAAATTTTGGATGGCCCAAATGATGAAGGAGAAATGTTTACAAGGTTTGCAAAGTTTAGTGATAAGTTTGTTGGTCCTTATCAAAATGATAATGAGGCCAGAACTGCTAACAATGGAGCTTATCCCCCGGATTTATCTCTTATAGTTAAAGCAAGAGTTGGAGGAGCTGATTACTTATACAGTCTACTCAATGGATATAAAGAATATCCTGATGGCTTTGAAGCAAGCGAAGGTATGTACTACAATGAATATTATCCTGGAAGGCAAATTGCAATGCCTGCGCCGCTTGAGGATGACATTGTTGAATATGATGATGGAACGGAAGCGAGTCAATCTCAAATAGCAAGAGATGTTACTTCATTTTTAGCTTGGACAGCTGAACCAGAATTAGAAGAGAGAAAAAGTTTAGGGGTTAAAACACTATTTTTTTTGATACTCATAAGTATTATGTTACTTGGAGTAAAAAGAAAAATTTGGAAGGATGTAGATTAAAATTAATGGAAAAAATTGACATAGCTTTTATTGGTGGAAGCGGGTTATATACAGTTCCTAATTTTAAAGATTATGAGTGGTTAAATTTAAAATCTAATTTTGGGTCTCCTTCTTCAAAAGTTTGCGTTGGTCAATTAAATGGAAAAAAAATAGCCTTTTTGCCCAGACATGGTGAAAATCATAATATTTCACCTTCAAAAATAAATTATAGGGCAAACATTGAGGTTTTAAAAAAAATTGGAGTTGAAAATATCGTATCACTGTCAGCTGTTGGAAGTCTTAGAGAGGATTTTAAACCTGGAGAATTTGTTGTTGTAAATCAATTTATCGATAAAACTTTTAAAAGAGATAGAACATTTTTTGATGAAGATATTGTGGTACATTTGCCTCTTTATAAGCCTGTATGTGACAACTTAAGATCAATTATTATTTCAGCCTTAAAAAAATCTAAAATTAAATTTCATTCTCATGGTACATACATTTGTATTGAAGGACCACAATTTTCAACTCTTGCAGAATCTCAAATGTATAGGTCTTGGGGCTGTGATATAATAGGAATGACAAATATGCCAGAGGCAAGATTAGCAAAAGAAGCTGGTATATGTTACGCTTCAATATCAATGATAACTGATTTTGATTGCTGGCATCCTGATCATGAAAATGTAAGTGTTGAACAAATTATAAATACATTAAATAAAAACTCTAAAAAAGCTTTTTCATTAATTGATAACTTGACAAAAAATAAAGTGAAAAAATGCAGTGATGATACAAAAAATCTAGCCAGAAAATCAATTATTACTGATTTATCAAAAGTTAAAAAATCTACTTTAAAAAAATTGTCTTATATTTTAAATTGACGAGATGAAAGCTGACGGAAAAAAAACTACAAGTTTATGGGTGGAAAATAAAAATCAGATAAATATTATTGATCAAACAAAACTTCCTTTTAAAACAAAAATAATCAATTTGAAAAATATTTCAGATTTTTCTGAGGCTATTACTAAAATGAAAGTTAGGGGAGCCCCTTTAATAGGAGTTACTGCTGCATTTGGACTAGCTTTAGCTATAAAACAAAATCCAAAAAAAAATAATATTGAAAGAGCCTATCAAAAATTACTTAGGACTAGACCTACAGCGATTAATTTAAAATGGGCTTTAGATGAAGTGAAAAATAAGGTGCTTAAGTATAATGAAAATATTAGAGCAGAAAAAGCAATAAACATTGCAAAAGATATTAGAAAAAGAGATATCGAAAGTTGTAAAAAAATTGGACTTCATGGCTTTAAAATTATTGAAAAAATTTTCAAAAGAAAAAAAAAAGTAATAAATATTTTAACTCATTGTAATGCAGGGTGGTTGGCGGCTGTTGATTGGGGTACAGCTATTGCCCCTATTTATATGGCGAAAAGAAATAAAATTCCTGTTCATATTTGGGTTGATGAAACAAGACCAAGAAATCAAGGTGCATTATTGACTGCTTGGGAACTTGAACAAGAGAAAATACCTTACACAATTATTGTTGATAATGCAGGAGGCTATCTGATGCAAGAAGGTAAAGTTGATTTATGTATAGTTGGAAGCGATAGAACGGCAATTAATGGGGATGTTTGTAACAAAATTGGCACTTATTTAAAAGCTATTTCAGCTTATCAGAATAAAATTCCTTTTTTTGTAGCTTTACCTACTTCAACCATTGATCCTAAATCTAAATCAGGTAAAGACATTCCTATTGAAGAAAGAGATCCACGAGAACTTTCGCACTTCAAATCTTTAAATAAAAGTAAGTTTACTGAAAATAAGCTTTATTTTAATTGCAAAAATATTTCAAACCCAGCATTTGATATCACCCCATCAAAATTTGTTACAAAGTTAATAACTGAAAAGGGTATTTTAGATTCTAATAAAGAATCTATAAAAAGGATTATTAAAGGGTGACTATTTTAATTAAAAAAAAAATTGTTTCCGCATTAAAAAAACAAAACAAAATTGGATTTAATTTAGGATCTGAAGGGAATATAAGTGTAAGAAATAGTGAAAAAATTTTTATAACGTCATCTGGTTGTAATGTATCCGACTTATCTGAAAAAGATATATGTGTTATAGAAAGTAATGGGAGAGTTATAAATAAAAAAAAACCTTCTAGTGAAATTAAACTTCATTTAATAATTTATAACTCAAGGAAAAATATTAATGCGATAGTTCACAGTCATTCACCCTGGGCTTCAATTATATCATGTTTGAGAAAAGAAATACCATCATTCCATTATATGGTCGCAGAATTTGGAGGAAAAAATATTAGATGTGCAGATTATGCAAAATTTGGAACTGATAATTTAGCAAAAAAAGTATTCAATGCAATAAATAACAGAAAAGGTTGTTTAATTTCGAACCATGGTCAAATAACTATCGGTGAAAGTCTCGACGAAGCATTGATTTTGTCTGAAGCATTAGAGAAACTTTGTATGCAATATTACCATTGTCTTTTAACAAAAAAGTTAAGATTACTTAAAAGTTCTGAAATGGATGAGGTAATTGAAGCGTTTAAAGAATATAAATCTAAACATTAAACCGAAATGTTATAACGTCACCGTCATTAACTATATAGTCTTTGCCCTCAAACTTTAATTTTCCTAAATCTTTGCATTCAGCCTCTCCACCAAACTTTACAAAATCTTGATAACTAATTACTTCAGCTTTTATAAATCCTCGCTTAAAGTCAGTATGTATTTTTTCTGCAGCATTAGGAGCTACTGTTCCATTAATACATGACCAGGCTCTAGATTCTTGTGGTCCTGATGTAAAAAAACTTATTAGATTGAGAAGATTAAACCCTTCTTTTATTAATTTTGACAGACTTGTTTCTGAAAGTCCAACTGCTTTAAGAAATTCATTTTTTTCTTCAATGTTGGAAATTTGGGAAATTTCAGATTCAATACCTGCAGAAATCTGAAGAGTTGTGATAGATTTTTTATATGCAAACTCACTTACTATTTTACTAAATTTATTTCCAGAAATAATAGAATCTTCATCAATATTACAAACGTAAATATGTGGTTTTATTGTAAGAAAGCCATAATTATTTAAACTCTTTATAAGTGAATCATCAAAATTATTTTCACTTAAATAAATACCATCATTGAGTTGCCTCTCTACTAATTCCAGACTAGCAATTAATTTATCATCAATTTTTAACCCTTTATTTTTCTTTTTTAAATTACTAATTATTGTATTTACTTTTGATATGTCAGATAACATAAGTTCTGTTTCAATAACTTTTATATCATTTAAAGGATCTATCTCATCGCTGACATGAGATATATTTTTATCTTCAAAGCATCTGACAACATGAATTATTGCATCCACATTTTGAAGATTACCTAAAAATTTATTGCCTAAACCCTCACCTTTACTTGCACCTTTTACTAGCCCAGCAATATCAACAAATTCTAATTGATTAAAAATAGTTTTTTTTGATTGGGATATCTGAGATATTTTCTTTAATCTATCATCTTCTAGTGCAACTTTTCCAATATTCGGTTCAATCGTACAAAAAGGATAGTTTTGAGATTCAGCCAATTGTGTTGCAGTTAAAGCATTAAAAAGTGTTGATTTCCCAACATTTGGTAGGCCTAATATACCGCAATTAAATCCCATGTTTTTTCTTACTTATATTGTTTATAAAATCTGAAAACTTGGAATCTAATAAAAATTTTAAGTTTTCGTTAATTTTTTTTTTAATTGAATTAATTATTATTTTTTCTTGAGAAGTAAATTTTTTTAAAACGAATTTTTCGGCAGACATTTGATTATTATTTAAACTATTATTTTTGATACCAAATTTTATTCTTATAAAATCTTGACCTAAAAGATTTATTATATTTTTAATTCCATTGTGACCACCATGACTACCATCAAATTTTACTCTAATTTTAGAAAATAACATATCAAGATCATCTTGAAAAATAACCATTTTTTTTTCGATAGGAATACCATAAAAATCCACAACTTTTTTTATTGGAAAACCTGATAAATTCATAAATTTTTGAGGTTTAAATAAAATCACCTCATTATTGTAAATTTTATCTTTTGATATTAATCCATCAAATTTTTTTTTAAATTTTGGAAAAGAGTATTTTTTTGATATTCCGTCAATTATTTCAAAACCAATATTATGTCTCGTTAAGGAATATTCTTGTCCAGGATTTCCTAGTCCAACAAAAAGAATCATAAATAAAATTTATGAGCTTTTTTCTTTATTATCATCTTTATCAGCTTCTTTATTTTGCTCATCAGATGGTTTTTCTTCAGAATCTTTTGTCTCATCCTTTTCTTCATTAGATTCATCATCATCTTCTTTGACCTCTTCTTCAACCTTCATAACTGTAGGCTGAGCAATTGTTGCTATTGTAAAGTCTCTATCTTTTATTACTGGAACAACTTCTGAATCAAGTTTTATAGAACTAATATGAATACTATCACCTATCTCAAGTCCAGTAAGATCGACTTCTAAAAACTCTGGGACCTTTTGAACGGGTGCCTTTAATTCAACTTCACGTCTTACAATATTTAACACTCCACCCTGCTTCATACCTTCACATTTATTTTCATTAATAAACTTAACTGGGACATGAAGAGTTAACATTGTATTATCGCCAACTCTTAAAAAATCTATATGAATAATACTCTCTTTTACAGGATGAAGTTGTAAATCTTTTGGTAGTACTTTGAAAGTATCATTTTCAACTCTAATTTCACATTGTTTAGAAAAAAAACCTGTATTCTGAATCGCCATTTTAAGTTTTTTTTGGTCAATAGTAATTAACATAGGGTCTTTTTTTTCACCGTAAATAATTCCTGGAACTTTACCTTCATTTCTTGAAGCTCTTGAGTTGCCAGTACCTTTAAGTTCTCTTTTTTCAGCAAGTAATTTAAGTAATTCAGTCATTAAAATCCTCTCCTATTAAGCAAATAAACTTGATACTGACTTATTTTCAGTTATCCTTCCAATAGCTTCACCGATAAGTGAAGCAATCGAAAGTTGTTCAATTTTAGTTGATTGTTTTACATCATCTGTAGCAAGAATACTATCAGTAATTATTATTTTATCAATCCTTGAAGACTCAATTCTTTCAATTGCTGGTTTTGATAGTACACCATGGGTTATATAAGAATAAATAGATTTAGCACCTTCATTTTTTAATGCACTTGCAGCATTTGTCAAAGTTCCAGCTGTATCACAAATATCATCAACTAAAATGCAGTTTTTATTTTTTACTTCACCTATAACATTCATAACTTCTGATATACCAGCTTTCTCTCTTCTTTTATCAATTATAGCAAGCTCACACTCAACTCTTTTCGCAATTGCTCTAGCCCTAACAACTCCACCTACGTCTGGAGACACAATTATTAAATCTTTTCTATCAAACTTTTGCTTTATATCATCTACAAAGACTGGAGCTGCAAATAAATTATCTGTTGGAATATCAAAAAAACCTTGAATTTGTCCGGCGTGTAAATCAACCATTAATGCTCTATTTGCTCCTGCAATACTTATAAGATTAGCAACAAGTTTAGCAGAAATTGGTGATCTTGGACCAGATTTTCTATCTTGTCTAGCATAACCATAATAAGGCATAATTGCTGCTATTGTTTTTGCAGATCCTCTTTTTAATGCATCAATAGTAATCAAGAGTTCCATTAGATGATCATTAGCAGGGAAAGACGTAGACTGAATTACAAATACATCCTCTCCTCTTACATTCTCTTGAATTTCAACAAATATCTCTTTATCAGGAAATTTTTTAATTGTTGCCTTAACAAGAGAAACGTTTAAATATTTAGCTATTTCCGTCGCTAACGGTTTATTACTATTTCCAGACACTAATTTCATTTAAAAACCTTATAATTAATCTTTTATACCAACTAAAGTAATTTGCCTACCACAATTTTTAATTCCTTTTTTTAGATAGAATCTATAACTAAAAAATTTTTTTGAATTTGTAAAAGTATCTTGACCTGATATCTCAATGCTTTTTACATTTTGTTTTTTTAAGATGTCTTCAATCAGACACGAAAAATCAAAAAATTTACTATTGTTTCTCATACTTATATAGTTTGTGTAATTTGATGTTTTCTTTCTCAAAATTTCAATAAAATCATCTTTAATTTCAAAAGATTTTTTTTTTAAATGTGGTCCAACAAAAAATTGCATATTCCTCAAACTTTCTCCCTTTTTATGAAGTTCTTTTATAGTATTTTCTATTATTCCAGAAAAAACTCCTTTCCATCCAGCATGAATAATTGCAAAATTTTTTTTTGATATTACTACAATTGGAGCACAATCAGCTGTTAATATACCTAATAAAACATCCTTCCTATTAGTGATCATTGCATCTGCAAAAACCTTCCCACTTACAAAATTTTTGTCAACAACTACAACTTTATTTGAATGGACTTGATTCACTAATACTATTTTTTTATTTCCTGAAAATTTTTGTTTAACTATCTCTCTATTTTGTAAAACATTTTCTTTTTTATCAAGTTCATTGAATGAGCAGTTTAGTGAACAAAAACTATCATTGCTAACTCCTCCATTTCTATTAAAGAAACAAAAAGAAAAATTTCCTATTTGCCTAACTACACTCATTTATATAAAAGCATCTAGTTTAATTTCTTTATGACAAATAAACATACATTTCAAAAGCTTTCCCATTCCGTTGGGATCAATTAATCGCTCAAATTCATTTTTTAAGCTTTCTTTTTTTTCTGAAGAATTATTATTTAATTTTGAAAGTTGCAAAAAACGTTCATTAATACCATTGAAAAAGAGAAATTTTTTTTGCTCAATAGGGCCATATACAAATAATTGATGATTATTTGCTAGATTTTTAATCATTTTAAAATCAACGTGATATGTTATATCGGATTCAAAAGGATACTTTAGGAAATTAGATTTTTTTGAATTTCTAATTGCCTGAATTGTATCCACATTTTTTTTTATTAGTGGTCCATAATCAAATAATAATAAACCTCCTCCAAAATTCTTTATATGTTTAAATATACTTTTTAGATATAATTTAGTTAGAGGCGAATTTTCAATTACGTCGCCATTTTTATATTTGTTTTTATTATAAGGAATTTTTTTTTTTTCTTTTTCAACCAATTTTATTTTATCATCAATTATAACTACCCTTTTTTCATACCATTTTTCATTTTTTTTAATATATTGATTTATTGGAAGAGCATCAAAAAATTCGTTACAAACAAAAAAAACTGGTTCTTTGATTTGCTTAAGTTTTTTAATACTAAAAATATTTACTATAGATTTGTCGAAATCTAACAAAATACTTTTTTGTTTTTCTCTTAAATAAGAAGTCTTTTCGTATAAAAAAAAATTTAATTTAGACTTTGAGAATTTAGAAATTGTTCTAATTAAATCTTTAGCAAGTGTCCCATTCCCTGGACCTAACTCACAAATGCTATTCATTTTAAGATTATCTCTTATTATAAGGAAAAAAATAGATATACACTCACCAAACATTTGACTAATTTCTGGAGATGTAGTGAAGTCGGTACCAATTTTCTTTTTTTGATAATATCCAATTGATCTTTTGTATAAGCAGTAATTAATATACCTGCTCAATGACAAAGATCCTTTTGAACTAATTATTTTTTTTAAATCAAGATTTACCATATCTAACTAAACAAACCCCAATTAACATCATTGGTATACAGAGAATTTGACCCATAGATAAATTAAAGATTAAATATCCTAATTGAACATCGGGTTCTCTTAAATTTTCTATAAAGAATCTAAAAAATGAGTAAAATATAAGGAAAATTGAAAATAAATTTATTTTTTTATGAATGTTTTTCTTTAATAGGATGAATAAAATAATAAAAATTATCATACCTTCAAAAAAAGCTTCATAGATTTGGCTTGGATGACGTAAAAAATCATCAGATTTGTAAAGTACCCCCCAATAAGAAAAAGTTGGTTTTCCTATAAGCTCACCATTAATAAAATTTGCTAATCTGCCTAGGAAAATTCCAATTGGTGCTGAGCATGCAACTAAATTTGAAATTTCAATGAATAATATTTTATTTTTAGAATATAAAAAAATTGAAACTACTAAACCAAACAAACCTCCATGAAAAGACATTCCTCCTTTCCAAATCTTTATTATTTCAAAAGGATTAACTAAATAATACTCCAGATTATAAAAAACAACATAACCAATTCTACCACCTAAAATTATTCCCAAAATCGCATAGCTTAAAAAATTATCAATTGTTTTAAATTCAAGATTAAAGAATTTTTCTTTAATTAAATAATTTGAATAGAAAATAAAAAAAATAAACCCGAATAAATATGATAATGAATACCAGTATATATTTAAACCAAAAATACTAATTGCAACTGGATTAAGGTCGTGTTCAAATATCATTTTTTTAGATTAAGTAATTCCTAATATAATCTTTTATTCCATTTTCTAAGGAAAAAAAACTTTCTTTATAACCAGATTTTCTTAATTTAGTTATATCAGCTTTTGTGAAGTACTGATATTGTTCTCTAATTTCTATAGGTGTTGGAATATAATTTATTTTTTTTATATAATTACAGTTTTCAAAAACATTATTTGCTAAA
>MDSZ01077812.1_pt1 | contig 12479 bp, 9 predicted proteins | sample 811201 | NCBI WGS metagenome assembly MDSZ01 (sample SAMN05326647, study PRJNA326480) | marine metagenome | isolation source: seawater | place: Indian Ocean: North | collected 2010
CAAATTATATCCTAGAGATTGAAACTATGTTTGTTAACGCACGGTACAGGACAGGTAGTCCCATGCAGGAATAAAGAGGGGGGGGTCATATATTATTCAACTTTTTATTCCCATATAAGCGCAAAAAAAACTCGGCACATTTTTTCGTGTGTAGGGTTTTTTTTAATATGAGGCAGTTGCTGCATCACCACCATCAAATGTTTGAGTTCTAGTTGTAGTGGTGGTTGTAGTTGTAGTTGTAGTGCCAGAACTGGTTGTTGTAGTCTCAGTAGTACTTGTTGAAGTCGTAGTAGTTGATTCGTCACCAATTTTTATGGTTGAACTTCCAGGACCGTTATCATAAGATACTATAGTACCAAGTTGACTTAAGGATATTGTTTCTGAACCAGAAACGTATCCTTTTGTATTTAAGAATCTTTGTGCAACACTTAATGGTGTAAATTTATCATTTTCGTCATTTAATTCTCTATGATCTTCATAAGCAAGTAATTCGTCAATTTCACTTTCTATTTTATTAATTAGACCCTGAGTAGGAATTCTAATAAATCGTTTTTTATCATTTAAATGAGATTCGTGTTCATAGTTACTTACTGGATATATTGATTGTTCTTTGGTTCTTGTTGTTCCATCAGGCATTACTGCTCTGAAAGTTTCGTTAACTTCGTGACCTTTTTCAATAACTGTAATATCTTCAAATCCTGCTTGTTCCCATATTGCTTCACGTGTTTCCCAATGGTGTAAATCATCTGGATCGTTATCATATTTTTCATTTACATAATTTTGTAGATCGGATTCTCTTCTAGGCCATTGCTCGTAAATATCAGTTATATTGTTTACTAGAAGAATTAACCAGTCCATATAAGCACTACCACATACCGCTTCTGCAACTTGTTCTGGTCTTATACCATCAGGTAATGTTTTTAACTCAAATTGAGTTACATATTTGTCTATATCTTCTCTTATTATAACTCTTCTGAAGATATTTTTAACAAGGTCGTGTGTAAAGGCATCATCATCGGTGATACCTTTTCCAACATATACATTTGGTAGGTGAGAAAAATAAGACATTAGTATCCCTGTGTGCAGTTGTCTGCTGTAAGAAGTGTTACTTCTGTAAATGATAGGTTCATAATAACTGCTGGTACGCTTAATGACCTGACCGTAGGATCATTAGAATCATCAGCTGCAACTCTCTTTAGTGCATTATATTGATTGTCTGGAGTATAGTTGAGAGTAATACCACTGCAGACTGAAGGCATTATTTTAAAATGTAGATTCGGTGTTATATGTGGTACTGAATTTATTGATTGATCTGCAGCTAAACGTACAAAATCGATTTCAAACTTATTTGGAATAGAGAAGAATCTTCGTTCCTCTGCTGCACTTTTTATAGCAGCATTCTGACCTGAACCTAATATATCATCTCCAACGAGTTTGTTCCATGAAGTTAGTTTTTTATTAAAGTTATCGTTAACACTATCATCATCTCCTTGATCAGCATATCTCTGCGGATTAGAAGATGAAGCATATGGCATTCCAGATAATATATCCCCTCTTTGATATCTTGGATGAGCACCTGCTTTAAAATAATGTATAATTTCTTCTATTGTTTGTGCTTCTTGAGGATCTCTAGCAAACATTTTGAAACTAAAGTTATGCTGACGGAAATTCATATTATTGAATATTTGTTCCGTATAGGGGTTAAATATTCTTCCCCTTGTCATTGCTTCTAGAGATTGCTTATCAACACTACCTTGTAATCCCATCATACCACCAATACTGTTAACTGCTGTTGTTAAAGTATTTGCCATGAATTCTGGAGCAGATGCCCTTGCAGCAGCTTGAAGGACATTGGTTAATTCATTCATGTCATCAAAACCTTTAGTACCACCTACTGCTCCTAGTGCTACACCACCAACCCCAAGATCTACTTGTCTGTAATTAGCAGAGTATTGGGTAGTTATTTGCGGAGGCATTGCCATATAGATGGCAGCAGGTGAAGTACAATATTGTTTTTCAGCTGCTGAGTAATTATATAATGAGTTAGCCTCCATTTGCTTACTATCATCAAATTTCATCCTATATTGTTTAAATCTTACATAGTCTACAACCTCTGTTCCACCCCATAAATCAGGATTTCTTGAATCTGATGGGACAGGAGGTCTTAATGGGTAAGTATAACAAGTACCATTTAGTGCAGACATGCGTTTACTAGGCTAAATATTATAGTGATCATATATTTTATTTATGCGGTCTAAACGATATAAACAGGGTCGTTATAAATTAACAAGACCTTCTAAGTATAGAGGTGACCCAAATAATGTATGGTATAGGTCATCTTGGGAACTTAAATTCATGATATTTTGTGAGATGACTCCCTCTGTAACTGAATGGGGTAGTGAGGAAATAAAAATTCCTTATGTTAAACCATCTGACGGAAGAGTTCATCGTTATGTACCTGATTTCTATATGAAAATGGGTAATGATAAGTATATTATCGAAGTTAAACCCGAAAGGGAAACAAAAGAACCTGTAATGAGAAAGTCTGCAAGGGGTAAAAGAACTTATATTACTGAAGTTCTTACCTATGCTATTAATAAAGCAAAGTGGCATGCAGCAGATGAATTTTGTAAAGATAGGGGATTGATTTTTAAAATAATTACCGAAAGGGAGTTAAAAGTCTAATGTTTGGATTAATATTCGCAGCAACAGCGATTGGAGCTCTAGTTCATGCTGCCTTCGGTGGAGGTAGTAGTAGCAATAGTGGTAGCACCTCTGGTGGTAGTAATTCTAGTGTTGCAACTAGTGGTAATACAACAGGGCAAGACCAAGCTTCATGGGATGGGAAAGCATATACTGTCCCACTGGCTAGCGAAGCTCAGTATCCAAGAATAAACGAATTTGTTTCTTTCTCCCTTAAAAATCAAGATTATAGTCCTTCTTATACAAATCTCTGGTCTTTTCATATAGCAACACCACCCATATTAAAGAATGTTATCGGGTTCAATCATGCTCTTGGGAACAGTAGTGACTTTAATCAGACTGTTGGACAACCTGGAGGAAACTTTGTTGCTGAATTGGGTAATCTTAGAAGTGCTTTAAATTATTATTGCCAAACAGTAAATCTTCCTAGTAGACAAGCGACAACTGGTGGTTTGGTTAATATTGGTGCTGCTCAAAAATATGCTACAGGACAAGCATTTAGTCAAATAAGTGCAACCTTTATGATACCTAGAAATCAACATACAAGAAATTTCTTTGAACGATGGTTGCAATTAATGGCTCCAGATGCAAATCAATATACTGAATATTATAATTTTTATGTTTCTCCTAGAATATCGATTTATAAGTGGGAAAGAAGAGCAGGAGCAGATTTACCAGCAGGATTTGCTGATCATGTAAGTAGTGGTGGATCTACAAATACTAATATACCTGCAAGTAAATTGTATGCTTTAACTGGAAAGTGGGAATTGTGGAATGCGTTCCCATATAATATTGGTGGTATATAATTAAATAATGATCGTGCAAGAGCTATGACATTGACTGTTGGGTTTTATTTTGAGAGATATAGATTCTTCCCTGCAGATGTTAAGGTAGTAGATGAAGTTGGACCTAGAAATGATATTACAATTCCTAGAGATAATGTTATTGAAGGTGTAAGAGATGCATCGCAACTTCAAGTACATATTGCACGTACAGTACAACAATTACTAGTCACTTAGCCTCATAAATATAATTACTGAATTGAATTCTATATGGCATTACCAAAGCTGAATGTACCTAAGTACAAATTGAAACTGCCTTCTGATGGCAGAACTGTGAATTACAGACCATTCTTAGTTAAAGAAGAGAAGTTGTTACTATTAGCAACTGAAACAGGGGATCAAGCCGATATCATTAGAGCGATTAAGACTATCATTACTGAATGTACTGATATTCATGATATTGATGATCTTCCTACCTTTGACATTGAATTTGTTTTTCTTCAGATTCGTACAAAATCTGTTGGTGAAGCTGTTGATGTGTCTGTTGTTTGTCCTGATGACAATGAAACTCAAGTTGAGGTTAAAATACCTTTAAATGAGATAAAAGTTATCAAGACAAAGGGGCATAAAACAGATCTAAAACTTAGTGATCAGATTATTCTAACTATGGGATATCCTAGTTTGGATAATTTTGTTAAGATGAATTTCTTAGGTGAAGAACCTGGAGTTGATCAAATCTTTAAGATGGCTGCCTCATGTGTAAGGCAAATCTCTGATTCTGAAGAAGTATACGAAGCTTCTGATAGTACTGAAGAAGAGTTAGTTGAGTTTTTTGATCAATTAAGCAGTAAGCAGTTTTTGATGATTCAAAATTTCTTTGAAACCATGCCTAAACTATCACATACTGTTAAGGTTACTAATCCAAAGACTCAGGTCGAAAGTGACGTAGTACTTGAGGGTCTAGCTAGTTTTTTCGGATAGCTCTTCTCCATACAAGTCTCCAAACTTATTATGAAGTAAATTTCTCCTTAATGCACCATCATAAATGGCCAATTGAAACAGTTGATAATATGATGCCCTGGGAGAAAGAAGTTTATATGAATCTTCTAGTCGGATTCCTCAAGGAAGAAGAGAGAAGAATGAAGGCACAACAAGCAACAGAGAAGAGACAATACGGTGGCCACTAAGATCGCACCCTATAAATTAGTCAATATAACTGGAGCATCTGGTAAGGTGACTCCTGCGGTTCGTGCTGCTAGAAAGGGGATATATGCTAAAAATAGATTAGGACTTACTGTAAGCACTCTTGGGGGATTAACTGGTTCCTTAAGAGATATTGCTATATCTAATGTTAAAATTGATGTATTAGAAAAAAGATTAGCACGTAGGAGAGATCAGAAAGAGAGGGATCAAGAGGCAGAAGATTTTGCAGAAATGCAAAAACTGAGTTCTGATAAGAAGGGAAAAGCAAGAAAACCGACTAAGAAGGAGAAAAATTCATTTGGTAAGATTTTTGGTTGGATGGGACAACTCTGGGGTCCTATTGCTAAGTTTATAATACAACTTCTTAGTTTTTATGTTATAAAAGACCTAATAAAATGGGTTGGAGATCCAGAAAATAGGGAGAAATTACAAGTATTTGTAGAAAAATTTGTATTTGTTGTACAGAAATTATTTGATTTTGCCAAGTGGATAATTGGTGATAATATACTGGATGGGTTAACAGGTCTTATTAGTGGTAAGGATAAAGATGGTAATCCTATAGGATTCATAGGACAAGTTAAGAATTTAGGTAAGCTTTTATTTGGTTTTATTAGTTTACGATACTTACTCAATCCTTTTGCACTAATTGGTGATATTATAGGTCTGTTAGACTTTATAATGAATTGGAGGGTTCCTGATTTTGGACTTGGTAGACAGAAAGGACCAAATAGAATAAGGGGACCAAAAGGAAAGAATAAGATAAAATTTAAGAAGAAGAAGAATAAGTGGTGGGAGTTCTTTAAGAAGAAAAAGAATTCACTTACAAGAGCTACAGACTCTTATAGAAGATTTATTAAAGGTACTTCTAATTTTGGAGATAGATTAAGATTACTCCGTAGAGGTCAAATAGGTTTAAGGGGATTATTTAGGAAGGGTGCAAGGGGTGAAGATCTTGTAAAGGCTAAGCAGTGGCAAATTCCAAAAGGAATTCGTGAGTTTCCAGGTAAAGCAAAAGATTGGTTTGGGGCAAAAACAAAACCAGTTATTCAAGGACTTAGAAATAAGATTGATAATTTAAAATTAGGGGAAAAATTAAAGAGTCTTCCTGGAGATCTTAAAAAAGGTTGGGGTAAGACATGGAAGAATATTAAAGGTATTAAAGATGCCAAATGGGTAAAGGGTGCTCAAGAACTTGGAATGGAGATTGGGTCAAAAGCCAACAAAATGTTCAAGGGTGCAAAGAATTGGACTGGTAAAGCTGCTGGAGCATTTGGTGGTTGGGCTAAAAGGAATTTAAAGCGTATATGGAATCTTCCTGGTAATATTGAAAAGGGTTTAAAGAATAAAGTATTTGGTCCAATTTATAACAAATATATTAAACCTGTAATTGGTGCAGTTTCTAGTGCTGGTAATAGGTTATTAGGAGCACTTAATAATGTTCCTTGGATCGGTAAGATGACCGAGGCATTAAGAAAGAGAGGTATAACTTGGGGATCATTTGGAAAATTTACTGGAAGATGGGGTAGAAGATTAAATGCTGCATTACCTTTTATTGGTGGTTTAGGTAATTTCTATTTCAGTAAGGTAGCATTTGAGAGTGGTGATAATATAGGTGGAGTTTTAGAAGGATTAGCAGGTGCGTTAACTATTGGTGGTGGTATTAGTACTGCAACTGGAGTTGGTGCTACTTGGGGTGGTCCAATGATAGCACTTGGAACTGCTCTTGATGCATATCTACTTGCTAGAATTCTTCCTGGAATTGGTCCAGCTATTCTACAGTGGGAAGAGGATGGAGGTCTTTTACAGATTATACCTGGTCTAACAAGTATAGTAGATGGTCTTACTGGTGCGATTGGTCCCACTGCTAAGGATAAGTCTAAAGAAGTTGATAAAATACTTTCTGGAAAGGATGAGGATAAGAAAGGTAGTAGTAGTGGTATATTAGGAACCATCAGTAGTAATACTGAGGATATGGTTAATGCTGATAAAGAGATTAAGAAAGCAGAGAAAGAGAAGAAAAAACCGTGGTGGAAATTCTGGGGTGGTGATAAAAAGGTTGAATCTACAACTACTGCAATTACTAAGAAAGAAGAAACGAAACAAGAAGTTGAGAAGAAGAAACCGTGGTGGAAATTCTGGGGTGGTAAGAAGGAAGTGGGTGGCTCGTTGTCATCCACGTATAAAGGTCAGACTATTAGTGGATATGGTAAGATTGAGCTGCACTTCTTTAAGGGTTTCATTGATCTTATTAAAAAACCTTTTGAGTGGGTTGCTGATGGAGTTTCGACAGTTGCTGGATGGATTGGTGATGCTATAGAAGGTGTTGGTAATCTTGCCAGTGATATAATGAATAGTGAATTAGGTCAGATATTATCAATAGCATTACCTATTATATTCCCACAATATAAATGGATTGAAACTTTAATCACTGGAATGAGGGCTTTCAGTGCATTATCAAATGGTAATCCTATAGCAGCAGTAATATCTCTTTGGAATACTGGTGCTAATATATTTCCTGAAACATTTGGGAATATTAGTGATAAAGTTGGTACATGGTTTGATAATAATATTGGATCTAAATTTAGTGGTATATGGGAAAAAGGAAAGGCTCTCTATGATGGGTTCATGGATACTAAAGTTGGTAAAATATCTTCTGCTTTAATTCAAGGAAATTGGGGAGGTGCTTTAGGTGCTGCAATTGAAGGTACTGGTTTTGAGCAAGGTCTTGCAGCATTTGGAGCACAGATAGATGCTGCTGGATTAAGTGGAGTTCTTGGTATGTCACCAGGAATTACTTCCGCAATAGCAAATATTCCTGGATTGGATCAACTTCCTGGAGTTAACTCTTTGGTCAGTGGTGGTTTTAGTCCTGCTGCATTTGTATCTGGTATGGCAGAAAAACATGGTTTGGGTGGAATTTATAAAGCAATGATGGGTGTTGTTGATGGTGGTGATATTTCCTCTGGATTGAGGGAATTAGCACCAGAATTGGGTGTTGATAAGAGAGTTCTTGGTATTGTTGATGAAGTTGGAGAGGTCTTTAGGAATGGAAAGATTGATACTGAATATGCTTTACAGACTGCTCTTGAATTAGTACCAATACCTATTATTGTTGAAAGATTACAAGCAACTCCTGTCCCAGTTGATTCTAGTTCAGGTGTTGGTGAACAGTTATCATCATCTGGTGGTGTTAGAGGGTTGTTAAATAGAATGGCAGGAGGATTTGGATAAATGGCAAAAACTGTAAAGATAAACATGTATAAGTTTATCGATGTTGAAAAACAATCGGCATCATCTGGAGTTGGTAGCCAAGCCGAAGCTGAGAATAAATTAGTATCTACTATTAATCTCAATACAATGGCTATCAATAATATTGGTAGTGTATTGAATGGAACTATTACCACTTTAATAGAACTTAAAAATATTGAAGAAGATAGATTAGAGGAAAGAAGAAAAGATTTAAGAAAGATAAAACCTACTGATGCTAAGATAAAACCAAATAAATTTAAGAAGTTTTTCCAAAATATAAGATCATTTAAAGCACCAGGATTTTTTGATAGTCTTTTGAAATTATTGGGATCCTTATTTAAGTTGATGGTTGTTTGGCCATTGTTGAAATGGTTAGGTGATCCTAAAAATCATACAAAGATTAAGAATACTCTTATTAAATTACATAAGATTTTTAGTGCTATTGCTAAGTTTGTTAGTTCCCAAGTTGTTGGGATGGTTGATGATCTGTATAATCTTCTTAGTGACGAAACAGATCCTTGGACAAAAATAAAGTCATTTGTGAGTATATGGCTTAAATTTGCAGGAGCATTTTTAGCAATTAGATACCTTACTCAACCTTGGAAGATAATTGGCGACTTTATGAGAGTTTGGCAGTTATTTGATAGGAGAGGTAGAAGAACCAAATCAATGCTCTTAAAGAGGAAAGGTCGTCTTTTGATGACTGGTGGTAAAGCTGGTAAATGGTTCCTTGGTGGATTTATTGGTGCTACTGCATTATGGGCAGCAATGGAATTTTTATTCCCACGTAAGACTGCTGAGGGTACTATAGAAGCTGAAATGGATGCCTCTGGAAATCTTCCTGGTGATCCAGGATATGATGAAAGTACTAGAGGTCATTATGCAAAGTCAGGTGACAAAGATGCTGTAGGAGAACTTGAGAGGAATCAAAGATCAATTGATTCTCAAATGTCAATTGCTCGTTATGGTGAAGATTTAACAAATGATGGAGTATACGATTTTCATCAGAATCTTAATTGGAGAGATGGAGAAACTAAATTAAAGGATCAAGATAAGTTACCTGATAAGGTAAAAAATAAAGCTGATGAGATGCATAAAGAGCCTTGGTGGAAGGCTATTACAGATTTACCTGGAAAACTTAAAGAAACTCTTGAAGGGAAATCTGATGAGGATAAGGCTTATGATAAGAATAAGAGTCTTCTAGCAGAAATTACTGGTTGGACTGCTGCTAATGAATTGGCAAATACTACATTAAAGGATATGAAGCAGAAGTATTCTTATGATAAGGATGCTGCTGGTGATGAACATAAATTTAATGTTATTCGTGCTGTTTCTAGTATTTTTGGTTCTTTAACTGGCAATGATAATGCTATACAAGAATCTACTAACAAAGCTATTAGTAGTTTTAAATCTATTGAAAAGGGATTTAAAGAAAAGGATACTAAGAGTTTTTGGGAGAGTATGAAGGAGGGATTTGGTATATGGAGTAAAGATAAACGTGAGATGGGAGGTGGCATTAATGGTATGGGTAGTGGTATAATAGCAGGACCGAATTCTGGATTTCCTGTGCATATGCATCCATCATTACCACCTTCCTTTATAGGTCATGGTGTAGAATATGTTGCTACTAAAGGTGATGGTAAAGGATATGTTATACCACTTGATAATTTTGCTACAAGAAGAGATCCAACTATAACTTCAAAAGCAATACGAAGAGCACAGAGTATGGGATTCAATCTCTCAGATCTTGGTGTTAAGAGATTACAACAGGGTGGTAGTTTTGGACCTGCTTTACATCATCCTACCTCAAGAAGTATTCCTAAATTTAGTGGTATATCTGATAAAGCATTGAATAAGAGACTGGTTGCAGAAGGTAAGAAGGGTGCTAAGAAAACAGAGGATCCTGGTCATGATTTATTTAAAAAATTAATTCTTGCGGAAGCTAGAGGTGAAGGATTAGGTGGTATGGCAATGGTGGCAAGATCTGTTTTGAATAGACAGGCTATTATTGAAGAGACTGGTAATCCAGGAACATTTATGGCAAAGAGTGGATCTCTTCTGGATATTATTAATGCACCTGGTCAGTATTCTCCTGTCCAAAATGGTGCTATTGACAAAAAGTTTACTCCTGCAGAATTAGGTCTTGCTGATAGAGCTATTGGTATTGCAAAGAGTCATGAAAGACTGAAAGGTGTTTTAACTACTGGTGGTATTGATGAAAGAAAATTAATGAAACTGATGTCTGCAACTGGATTCCGTAATTATTCTGCAGGTGCTGAGTATGATAGATCTCAAGATGTTAATCAAGTTAAATTTGGAAATCATACCTTTAATACTGCTGGAAATGAGAATCTTGATACTAGATTCTTGACAAGAGATGAGAAGCAGAGTGGAATATTCCAGAAACTATTATCTCCAGAAGGACTTAGTTTGGGTGATAAGACAGAACTTAAGAAAGCTGGTACTGCTTATACTAAGAAGACTGGACGGATAGGTGGTGGTTTATTTGGTGGAGGAATGGGTGATGCTCAAGAAATGATGGGTGGTAAGAGTGGTGGTGGTTTATTTGATATGTTAACTAATGTATTTGGTGGCGGACCTCGTGGTGATCAACGAGGAGGTGGTGGTCAAAGACAAGGTGGTGGTAAGAATGTGAAGAGATCACAGGCAAAGAAAGATGACCAAGCAAAAGTTGAAAGAGCAACAAGAGAGAGGAATAGGGCAAGGGCTGAGATTAATGCTAGAACTAAGGAAATAGTTCAAACAACTTTGGGTGCTGTTGAGCAATCTAATGCACAAACCAGAGCATATATATCTGGAGCACAACAAACTGTTACTACTATTGTTAAGAGGACACAGGGTAACCAACCTGGTAAGGGTAGTGCTCAAGCTCCTGGCGGTATGTTTGGTGCTCTAATTAAAACTACTGCAGCAGTTTTAAATTCATTTAACAATCCATTGAGGTGATAGAATGTCATTAACAAGAACTGGTCCTGGTGATGCTGAAGTAGAATTTAGTATTTACAATAGCGGTAAAAGAGTTGAGACACCTGATGGTAAGTATGATTTAACAGAATATTTGGCTGGTTGGGAAGTATTTGAAAGCATAAGTTCAGCAACTCAAGAAGCCAAATTTGTTATAGAAGATCAAGGTGGATTGTTGGATTCTTTAACAGGTACAGAAGAATTTCGTTTATTGGTTAAAACTGGATTGACTGATAGAACTTATTATTTTAGAACCTATCAAATAGAATCTCGTGTGAGAGTCGGTCAATCTAGTGACTTCTTCCAAATTAATGCTTGTTCAAATGAGTTTGTTAAAAATGAGGTTACTAATGTATTTGGTTCAAGTGAGAAAATTTTTAATAAGAAAATTAAAGCAGAAGAAATTACTAGAGTATTAGTAAAAGATAGAAAATTTTTGAATAGTAAGAAAAAGATTTTTTTAGAAGAAACTCTCAACAAACAAACATTTGTTGCTCCTAATTGGAGGGCAATTGATACAATTTTCTGGTGTGCTAATAGAAGTATACGTAAGAATCCTAAAGGTGGGACATTACAAAATGGTTTTTTATTTTGGGAAAATGCTCTTGGGTTTAACTTTAAATCGATTGATAAAATTATTGATGATGTAAATGATAATGATGGAAAGAAAGATACTGATATGAAGAAGGGTATCGGTAAGTTGTATACTTATGTTTATTCACCTAAAAACTTTACGAGAGATGGTGATGATCAATATTCTATTGATACTATTACTTTTCCTGATGAGAAAAGTTATCTAATGGGATTAAGGCATGGCACTTGGTCTGGATATAGTGTTGGTTTTGATCCAGTTAATATAGTTAAATCTCGTTGGGGTGTTAGTACTGATATGAAAAAGGATGAGTATCGGTATGGTGTTAAGAAATTATGGAAAAAAATGTCCCATATTGGTAAATCTACTGCTGTGAATCCAGTCAATAATATGGATGATGAAATCAGGAATATAGTTGACTTTCCTAAAAGGGTTCGTTATACTATGCTTCCTAACCAAATTTTTGACCCCAAATATAAAAATAACCCACAATCAAATTATGAGGAATTGGTTGAATTGCAAGCATACCAATGGATGAGGATAGAAACCCTTAGAAACATTAGGATGGTTATATCAGTTCCTGGTAATTTAGATTTATATGCTGGTAGTGGTGTAAAGGTCGATATGCCAGCTACAAGATTATCTGGTGATAGACCAATACCTGATAAAAAGTATAATGGTAAATGGGTTATTGCTGGAATTAATCATTCTGGTGTTGGGTCAAGTTCTAAAATGAAGACAGAACTGTTTTTATGTAAGGATTCGGTTAGCAAAAGATAAATAGTTATTGTTACCTAGTAACGGAGAATAAAATTATGAAAACTATCGAAGAACATATTCAATTAGATAGAGACATTCTTGATAACCCAACAATTAGTCCTGCAGCTCGTAGGCATGTTGCAGAAGAGTTACATGAGTTAGAAGTTTATCGTGAGCACCATATCGAAGAGATTAATGCTGGTGAC